>Ga0194123_10003947_pt1 | contig 17251 bp, 14 predicted proteins | sample TA2MahsurfametaG_5_FD_155479 | JGI IMG/M metagenome (GOLD analysis project Ga0194123, IMG submission 155479) | Freshwater microbial communities from Lake Tanganyika, Tanzania - TA2015023 Mahale A surface | ecosystem: Environmental > Aquatic > Freshwater > Lake | place: Tanzania: Lake Tanganyika... | reverse complement strand
ACATGTTGCTCGCTTGAGCTACCAAGACAAAACCATTGATCTTCCCGTTTATTTTGGAACAGACGGCCCTGGAGTCCTTGATCTCCAAGAACTACATAAGAAAACAGGTCTTTTTACGTTTGATCCTGGATTCATGTCTACGGCCAGCTGCAAGTCAGAGATTACCTTTATTGATGGTGAGAAAGGAATTCTGCTTTACCGCGGATATCCCATAGAACAATTGGCTGAAAAAAGCGACTTTATGGAGGTTGCTTACCTCCTTCTCTACGGAGATCTCCCTTCTAAAAAGCAAAAAGACGACTTTGTTCTCTCCATTAACAAGCACACCCTTGTTCATGAGCAAGTTATTTCTTTTTACAGAGGATTCCGGCGCGATGCACACCCAATGGCCGTTATGGTGGGTGTTGTCGGAGCCTTGTCCTCCTTTTATCACGACAGCTTAGATATCCAGGACCCGGCACAACGCCATATTGCTGCCTTACGCCTTATTGCAAAAATGCCAACGTTGGCTGCTATGGCTTACAAATATTCCATTGGCCAACCATTTGTGTACCCTCAGAATCATCTTTCTTATGCACAGAATATGATTTATATGATGTTTTCAACGCCAACAGCTCCTTATGAAATTAATCCTATTTGGGCCAAGGCGTTGGATCGCATTCTTATTCTTCATGCAGATCATGAGCAAAATGCCTCTACCTCAACCATTCGTCTTGCAGGCTCAAGCGGAGCAAACCCTTTTGCTTGTATTGCAGCAGGAATCGCGGCCCTATGGGGACCTGCACATGGCGGCGCAAATGAAGCAGTTTTGGGCATGCTTGAAGAAATCGGAAGCATTGATCGTATCCCTGAATTTATTCAAAGAGCCAAAGATAAAAATGATCCTTTCCGCTTGATGGGATTTGGACACCGCGTTTATAAAAGTTATGACCCGCGTGCAACTGTCTTGCGTCAGTCCTGCCATGAAATTCTCGAAGAACTTGGTATTAAGGATAATCCTATCCTTCAACTTGCCCTTGAGCTTGAGCGCGTTGCGCTTGCAGATGAGTACTTCATTGAAAAGAAGCTTTATCCAAACGTAGATTTTTATTCCGGCATCATTTTTAAAGCCATGAACATTCCTGTTTCCATGTTTACTGTCTTATTTGCAGTCGCAAGAACTGTGGGATGGATTTCTCAATGGAAGGAAATGATTGCAGATCCTATGCAAAAAATAGGCCGTCCCCGTCAGTTATATGTTGGTAAACCTTATAGGGATTATATCCCCATTGATAAACGTCAGGAGGAAAATTAATGAGTGATGTGAACACAACGCCCCATGTTTCAGGATCGAGGAATGAAAGAACGATGTCAGATCCAACAAGGGGAATGATTTTTCAAATTATTCAATCTTCTGCCAATGATAATCTTATGCCTGCCATGAAGTGGTTTACCTGGCTTATTTCCTGGACCATCGTTGTTGGGGGAGCACTCGCCTACGCGATTTTTTAACGAGCGCACGCAAACCATCGGAATAATCTTTAAAATGCTATGAAGATAAAACGGCATCAAAAGATGCCGTTTTGTTTAAAATATAATTCTTAAAAAATATTTCCCTACCATCCTTTTTTAAAAACTTTCCTAATATTTTGCCCCGCCTTTTCCAGGTCTTTTCCGGCTTTCTGACCAAACCCTTCCAATCGCTTAGCTTGTACTTGAACATCTACCTGCGCCTTTGCAAGAAAACCCTCTAGTCTTTCGAGGAGAATGTCATAATGAGGTCTCTCTGGTTCTGAAGTGGATGGGCTCGGTACTGGAGCAACCGCTGCTTGAGGGGATTGAGGCTCTGGTACAATGAAACTTAAAATTAAAAAACGCTGATTCTCTTGATCACTAATAATGCGCGAAACTTTAGATGGTGGAACATCAGGGCCATCACCAGTGTTAGCTTCTGTAATAGGATATTGGACTGAGCCATTGGCAATACTTTCAATAAAAGAAACAATTTGACCTGATTTGGTGCCTTGTGGAAAAAGACCTATAAGAAGATTTTTATTTTCTGGATTTTCTGCTCTTAAAACAGTTCTTTGTTTTTCTGAGTCAGTTTTAAGATTTAAACCAAATTTTTCATCTGCCACTTCATGTAAAAATTCACGAAGAGCGCTTGTCCTCGGTGTTAAAGGGGCTTGTTCTGCTAAAGGAGCATCTGCTCCAGAAGCTGATAACAAACCAAAAAAAGTAACAGCCGATATTTTTAAAAATAGCCTCATGATTCATGTTCCTTTTGTTATATTTTTTTGCGTAATAGACAGTTTTCTTTATAGCATAAATTCTGTAAGTTTTGAATCGATTTATATGGTTTTGAGAAAGCCTATTTTTTTAAAAATATCCCTCTTTTATTCCTCATCTTCTTGCCCATGCATATTTTTACGTCCGCGTTTTATGTCACTGCGATGGGCCTTAGAGGCAAGGCGTGTCCGCCGAGAAGCTGCTGTGGGTTTTGTCGCGATGCGCCTTTTCGAAGGAATGGTTGCTCGTAAAATTAATTCTGCAAGACGACGGCGCGCTTCCTTGCGATTTTGATCTTGTGTGCGAAAGCGCTGCGCCGTAATAAGAAGAACACCTTCTTTAGTAAGCCGACTCCCCGCAAGAGCCACCAAACACCGTTTCACTTCTTCCGGCAAAGAGGGTGAGTTTATGACATCAAAACGAATTTGCACGGCTGTTGAAACTTTATTGACATTTTGTCCACCGGGACCACTGGCACGCACAAAAGACTCATGAATCTCCCTTTCGTCAATAAGAAGCGACTGAGTGATTTGCATAATATTAAGCCCTCTGGTTCTTCTCTAAATTCAAGTCTATGATAAATTTATTAACAACAAAATAGCACGGATAAAAAATGGAATCTTTAATGCAAACAACACCCTTCTTTTGGGTTGTCTTTAACGCCCTTATTTTGGTTATGCTGTGGTTGGATTTAAAAGTCTTTCACAAGGAGGCTCATGAAGTTGCCCCGCGTGAAGCTTTAAAATGGTCTGTAGTCTGGGTTGTTATTTCGCTCGGATTTGCCCTTGGGCTTTATGCCTTTACAGGTGCTCCCAAGAGTGTCGAATTTTTAACTGGATACATTGTTGAAAAGTCTTTGAGCATTGACAATATTTTTGTATTCTCCCTCATTTTTCGAAAACTCTCCATTCCCTTAAAATATCAACATCGTGTGCTTTTTTGGGGAATTTTTGGCGCTCTTGCTTTACGTGGTCTCATGATTTGGTTTGGGATTGCTCTTATTTCATATTTCCATCCCATCATTTATATATTGGGTGCCTTCTTAATTTTCACAGGCATTAAAACTCTTCTGATGAAGGAAAAACCTCTCGACCTAGAAAAACATCCCCTTATTGTTTTTATAAGACGTTATGTGCCTTTAACCCCTAAACTCGACGGACAAAATTTATGGAGTCGCACGACGCATAAACCAGCCCGATGGAAAGCAACGCCCCTCTTTTTGGCATTAGTTCTTGTTGAATGCTCGGATGTTATTTTTGCCATTGACTCTATTCCTGCAATATTTGCTATAACGCTGGATCCTTTCATCGTCTACACCTCAAATGTTTTTGCAATATTAGGCTTGAGGTCTCTTTATTTCCTATTGGCAGATGCAATTGAAAAATTTTACTATCTAAAACCAGGAGTTGCATTGATTTTATGCTTTGTTGGATTAAAAATGATTGTAGTTGATTTCTGCAAAATTCCAACAAACTTTTCCTTATTTGTTATCTTATTGATTCTAGGAGGGAGCATGGCTCTCTCTTACTTTTATAGGGGTACTGAATGCCACAAATAGGCTCACTTCTTATTATTTTTGGAACTTTTGTTTGGTGTGGTTCCTTTAGCTATTTAAGCACCCATGCAACGTCCGTTTTAGAATGGTTATGTCTCGTTTCTCTCGGTCTTGTAACTGTTGCAACTCTCGCTTATTGGATTTATGCCAATAAACATCAGAGCATTCACAAGCACAAACTGAAGTTAATTCATGCAGGGATCTCGACTTTAACCCCCGCCATTGAAGAAGCTATTTTTGATGAATCTGGGAAAACTATTTGGACGACGCATCCCAACACATACCCAAATCAAGAGGAATTTTTAAGAAAAATTTTACAGCGCCTTTCTGCCACTTCAGAAATTGCTCAACTCAAAGCTATGATTGAAGAACGTCGGCGAGGAGAAATTTTAGTAACAGGTGGGTCAGGCTCTGACCAAAAATGGTGGCTTATTGCAACTGCACCTCTCGACCTGGGAGGATACTTTGGACGCAAGGGGCTCATGGTAGCTCTGAGGGATATTACCTCCCACTTTTCAAATCATACACAATTAAAAAATACCTGCTCACTCCTTGAATCCTTTATAGATAAGGCCCCCATTGCCCTTGTATACACGAACACAAGCGGCATTATTACCGGAGCCAATACAACATTTTGTCGGTGGCTTGGTTTACCACGGGAGCAGCTTTTAGGAACCACTCTGGACGGATTTTTGGGCGATGAATGGAAACAAGGCAAGGCTATTATTCCTGTCCGCAGTCCTAATGCCATTCCTTTTAAAGTTCTGGCTTTAACATCCCCTAAATCACAACCCCTCCTTTTTTGTCGCGCGGATGGACTCTTTTCAATGGGTGCCAGCGGGGGTGTGTTTAAGCAAGCTTTTTCAGATGCAACTATTCCTGCTGTAATGATCAGTGAAGAGGGACAAATTATAGATTATAATCCCGCCTTTAGTATGATGGTTGGCGATGTCAAACCGCGCCAAGATTTTTTTGAAATGATTGACCCTGCCATTCGTTCAGAAACGACAACTAAGTTTCGCAGAGCCTTTGAGCGTGCTTTACCCCCCTCTCCTTTTGAAATTAGGTTTAATGAAGACAAAATCCATACAACAACCTATGTCTCTCATTTAATGCAAGAGGATGATTTGCCTGCTCTCATGCTTCAGTTCCTTGACATTTCAGAAAAAAAACGGTTGGAGCGTCAGTTTATTCAGTCGCAGAAAATGCAGGCTGTGGGACAACTGGCTGGAGGCATTGCGCACGATTTTAACAATCTTCTAACTGCCATGATTGGATATTGTGATTTACTGCTGCAGCGATACCTGCCAAACGATCCCGCTTATACTGACATAATGCAAATTAAGCAAAATGCAAATCGTGCTGCAAACCTTGTGCGTCAGCTGCTTGCTTTTTCCCGTCAACAAACTTTGCAGCCTAAAGTTGTCCATATTACAGATAATTTAGCCGACCTCTCAACTCTTCTGCGTCGTCTCATCGGAGCAGGAATTGACTTAAAAATGATTCATGGTCGAGATTTATGGCCTGTTAAGGTGGATGTCAGCCAGCTTGAGCAAGTCATCATCAATCTGGTCGTGAACGCGCGAGACGCCATTACGAATGGGGGGACGCTCACCATTCGCACAAGCAATTTCCAATGCTTAAAGCAACAACGCATGGGACATGATTTAGTCGCCAAAGGAGATTATGTCATGATTGAGGTAATTGATACAGGCCATGGCATTGATCCAGAACATTTAGAACATATTTTTGAGCCCTTCTTTTCTACAAAGGAAGTTGGAGAAGGAACGGGTCTTGGACTTTCCACAGTCTATGGAATTGTTAAGCAAACGGGTGGCTTTGTCCTCGTTGAGAGCACAATAAATGAAGGGACCAACTTTAAAATTCTTCTGCCGCGTTACGCAGGAGAAGAAGAAACGCATATCCCTCATATTGAAACTCCCTCCGGAGACCTAACCGGGGGTGGTACCATTTTGCTGGTTGAAGATGAAGATGCAGTTCGTATGTTTAGTGCCCGTGCTTTACGTGAAAAAGGCTATCGCGTTATTGAAGCAGATAGTGGGGAATCTGCCCTTAATATTTTAACTGATGGGGAACGGTTTGATCTCTTAGTAACAGACGTCGTTATGCCAAAAATGGATGGGCCAACTTTAAGCAAAAAAATACGTGATCTTTATCCTGAGACAAAAACTATCTTTATTTCTGGCTATACAGAAGATACATTTAGAAAGAATTTAGATCATAATACAAAAATTCATTTTCTTCCTAAGCCATTTACGCTAAAAGACCTAGCGTCTAAAGTTAAAGAAGTGCTAACACTAAATTAGGAAATAACAAAATAGAAGGAGAATAATCCATGTCCTATGATTCACCCCGCGGCGATAAAGGAAAAGCTCTAGATGCTGCCCTATCTCAAATTGAACGGGCATTTGGTAAGGGGTCAGTTATGCGTCTAGGTCAACGGGAAAATGCCGTTGAAGTTGAGGTTGTCTCCACAGGATCTTTAGGTCTGGATATTGCTCTGGGCATTGGCGGACTTCCAAAAGGACGTATCATTGAAGTGTATGGTCCTGAATCATCAGGAAAAACAACCCTTACTCTTCATGCAGTTGCAGAAGCACAAAAGAAGGGTGGCACGTGTGCTTTTATTGATGCTGAGCACGCTCTTGATCCTGCTTATGCAAAAAAATTAGGTGTCAACATTGATGAGCTTTTAATTTCTCAACCAGACACCGGAGAGCAAGCCCTCGAAATTGCTGACACCCTCGTCCGCAGTGGTGCCATTGACGTCCTTGTTATAGACAGCGTCGCTGCTCTTGTTCCAAAGGCTGAATTAGAAGGAGATATGGGAGATTCACACATGGGTCTTCAAGCACGTCTCATGAGCCAAGCCCTTAGAAAGCTTGCAGGATCCATTTCAAAAACAGGATGTATGGTTATCTTTATTAACCAAATTCGCCAAAAAATTGGAATTATGTTTGGAAATCCAGAAACAACAACTGGCGGAAATGCTTTGAAATTCTATGCATCCATTCGCCTCGATATTCGTCGTATTGGTGCGCTCAAAGATAAAGATCAAGTCATTGGTAACCAGACACGTGTAAAGGTTGTGAAAAATAAAATGGCACCTCCATTTAAGGTCGTAGATTTTGATATTATGTACGGGGAAGGTATCTCCAAGACCGGAGAACTCATTGACTTAGGTGTTCAAGCAGGCGTTATAGATAAGTCTGGATCTTGGTATTCATTTGGAAGCCAACGCATTGGCCAAGGACGCGAAGCAACCCGCGCTTATTTAAAGGAAAATCCAGATGTGTTTGACAAAATTGAGCAAGCTGTAAGAGACAATACGGGACTGGTAGCTGATGCTATGATTGCAGGGCCAGATACGTCTATAGATGATGCTGCTTAAAGCGATGGACTCCTACCGGTAAAAATCATCTATGCGAACACTTACAGATATACGGTCAACATTTATCCAGTTCTTCAAAGAACAGGGGCATGAGGTAGTAGCCTCCTCCCCTCTTGTTCCCCGTAATGACCCAACTCTCTTATTTACCAATGCCGGTATGGTTCAATTTAAGGATGTTTTTACAGGCGCTGAAAAAAGACCATATCGCCGGGCAACTTCTTCCCAAAAATGTATACGTGCCGGGGGAAAGCACAATGATTTAGAAAATGTTGGGTATACTGCACGACATCATACATTTTTTGAAATGTTGGGAAATTTCTCCTTTGGGGATTATTTTAAGGAAGAGGCTATCACTTATGCGTGGGATCTTGTTTCGCGCCATTTTAATCTACCCAAAGATCGCTTGTTAGTAACCGTATATGCTGAAGATGAAGAAGCAGCAACGCTGTGGAAGAAAATTGCAGGCCTCTCAGAGAGCCGCTTGCTCCGCATTCCAACTGCTGACAATTTTTGGTCTATGGGAGATACGGGTCCTTGTGGGCCATGTACCGAAATTTTCTATGATCATGGAGAAAATATTCCTGGTGGCCCCCCTGGAAGTCCTGATGGGGATGGAGACCGCTTCGTTGAAATATGGAATCTTGTCTTTATGCAGTTTGAACAACTGGCGGATGGAAAACGCATCGCTCTTCCTAAGCCTTCAGTCGATACGGGAATGGGTCTTGAACGCATGGCTGCAGTTCTTCAAGGTGTTCATAACAACTTCGACACAGACCTTTTCCAAACACTCATTCATACCTCCATGGAATTAACCGGCGCACATGAGGCCGCGTATCGTCAATCTCATAATGTCATAGCGGATCATTTACGAGCCTGCTCTTTTCTTCTTGCAGAAGGTGTTCTTCCAAGCAATGAAGGCCGTGGATATGTTCTAAGGCGTATTATGCGCCGCGGCATGCGCCATGCTCATCTTATAGGCGCTAAAGAACCTTTGATGTGGCGCTTGGTGCCTACATTAATCAGTCAAATGGGAACAGCCTATCCAGAAATAATTCGAGCAGAATCTCTTATTATTGAGAATTTACGACTTGAAGAAGAAAAATTTCGCCTGACTCTTGAACGGGGTTTACGCCTCTTAAAAGAGGCCACAGCTTCTCTAGGACCTCAGGAACCTCTTTCTGGCGAAGTTGCATTTAAGCTCTATGATACTTATGGATTTCCGCTCGATCTAACGCAAGATGTCTTGAAAAATTCTCAACGTGCAGTTGACCTTACGGGGTTTCAATCCGCCATGGCGGCCCAAAAGGCTGCAGCAAGAGCTGCGTGGTCAGGATCAGGGGAAGCAAAGACAGATCAAATTTGGTACGAACTGCATGAAAAATTTGGTGCTACAGAGTTTTTAGGTTACGAGGCTCTCGAGGCTGACGCCGTTATCCAAGCCCTCTTAATAAATGGACAACTGCATGATCAAGCAACAGCGGAGCAAGAAATTGCCTTTCTTGCCAATCAAACGCCTTTTTATGCCGAATCCGGAGGACAAATGGGAGACCAGGGCTCTGCCATAACTGCTTCTGGCGCTGAACTGACCATTACAGACACCCTGAAGCAAGAAGGGGGTCTCCATATTCATATGGCAAAGGTAGTACGAGGAACTGTTAAGACAAACGAGATTATCAAGTTTACAGTCAATGGTGAACGGCGAGCCCTCTTAAGGGCCAATCACTCTGCAACGCATTTGCTTCACGCTGCTTTGCGTCACCTATTGGGAGAACACGTCACGCAAAAAGGATCTCTCGTTGCCCCTGAGCGCTTGCGGTTTGATTTTATTCATACGCGTCCTTTGACTAGAAAAGAAATTGAGTCAGTCGAACGATTGGTCAACTCCCACATTATTGCTAATCATCTTGTAGACATTTGTTTAATGAGCACAGACCAAGCCATTAACCACGGAGCATTAGCACTCTTTGGTGAGCGTTATGGAGAGGAAGTGCGCGTCCTGAGTATGGGCATGGAATCAAATGGAAAAGCTTTTTCCGTGGAATTATGCGGAGGAACCCATGTCAGGCATACGGGCGATATTGGTATGTTTAAAATTATCAGTGAGACAGGCATTTCAGCTGGTATTCGCCGCATTGAAGCTCTCACTGGCCTTGCCGCTCTAGAATATATTTCGAATAGAGAGGCAATTCTCACGGCTGCAAGTACCACCGCACAGGTAAATCCTGCCGACCTTCCAACACGCTTAGAAACCTTGATAACAGAGAGAAAGTCTTTAGAGCGTCAAGTTTCTGACTTGCGTCGCCAGCTCGCTTTGACCCCTGCAAAAGAAAAAGGGGGTGATGCGTCTACTTCTGATGGCATACAACGAGTTGGGGACATTTCTCTTGTCGTGCGTCACCTCACTGATGTGCCTGCCAAAGACCTTAAACCCTTGGTTGACGACCTAAAAGCCCAGATTACTTCTGGGGTTGTGGTTGTAACCAGCTGCATGGAAGGCAAAGTATCGCTTGTTATTGGGGTAACACAAGACTTAACCAGTCGTATCAGCGCTGTAGACTTGGTTAGAAGCGCTGCGCCCGTATTAGGCGGCTCCGGAGGGGGGGGACGGCCTGACTTAGCTCAAGCCGGCGGAACCCAAACCGACGTAAAAGCAGCCATAGAAGCCATTGAGAAAGTCTTGCAGAGCCTATAGCCTCTTTTAATGTGTCTCAGATGACACACCTGTCGATTTTATCTGTTGACAAAGCAGTCAAAATGTTGTCTTGACCACTCAAAGTGTTTAAGACTAGGGATGTGTGAAAAAGTAAAAGGGTGATCAGAATTATTATATTTTTCTGGTCAAAACATTATAAAGTAAGGAGTTAGATTATGAAAAAATTAGCTTTAGCTCTCGCAGCAAGCACATTAGTTGCAGGTGCTACCAGCGCAAACATCAGCACAGGGTTCTACCTTGGTGCACATGTTGGTTATGGTGCAACAACTGCAAAGTTGACGGGTTCTGGCGTTCAAGCAGCCGGATTCACTCCGTTCTCAGGATCACGCGATATTGGTGGCACAGCTGCTAACATCGGTATCCATGGTGGTTACGGTTGGGTAACAAACTGCCTCTATTTCGGTGGTGAAGTTGCTTACACTTTCGCTAACACAAAGATTAACGACACTGCTTTCGCATCTGCTACACAAACCAATACACAACTAAAGCGTAATGGTTACTTCAACGCAGCATTGCGTGGTGGTTTCTTGTTCACACCAAATACAATGGCTTACGTTCGTTTGGGTGGAAACTGGGGCAAGTATACTTTGAATGATTCTTTGCAATCATTCACGAATGCAGCTCCAGGTGCAGGTTCTAAGAACCGCCTCTCTTTCGCACCAGGTGTTGGTTTGGAAACAGCAATTCATAAGAATGTATACCTACGCTTAGAATACATCTATGAATTTGGTCCAAGCATTCGTGCGACGAACGCATCTGTTCCAGCGGCATTTACTAATGCTGGAACAATTCGTGATCAAACCGCAAGACTTGGTTTGTCCTACAAGTTCTAAGGATTTATTCCTTTAGACAGCAAAGAAACCCTGCACCCCTGGTGCAGGGTTTTTTATTTCCAACAAGTTATTTAGAATCGTTGAAATTATTATATTCTAAAGTCTGCTTGATTTAACTTTTCTTTCCCCTTCATATATACCTTTCTATATAAAATTAATTTTATTTATTATTAAGGGATTGCAAATTTTAATTGATTGACCCACAATCCAGGCAATACAAATAAGGATTGAAAATGATACGGTTTATCCGCTCACTATTGTTTGATTTATTATTTTATTCCTATTCTTTCGCTTTCCTGATTGTCTTTTTACCGAGCATGATTCTTCCACGTGCTGCTGTTTTTTGGGTGGCTCGTCTATGGGTAAAAACAACAATGAGACTTTTAAAGGGAGTCGTGGGTTTATCCTACCATGTTGAAGGTCTAGAGCATTTACCGACTGGCCCCTATATTGTTGCTAGCAAACACCAATCTGCCTGGGAAACCCTTATTTTCCATGTTCTTTTGAGACATCCTGCATATGCTCTTAAGCGCGAACTTGTTTGGATTCCTGTATTGAATCTTTATTTTATACGCTTGGGAATGGTTATAATTAATCGAGGGGCTGGGGCCCGTGCTCTTAAAAACCTTCTTGCTGATGCACGTAAAATTATGGAACAAGGACGCCCTCTCATCATATTTCCTGAAGGAACACGTGGGCTCCCTGGTAAACCGGGTAATTATCACGGAGGAATAGGATTTCTATACCAAGACTTAGGAGTCCCTGTTATCCCTGTTGCCCTAAACTCTGGTTTGTTTTGGGGAAGACGTAGTCTGCTTAAACACCCTGGTCAAATTAGAATCAAGTTTCTCCCCCCAATTCTGCCTGGTCTTCCCAGAGCGCAGTTTATGGAAAAACTTGCAAGCTCCATTGATACTGCTTGCCAACAATTAGAAGGAAAAAAGTTTACAAAGGAGTAATAAATGCTTACTTATAAACGCCCAAAAAAAAGATATTTTAGACGCTTTTTACGTGCTGCCTTAATGATGACTCTTCTCGCCATAGGCATAGACTATGGAAAACATTGGGTTTTAATGAGATCTTTGGAAGATGAAATCGCAAATTCTCAAGGGACAGTTACCGTTGAATCATCCTCCGTTTCATTTTGGCCACTTCTTCAGAATCATATTGTCTTAAAGGGGTTCCGCCTCAATTCCTCGAGCGCTCCCCTTTTTGTAAATGAAATACATTTACGCCAGGGATGGCAAGATTGGCATCTTGCACACATTACTGCTCTTGATACACAAATAACAAACACCCTTCATATACAATCTGCTCATGGAATTTTAGAGACAGCCAACTTAAAATCACTCGTCAATGTTAAAAACCTTGTTCTTACAAATATTAAAGCGGAGTTTTCACTCCTGAGCGTAACAAGTCCCCTTGCCTCTTTTGATTTTCTCTATGATATGAGCACTCGACAGATTTCTCTGAACGGCGATATTCCAACCGTTCTTTTCGCCAATGACACTATTTTCGGATTAAGTGGACAAGGTGTCTTTTATACATCTCCTCCCCTTCATGGAAGAATGGATCTTAAAATCAAAAATATTGATAAAATGATGGACGCACTTGTCCGTACAAAAATGGTTGAAACTTCTCAAGCTCAGCTGGTCACGGCAGGAAGTCATCTTCTTGGAACAATTGGAGTGCATGATATTACTCTCCCTCTCGTGGTCAAAGATGGAGACGTTACTTTAGGACCCATTAAACTATTTAAAATAAAATAATGTGAGATACCGCATCTTGAATATTATAAAAAATAAGTTTTTCAAATTACCTAATTTTATAATTAAAACAATATTTATTTTTGCATTAATTTACTCAGCATGTCTTGCAGAGATTGTAGACAGCAAGGGCCATGTTCTTAAGGAAGTTATTGAAATATTTCATATTTTTGAGCCTCTCATAGAGCAGTGTTCAAAAGAAATATTCAAAAAGACTGGATTATCAAAAGTTAAGATTGACGAAATTTTAAAAAACCAAAATCATACAAAAAATATTTCGTTAAATGACTTAAATGATATTGCTCAAGTCGTTTTTCTTCGCCCGAACACTATAGAACGCAAAGACTCTAAACCTCTTAACAAAAACTTCTTACCTTATACAAATGAGCGGCTTTTAAATCTTTTCCGCACCATTGGAGATATTGATACAAAGTACCCAAAAAGACAAACATATCGTTATGTTTTATTAAATGGTTCAACAGTCAAGAATATGCGCTTCCGACTCAAGACACTTGTAACCCTCGTTAAAGCAGGAAGACTCATTATTGATAAAAACACTGAGATTGTTTTTCTGACGGGAGCACGCGATCTTTTCCCTGAGGAAAATGAGCAGCAGTTTGTTGATCCGAGCCCCTTAAAGCAAGACCCTAAATGGCAAAGACCAGACAAACTTCCAACCACGGAAGATCAAGCTGCTGAATGGATATGGAATCAATCCAATCTGCCCCCGTCTCTTCGTCATGCCCAAATCATTTTTATTAAAGCTAAGAAAATACCAGAATTTGATCCTGTAACTCGAACCACCTCTTTTAAACGACCAACCACCTTGAGCACCTTTCAAGCGTGGATTGAGGAATACAAACCTCACCCAGGAAAATGCGTATCCATTTCGAATCAACCCTATGTTCATTATCAGGCCGCAAGCTTCAACGGAGTTCTTAAAAAAGAAGGATTATTGGAGAAAGGATTTACTGTAGAAGGAGTGGGCTTCAGCAGCAAACCCAAAACTCTAGAAAGCTTTAAAGACGACATTGCAATATATATGGATAATTTAGCGCGCTCTATTTATGTAGAAGCTCACTAATGAAGCTACACACCGACAAGAGAAGTTGACCCTACAGGTTTCCGCATCCGAACGGGAGTCCCTGCATAGACTTGCTTCATAGCTTCAACACATACTATACCAGAAAACTTTTGCAAAACAGAGTTCCCAATTTTATCGAAAAAAGGGGCGCATGCCATTGTTAAGCGAGACTGGCTGGGAATCATATAGAGGGCTCTTTTTGTTGAAATGGGAGTAAAAAGATTACTTTTCAATAACGTTGTTAACTGAGTCATCGTATAGGGTTGACCCTGCCCAAACGGCGTGCTGTCAAGATGCGCCCACATACTCCGCCGATTAGGGACAATTACAAGCAAGCGCCCTTGTCCACTTAAAACACGCCATGCCTCTCGTAACAGCTGACGTGGCTGCTCTGTATGTTCAAGCATATGAATCATCAAAATACGGTCCACTGATTGATCTGGCAGAGGAAAGCCACTTTCTTCAACTAAAGCAATACGAGAAGGGCCTGAATTAGGCCATAAAATTGCCCCACGCTGAGCAGGCATAAAAGCAATAACGCAAGAATTTGGTTTTAAATAGAAATCTAAATAAGGCAGAGTATGCCCTACTCCCAAGACATTCAATTCAGACAAATTAGGCCAAATATGATGAATACAGTCCCGAATTTGATGGCCGGCTGCTTGTCCTAAGGGCGTTGAGTAAAAGTCACAAAAATTAACAACATCAAAAGCCATGTTTTATTTTAGCCAAGTTATAAAGTGTTCGTATTAAAAATTCCCGGCATTATATGGCCTCCAGTCTTATAGCGGCCTTCAAGCTATCTTCTGTAATTTTTCAACTGTGGCTGTCGTGCTATATCCAGGTTTTAAGTCAATTAAATGAACCTTTCCCCCATTTAATTGAACAACTTCAGCCCCAACAACTCTATCAATTGTATAGTCCGCCCCTTTACATAAAACATCGGGTAAAAGTGTTTCAATAAGATTGAGAGGGGTATCATCCTCAAATAAAACAACACAATCTACATATTCAAGCGCTGCTAATACTTGTGCCCGAACAATTTCATTTTGAATAGGTCTGGCGTCCCCTTTTAAACGTTTAATAGAAGCATCTGTGTTAAGTCCCACAATCAGACGATCACATACTTTTTTACATTCCTGCAATGAATGGAGGTGCCCTAAATGAAGTAAATCAAAACAGCCATTTGTAAACCCAAGGGTGAGACCTTGACGCCGCCATACTTGTGTGTGGTTTTTTGCCTCTTGCAAGGTCATAACTTTTGAGGGCGTTCCTAACTCAGCATTAAGAACTGTTGCGGCAAGTTCATCTTTTTCGACAACAGCTGTCCCAACTTTACCAACAACAATGCCTGCAGCAATATTTGCAAGACGTGCAGCGTCTTCGAGCGTATGGCCCGCACAAACTGCAGCTGAAAGGGTCGCAATGACCGTATCTCCCGCACCAGATACATCATAAATTTCTCGTGCTTTAGTGGAAATATGGATAGGTTTGTTCTTAGATTTTGAGGGAGACATAGGTAATAAAGACATACCTTTTGCGCCGCGCGTAACAAGAACTGCCTCAACTTTATAATGTGTTTTAAGGCGATCCATAGCCTTGGCAACATCTTGATCATTATGCAGAGGAAAAGGTGTTACTTGAGACAATTCCTTTTCATTGGGCGTCAAGAGTGTCGCACCTTCATATCTCTCATAATCTTGTCCCTTTGGATCCACAATAACGGGAATACGAGCTCTTTTTGCTTCTTGAATAATAAATTTGCAGAGTTCTTGAGGGAGCGCTCCTTTTCCATAGTCTGATAAAATAATGACTTGGGCCCAAGAAAGATAGTCCGTTATGGCTTGTTTCAATGTATGGAGAACCGCGTTTGAAGGAGTAGAAATCACTTCATCATCCACGCGCAACAGTTGCTGAGAATTTGATATAAAACGTGATTTAAGCGGTGTACGTCCCTCACGTGTAAGATGAGCATTGACGTTGGGTAGGCTCCCTAAAAGTTCTTGAACTTTCTTGCCAGCATCATCCTTACCTACAATGCCAATAAACGTTGTTTGGCATCCAAGTGCTGACAAATTGCGCACAACGTTCCCCGCTCCTCCTAAGGCAAGAAAATCTCTATTAATTTTAAGAACAGGGACTGGAGCTTCTGGAGAAATTCTATTAACACCCCCGTAGACAAACCGATCTAACATAAGATCACCAAGGCACAAAATATTGGTGTTTTGAAAATCTACATCAAACAGCTTCATAGAATTAAATTTTTCTTTAGTGTTTTATCTCAGTACTAATTAGCCCATCACATTCATTTTTTCAACTTATTAATGTTCCCTGCTACAGTATTTCTCAAATTTTACAGGGGTCTTCGATGAAAAACTGTAAAACTAATAGCTCACATCAATCTTCTCAATGGTTGACCATCCTGGATGCGTTATAACACTTTGAAAAGGAAGGCGTCCACCAGGGAGCAATTGCTCAGTCTTGTTGGCATGCTGCCAGGAATGAGACTTTGGCTGCACATTTTGACCATTGTTCTTCCCGGACAACGTAATTGTCAAAGGAGGCACAGGAACTGTCTGGGTTGAAACATTGATCAGCTCCCCAGATATAACAAGGTGCGGAATATTATTATGATGCATCGCATCATAACTTATCCCCTGAACAATGAGGCCATTTGTTGGGGCTCCAGGATTTCCACCAATGCGGGGATTAATTAGATGCTTAAAAGTCGGAGCTTGGTCAAAAATTGTGCCACGCTCACGATAGGTAACAAAAAGAACAACAACAAGGGCAAGGATGATAACGATCCAATCTAAATAATAATTATGGATAAATGCCTTAAGCCCGCGCGGCCTGTCCTCATCCTCAATTGACTTTTCTAATTTATTTAATGCTGGATTGACTGTGTGCGGTAGGCCGTCCCTTTCTGTTATCCCTTCCTTTCGAGGATCAAGCATCATGGGCTCAGAAGCTTCTTGCCACCAGACATTTCCACATTCCCCGCATCGAACTTGCCGCCCATCTTGTGGGAGGGAGCCTCGTTCAATAAGATATTTTTTATCACAAGATGGACAAGTAATAATCATAGTCTTGTACCCACATTTTAAACTTTTCTACCCATATCATAGGAGGAATAGACAAGGAGGGCAACGGGGTTACATAAAATTTTCTATATTTTTTTAAAATACAGAGGTAGAGCCAATGAAATCCATAATTCATAAGAACTGATTAATCTGATTTAGGATTTAAAGTTTTGGATTCTAGGCTTTCAATATCATTGCCAAAACCCACTTTATTAAGAATATACTTTAAATTTTTTACCATATAATCAGGAATATCTTTTCCATCCCATTGTGGAACAACCATCATCAGTCCTGTCATATCAAAGCATTGCCAAATCACTTCACCATTTTTGTTAAAGATGGTTTCCCCATTATTTAAAGTACACTTAACGTGAGAGCCCCTACCAGGACTCACTGTTAAACCACGCCCCCCAAGCAATTGCACTGCTTGATCAGACGTGAGTTTAGGAGTCAGACTATATAAGCTTTGATACAATTTAAGGACTGAGCCCGGCACTTCCATCTTAACCTGAGACGAAGCAGTGTGTGCTTCTGAAG
>Ga0194123_10003946_pt1 | contig 17270 bp, 9 predicted proteins | sample TA2MahsurfametaG_5_FD_155479 | JGI IMG/M metagenome (GOLD analysis project Ga0194123, IMG submission 155479) | Freshwater microbial communities from Lake Tanganyika, Tanzania - TA2015023 Mahale A surface | ecosystem: Environmental > Aquatic > Freshwater > Lake | place: Tanzania: Lake Tanganyika... | reverse complement strand
TCGATCCCCATGCGCCGAGGAGCGCGCTCAGGTCAAGGCCGTCCACGTTCCCGGTTGGCACAACATCACCAGGACACTGCGCCGATGCACGCTCGCCGCCACCGAGTACTGCAAGCAATACAGCCACGAGTACGAAGTTGAAGATTGGCGGACGGCGATCGATTTGCATTGGGTGATACTCCTCAGTTTGGCATGCGACCTGCGAACCCGGGCAAACTCCCGTACCGCAAAGTACCCCAGCCACCACCTGCCGCAAGTCAACCACGCTTCATTTGCGCAACTTTCCACACCAACCCCAGTTTTTTGCCAATCGTGCCACCGGCGCGCAGTGGGATTCGGACATGGTCATGTTCCGGCCTCCACCTCCACAGCCGATTGAAACCGCCACACCAGACCTCCCAAAGGCCATCGCGTGGGCCGCGCTGAAGGCCGCTTATACGCAAGACCAGTTGGGACTCATGCAGGTGCATGAACACCTGTCAGAACGCCAGCTAAATGATGCGCTCCGCTCGCAATGTGTTCCGCCCAAAGGATTCAGCCTCTCGTGAGGCGTTCCCGTCATAGTTCGAGTGGGAGCCTTTGTTCGATCAGCGATTCGGCAGTTGTTGGGTCGCGGACGAACACAACTTTAAACCCATCCCACTCCTGCCCAATGTCGGCAGAGTCCCTGATCATCCCGAACGTTGAGTCAACCGCATTCTGGATCGATTCTTCGTCGTCTGGAAAGGTTATAAAGTCTTCAATGCAGATTTGTAGAAGCTCCAAGTAGCGCCTCGCGCCGGCACCGAAGGGGGTTGTGCCGTGGAATCCAAGGAGCACGTGAGGGCATGGTGATGCGCTGCTGACGGCGGCTGAGCAGAAGGGGCAGACCACATGGAAGTGACCCCGCCGCTGCGCGCCGGTGTGGTCATGAACGGGGCGACTGGAGCCGTGCCCTGACCTCGTCGTCAACACTCTGGGCGCTGTGAGCAACGGCTTCTCCAGTCAGCTTTCGCGGAATGTGGTCGAGTCCCATCGCCCTGGTCACCAGCCGGAGCACATGGGCACCACGGATGGTCGTGCGCTGCGAGGCCAACATCCTGTTCGTGTTTTGGTGCTCGACCACACTCACCTCAACACCAACTCCACCGTCCTCGAATCCGATCCAGAGGTCGTTTCCCTCCGCATGGATCCCGCCCGGTCCAGCAGGCGATCCCTTGTAGCAGAGTCTTCCACCAAGACAGGAGGCGGTGTGGAGCAGGTCTGCGGTGAAGTTGTTGATGATGCCCTGCCGCCGGGGCTCCCAGTAGACCGTCCACGGTCGCAAGGAACGGAATCGATGAAAGCAGAACTGCTGGCCTGCCTGATCCGTACGCCGACAGATCAATGCGGACACAGCGCCCCCATAGGGAAGGTCGCAGCACAGATCTCGCGTGTCGAATTCACAGCGGAACGCACCGATGTATCGCTGAACTGCTTGCGGTGGTTTGGACTTATGCCATCGAGGAGTCATGACCGTGGCCCCTTTTACTGGTTGGGAACGCCGAACATCATCTCCCATTTTCCCTCTGACGCGTCCCCACAGATGCCGGATGCGCTCCGGACGGGCTGCTGCACTCGGAACCGAACCCTCGAGTTAGGTCTGTCACACCACATGGATCCGCTGCAATCCCTCGAACTTCACGTGGAAGGGGTCGCATCGCCAGAGCGGTGCCCTGCCGGAAAATCGCTCCGACAACGGCACGACCTTTCCCCCTGCATCCTTGAGAACGGGACTCGCCGAGGCAAGGCAGACCGCCGCAAAGAACCCATCGCACAGTCGGAGGGATACCGACTTCTTCTCGTGACCGATCCACTGATTCTTCTCATCACCGACGATGTTCCGCAGGTGTCGGACGATCACCCAGCACTTGGCGCCACGGCTGTCCTTGAACCAGATCTGCGGGTCGATGCCAACCACATCACAGAACGAATCAACCTTGCCTCCCAGATCCTGCTCGATGTACCTCCGCACGACCTGGATGGCGAAGTTGTGCAACTCCCATTCCGACATCTCGATGGACGCATCCGTCACCTGCTCGGCTGGAATGACCGGGCGCCCAGTGACGAGGTGCGTCAGATTCCACCCTTCTGCCGCTGGCCGCATCGTCCGGCTCTCAACCGCAAAGGAGCAGGGAACCAAGCCGAATGCCGATGCCGCCTCCGAGCAACGACGCCGCTCCTGCTCAGTCATGAGTGACTGCCCACCGTCCCGGAGCTCAACAACCACCGAAAACACCTGGTTCCCGTAGCCGAATGTGAGATGATCGAACGAGGGCCACGTGAACTCTGCCTTGATCCAGCGGAAGTCACGGGGCGGATCAACCTTGCCGGCCTCGCGGCGGAAAGAATCCTGCAACGCCAGCCCTGCGACATTTCGTGCATCCAGGAGTTGACGGGATGGCCCGGACGAATTGATCTGATAGGTCATCTGCTGGTCTCTTTGAGGCGCAAGTGACAACCCCCGATCATGCCGTGTAAATCGCATCCAAGCTCTGCGTGAACCCGGACATCCGAACTACTCCAACTCGACGATGTCAAACTTCAACTGCGAGGCGTTCGTGGTAATGATTCGAATGGTCTTTGGGTCTATCCCGTTTGGTGCACTAGCGCGAATGTCCAGCGTGACAACGACTTCCGCATCCTCAAGCAATTGCAAGTGCGTGATGATGCTCTCGGCCACTTGCCCCACGCTGCTACCAAGCTTGGTCACGTTTGGACGGACGCGTCCGTAGAAACGAGTCTTGGCCGCTGGTGCGGGGTCCGGCTGGTTCAACACAGGCTTCTGACCGTCAACTCCTGGATCAGGCGCCTGCCCGCCTGCCTCGACAGCCTTGGCAGCGTCTCGTTCGAGCTGAGGCTTGGCCACCGCCGGTGCCACGAGATAACCACGACCCTCGACGCCCACGTCAACGATCTGACCAACCACAAGACCGCCGAAGCGCTCCTTAGTCTGGTCATAGGTGTCCGCGAAGGCGAATCCATCCTCCGTCCACATCGTGGAACTCACGCCGTTGGAGACAGTGTTCTTGAGCACCGTCGGATCCACCAAGCGCTGGAGGTACACGTACTGGGCATACAGCTCGAACAAGGCCTTCACTTCGATCCGTCCGTCACGCCACAGCGGAATGCGATCGAGATCAAGCCTGAGGTTCGGAGAGCCATAGGTGGTTGCCAACGTTGCATCCTGGAGCATGCGCTTGGCCGCCCTGCCAGCCAGCCGGTCCCCAGACTGCATGCGCTTTGCCTCAATGCGGATCGGGTCCTTTGGCTCCGGCTGTGAAGGCACCAGGAGCCATGAGTAAGTCTCCGGCACCTTCGCACGCACGCCGTCTTCCGCCTGCTGAAGCTTGGTGTCCACCTGCGAAGCTTGGTGCGCGTCCAGATTCAGTTTCTCTCGGTCATTCTTGATGGAACGCCATGCGAGGAACTGGCGAATCGCTCCCTGCAGTTCCGAAAGGCGTGTCCTGTCGGCAGCGACAAACACCAACGAATTTTGGTACTTGCGCGGCTGAGTTCCCCTGGTGCGCAGGATGCCTAGCGCGGCGACCACGGCCGGCCCATCTTCTCCGTCCGATTGGGCGTGCGTGTCCCGGGGATGCAGCAGGACCAGCCTTGTCTCCCGATCATCGGGGACGTCAGCAGATCCCTGAGGTGCCGGATACACCCGAGCGAATTCCGCTCGAGCGTTCTGCTCAGAACGAAGGCGCTCGACCAACTCGTCCTCTACCTGATCAATCGTGACCTGTGCAGCACGATCTTCCGCCAATCGCAGCACACTTGGCTGTGTGCCGAACCAATACCTCGATCCATCCTGATAGAGGTAAACCGACTTGTCCCCGAGCTTCTTCAGCGCGTTGGCGAAGAGCGGAATCTGCTCACCAGGCTGGGCACATCCAAGATTGATTCGGCGCTCATCAATGCCCTTCGTGGCTGCCCGATACATCGGGGCGGTCCCCATGAAGAGCGTCCGAGCGACTCGCCGGGTCGCACTGAGGCGACCAAGGTTCGGCGAATCACGGTCGATCTGCAGGGAAGTCGAGGTTGGACCATCGATGTCCCTTGAGATCACCGGCATCCAGGGGTCTTCCGGATACTTCGTGAGCTCGTTCGCCACGGGAGCATCGTCAATCGGGACGTGTGCCGGAAGGATCATCAAGCCAGCGTCATTCCGCTCCCAGAGCGAGTGAATGACGGTCGCCATCAGCCTCAGCATGCCGCGCGTCTTCTGGAATCGGTCCATCGTGGACCAATCCTTGTAGAGGCGCTCCAGCAGCTCGGGGTGAATCGGGTAGCACGCCTGCATCCGCCGCTCGTAGTCGGCCTCCTTGCACTCCGGAGGGAAATCGCTCTTGCTGGATTGGTAGAGGTCGGAGAAGGCCCGACAGACCGCGTCCATGGCCGGCCGATCTGCTGCAGGGATCGGCTGGAAGAGACGTCGACGGACGATCTCATAGCCCTCGAGCTCCGTGGTGGGGCGCCAAGGGGAATCCGAACGGTGGATGACCTTCGCCAACTCGGCGAAGGCTGCACGCCCTGCCGATCCTGCCATTTCGGTATCACTCTGGGGGAGCGTGACCACGAGGTGAACACCCGTCTCGGCTGCGGCAGAGGTCAACCCCTGAGCGAAGGTCATGTTCGACGCAAAGCTCCCGGCCGGAAGAGGCACCGGTACGTCGTAGAGCTGGCGAGCATGGGCGACCCACTCGTCAATCAGCACAAGGCATGGCGAGTACTTGCGGAACAGCTGCTGAAGCAGGTTTGCGCCGATGGTGCCAGTGCGATCAGCCTCGGCAACGATGCCGTACCCCTCGGCGCCACCAAGTTGGTAGGCCAACTCGCCCCACAGCGTTCGGATTTCGACGCCTTCGTTGGTCTTGCGCGGCACGCTTGGCGTGATGTGGGTGCCGACCAAGACAGCGCGCCTCGTCTTGGGCACGCTGGTCACTCCCGCCTCCTCGAGCAATTTCTCCACGCCGGGGAGCTGGGCCGCCGGGGTGCTCCCGAAGAGGTGATAGAGGGCGATCATGGTGTGCGTCTTGCCGCCACCGAAGCTGGTCATCAGGTCCAGTACCGGCTCGCCGCCCTTACCACCAATGCGCTTCACGGCATTCACCAAGGCGAAATGCAAACCAGATGTGATGTAGGTGCGGCCAAAGAACTGCTTCGGATCCTGGTACTCGGGACTTGCCTTGCCCTGCACCACCCTGTCCAGATCCGCCGCAAACTCCGCCTGCACGAACTCGCCACGGGCAACGTCAGGATGCGGCTCGACCACCTGCCGCCATGGCTTCAGGCCTGCCTTAGCCTCGCTCGCGATCCCTACAGAGGCTGAAGCCCTCGTCTCGCGCCGCCGAAGATCATCGAACCGTTGGCGGAGAACCTCTTGCATCTGTGCATCAACTGCTTCTGCCTCCGGGGCACCGATGGCCTCCAGGAGTCGCTTGATGGTGTCGATGGCTCGATTGGTGTCATCGAGCGAAAACGGTTTCTGATGCGCCCAGTCATTGCGAATCGTCTGGACCTCGTGGATGTAGGTGCGCTCCGCCTTGCCCAGCGTTCGACTGAAGCAGTACTGCCAGTTTCCGATCACGATGCTGAGGAGGGCCGCAACATCCCACCCCGACTCATCCCCTGACCGAATCTCGTCATGCACGCTGGGCGGCAGCGTGGCCCTCGCCTTCACCAACCAGTCGTTCTGGTACTTGGCGCGCAATTCCTGCACCACGAATGCGCGGAGCGCCTGCTGCAGCAGGTCAAGGCACGATCCAACTCGTTCGCGATTTGAGACCGCCATGGCGTGCTCGCTCCTATCTCGCCATCTCAGGCGTTGTCGTCCCCTGCGGCGGATCCGAACAGTCCTGATTCCGTGGCCCGCGCGGGCTCACGAGAACTCTCCTGGGAAGACGCCACGATATCCGCCCAATCCGCGACGAGAGCGTTGTAGACCATAGCCTCCCGGGCCCACTTCTTTTGCTCGCAGATTCCGTAGAGGCGATAGGCCAGATCCTTGATCTGGTCCTCCATGCCGGAAAGCGACCGCAGAAGCGCCCCGGCTGCCTCTGTACCGCCTTCGGCGTGCCGATGCACAAGGTGTTGGAGCGCCTCCCATGCACTCATGTTGTCATCCCGAAGCGGGTCATAGGACATCGGATCACCACCATGCAACTCTTCCCGTTTTAGGAGACGAACCTTGCCGGCGCGCGAGTGAACGATGCCTGCGTCGACGAGTCCGTTGATACCCACGATCGTGGCGCCCGCGACCACCTGCGCGTCACCGAAATCGCCTGGCTCGAAACCATTCAGTTTAAACCACGAAACAGCCCAGCGAGTGTCGTCGTCGGTCTCTGTCGCCTCGGGGTCACCAAGTCGCGACAACGCCTCGAAGATGAGCACAAGCGCGGAGCGGACGGACATCGGGGTTCCATCTGCCTCAAGCACCTTTGAGTACCGGGTGAAGATCGCCATGCCCGGACCAATTGCAGCTTGGGTCATATCGCGCGGCTCGACGCCGCCGAGCTGGAGGGCGCGGAGGCTCTGCGGGAGAGTCTGATCAAGCTGCCTTACAAAGGCCTGGCGGGTCGTTGTAGGAGCACGCGATTCACGCTTACGACAAACAAGGACGATGCTGAACGCGAGGGCGTTGGTGCCCGAGCCGATCATGCGGTTGCGCAACTCCGTGCGCATCGGCCACGTACCGCTGATGCCGAAGCCAGCGCGGATCACGGCGTCAAGGAAGGTCTCCCATCCGGTGCTGGAGGTGCCCTCCGCGCTCTCGGTCTCAGACTGCTTGTAAGCGTAGTAGATGGTGACCGGGAAGACAGGATGTGCCTGCTCAGCGAGCCGGTGCATCGCGTGCGTCATGCCATCGAGGAAGAAGGTCTCGGCCTTTTCCTTGCTACCGTGGCGGTAGGGCGTCGCGACCAATTCCTCGGCTTTGGGCACGGCAAGCGTCGCGAATAGGTCGGGAAAAACAGGCCGCAGTGAGCGGCGCAGCCAGACGTAGAAGAAGTCAGAGAGGTCGGCGTAGCCGATGTTGTCGTAATAGGGCGGGTCGGTGGAGACGAGCTTGTCCGCACTGACGGATTGAGTGTGCGCGTCGGCTTGGGACACACGGCCGAGCGGCGACGCGGGCGCGGCCGCTGCGGACTTCCACGTCCAGTCAACCATCGCCATCCAGTTGCCGGACGAATCACACAGAGGATTCGCTTCGGCGTAGTCCCAGACCATGGGTATGGCCTGACGCCCAAATGTATTTCGCATTTTCTCGCCCGAGCTGTGCCAGCTGCAGGTGCCGGACCAGTAGTCAGCACACTTGTCGACGATGAACGCCAAATACACCCCCACCGCCTCGGCGTATGCAGTCGCGCCAGTACCGCCGTCGCCGAGGGGCTTGAGATCGTCGGGCAGGCCGGCGGCGAGGGCGTCGCGCTGCACCCGCTCGCGCGCTTCCTGAACCAGGTCGGAGAAGGTCGTCAGCGCCACGAGCTGGCGGGGGGTGAAGAGGTCGCCGTAGGTCGTCAGGCCGTAAGGTGGCGTCCAGTGGGAGCGCATGTCTGCTGGCAGAGGTGTCTCCGGCTTCCACTCCGGCTTCGCCTTGAGCGCCACCGCTTCGTGTTCGGGCGTCGGCGCGAGATAGACGCGCCCACGGTCGCCTTCGGCCACTATCGCCATCAGCCGCGCGCCCATCCGGCCGGCCTTACCTTCGTCCTTGATGTACTGCGGAGCGATGGGCGTCCCCGACATCAGGCATTGGAAGTTCGCACCGCGCGACAGCTTGGTGCCGTTCTTCGCCCCCTCCGCATCCGTCGGCTTGCCCACCTTCACCGTGAAGCGGTAGCCGCCGTTCTCGATCACCGGCTCGACGTACGCCTCCTTGCCCGCCTTGGTCGAGAGCATGAAGGTCGAAGCGAGCGGCACGTCCACCTTGGCGAAGGCCGGGTTCGGGCTCTTCACCGTGCGCGCCCAGAGCCAGGCGATCACGGTGAGCTTGCGGCCGACGTAGGGCTTCAGGTCCGGCCGCGCCTTCGCCATCTCAGGCGTCACCTCGACCTTCGGGTAGAGGTGGCCGATGCGCTTTTCGGCCTCGTCGCGCATCCACTGGCCGTAGTAGCGCACGTCCTCGGCCAGGCCCTGCGCGCCCTTCCACTCCCGGGCGATGAGCGACTTCTCCTTTCGCGCCTCGGGGTTCACCGGCGGCTTGCCCGCGAACTTCGGCGGGATCTCGATCATCGCCTTGTTGATCAGCACCGCCACCGGGTTGAGGTCGCTGGCATGGCTTTCGAGCCCGAGCCGCTGCGCCTCAAGCGGCAGCGCACCGCCGCCCGCGAACGGGTCGTGGAAGGCGGGCAGCAGCTTGCGGTCGAACAACTCCTTCGCACGCGGATGGTCTACATTATCGGCGCAAGCACGACGCCAGCTTTGCCAGATCTCATCGCGCGCCGCCTGCAGCACGGTCTCGTTGGTGGTGTTCTCCCACTGGACGAGGTCCTCGATGATGCGGAACAGCCGGTGGCGCTCTGCGTCCTGAGACTCTTCCGTCGGGAAATCCTCGGGCAGGTCGCTTGGATCAATCACCATCTGCGAGAAGATCACTGCTCTGGCCGCCGCCAACGGCCGTCGTGCCCACCACAAGTGCAGGGTAGACGGGTGTCCGTGTCGAATTGACTTCTCCCGGGCACTGGCGGTGTTGATCGCCCCGAGCGGCAGTGCCACCTCGATGAGCTTCTTGCGGACTTTCACGGCAGGGTCGGTACTCATGTGTTGCGCGCATTATGACGGAGAAAGCAGTGAGAGGCCCTGCTCCAGAGCGCCAATCTGCCGGCGAAGCTCCTGATCAGACGTCTGGCGGAGGTCGGCTTCCATGTTTGCGGCCTCACGCATCGCAGACTCAGCGACCATGTGGTGGGCATCCGCCACGCGCGCAAGGAGCATCGCCTTCACTGCTGCCACCTGCCCCTCGATGTCGCGGTTCAGTGCCGCCACGACCGTCGGGACGGATCCCTCGAGCTTGTCCAGGAGAATGAGGACGATTCGGTCCTTCATGCCACGGCCACTCTCCTTGGCGGCCGCATCGAAAGCTGGGCTCAATTCCCGGCGCATGCAGTCAACCAACGCTGCGGAAAATCCGAGCCGCGTGGTTCGGAGCTGCTGCGATACGGCGGCCTGCGCGAGGTCGAATCCGAGACTCAAGGACTGCTGCTCCTGACGCTCGGGCAGCAGCTCGGTGCTCGCCTCCCCAAGGGCCGCCGCCACTGCCTGATAGAGAACGTGCCGATGCTGCGCAACCAGATCCACCGACTTTGATTCGAGAGAATTCAGGAACGATGTGGCGAAGTTCTCGAACAGCCCCGACCAGCGGAACACCAACTTCGAGGCAATTCGGTCCGCGATCTGCTGGGGAATGTCCCAACGCTTCGCGGTGCCATGAAACACGCCACGGCGCCGGACGATGGCACGCAGGGTCGACCAGTGGATACTCTTCAGTTCGTCGGGGACTTCCGAACGGAGCATGGAGCGGGCCTCTTCGGTCGCCCGGTGGATGGCGTCCGTCACCCGGGCCGCTTCGGTCTCCGCTTTGACGCGCGATTCTTCCTTGTGTGCCGTGATTTGTTCTTGGAGAAAGGTCGCGGCGCCCTGCTTGACGTCACCCACACCTCCCCTCGTGGCGTTTCGCCATTTCTCCAAAGCCTGCTTGACGGCCTTGCGATGGCCGAACACGGACCTGATCTCCTTCTCCAACCGATCTGCCCGATCTGTCGCCCGGAGGACTGCGGACTTCCTCTCCTTCTCGATGAACTCCGACCCAAGCCACTCCAGCAGCTTGGGAATGCCCGTCTGCTCTTCCGAATCAAAGCGCCGGATTGCACCACGGGGAGTGCGCATGATCCGCCGGGCCAGCATGAACTGCCGCGAGTCCACGCAAAACACCTGAATCCGATCGAGCAGATTCCGGCCATCCCGGATCCGTCCAAATTGCTCCGGGTCAAAGTCGGCTTGCCGAACAGTCTCGTCCCAGACCTTCAGCAACTCGCTACGGACATGGCCTTCCGTTCGTCGAACGTGGTGGGAGAGCAGCTCGTCGAAGGTGATGTCTTCGGGTAATCGCAATTCCCGGATGAGCCCTTCCTCATCCAACTGATCGGCATGGGTGACAACGACAGCGACGGAACCGAGCCTGCCATCCAACTGCAGCCTGGTCAGCAAGCGCGACTCCGTCAGAAAGCGAACGATCTCTCCTGTTGCGGCACGCTTGGCGCTGAGCACCAACCACACGAGTCCAGCTTGCTGCAGGTGCTCCCTCGCGACACGGTCCCTGCTCGGATCGGGGTCATTCAGCCCGGGGACGTCTACGAGTCGAACACCGTGCGGCATCGTCTCGAATGGGCCCGTGACGGAGACACGCTGCACGAACGGCCAGAGATTTCGGGCAGAGCTCAGGTACTGCTCCACGCAGTCCTGAACCTCCTTGCCTGTCGCGCCTGGGAAATCAAACTTCCTACAACCGCCGCTGGTGAGCGCGATCCGCGCGTCATCAAGCAGCAACGAGTCGAGTCCGGACGATGCCGCCGACACGCAATCTTCCGGCGAGCGACCGGTGATCGCCTCGATGAGCCGGCTATCACCGTCATCAAGCTGCAAACTGGAGGTTCCGGAACCAGCGTCAACTCGGTCCTCGGCAGCCCCAAGAAGTCGCGAGCCGAGACCCCGAACCATCTCGAGCGAGTCCTTCACGTCACGAAACTCGACCTCAACGAGAAAGTCACTGTCGCCCCGAGTCACCTCGCAGACCGATGCCGTCACTGCTCGTCCCGAGTTGTGGGGCAGCAGGTCAAGGCCAGCGATGGCGTTGATCAGGGAACTCTTGCCAGCGCCACTTTCGCCGAGCAGGGCAACAGAGAAACTTGCTTCGGCGCCCATTGACTCAAGCGCCTGACTGGCTGCGTGGTCGATCTCGTCAAGCAGCGACAGATCACTTCGATCCGACAGGACCCTGCGAAAGAAACTGACTACCTTCCTTACCGCAGTCAACCGGCGGACTGTTGCCTCAACATCGATGGTTCCGTCCCCGCTCATGACGGCTCCGTGGAAATCGCGAGGAGATCGGCAACCTTCAGGTTGACACTCTGGACAGAAGGGTCGATGGCATTTCGGTACGGGCGGCGCACGTATCGGGGCGCCAAAGCCCGACCATCCTCCACCGGAACGATGGCCAGGATGAAGCGCTCCGGTGCGTTCAGGCTCTGTCGAATCTGGGTTGCGCTGACGGTGACCTCGGGTACGCCGACGGTCTTACCCTTCACCTCGATGAACACCAACTCGCCCGTCGGCATCCCTTCCGGCGTGGTGACGAGGCTCTCGATGTCATAGCCGGGATTGTCATGCGGCATGACACGTGGCCTTCTGCCCAACGCCGATTCTGCGGCAACGACGGCCTCTACCGCAAGGCGATCCACTCGGTCGATCTCCTCCTTCGTTGGACGTGACGGCGCCACTTCGCCACGCGCCTCGGCAGTGACCCGTTCAAGAAGGATTGACGGGACCACATAGGCCCCGCTTTCCACGAGAGGCATGCCGGGGGACAGCTGCATCTGCTGGTCAATCAACCGCAGCGCTCTCTCGAGCCTCGATTCAAGATCCGCACATCGCCTGAGAGCAGCATCCGCATTCATCCTCGGCTGTTGACCGGCCTGCTCCTGCTCGCGGAGGGTGACAGCGCGAGTTGACCAATACTGAATCTCGACGGTCAAGCGATCTCTCACACCCTTCCGTCGCGCCTTCAGGCGGGAGAGGCGGTCGCCCTCCTCCTCTGCCCGATGCTGGGGCACGAGATGCTCAACGGCGTACGCCACAGCCTTGGCCTCGATGTTCGACGCAAGCGAGTCACCCTCCAGCATGGCATCGATCAGCTGTGCCTGTTGGAGAGTTGGAATCAACAGGTCGATGTGCGGCGCTGATCCTGCCGCCTCAACGGAGCCGTCGCCAAAGATCTTGACAAACTGGACACGCTTGGAAACGACTCGGCCGGCTCCTCCTCCGTAGTTTGGATCGCAATCTCTGATTGCATGCGAGAGCGTGACAAGCGCGTAGGGGCGGTCGTCTGCAGTTGTTGGATCGATGAACACCGCTCCCTGCCGAAGCAGGTCACGCCCCTCCTCGAGCGTGGCGTGCATCGTCGCATCGAACAATGCGAATCCAGGGCAGACAAACTCGATGTTCGGACCGCGATGCTCCTTGCTGAAGGTGATCCGCTCGTAGCGCGCCAGCACCGGGACTCGGGTACCGAGTTGCTTCGCGCGATCACGGATGCGCGCCGGCACATGCAGGATCTCCCAAGTGCCGGGTTCCCGCTTGACCATGTCACCGCCTGCAGCGGAAAACGCGCCGATGAAAAAGCCCTCAATGTAGCCGGGCTGGAGTCGGCGGAGGTTCGCTCGCTCCATCTCCTCACGAATCCGGTGGATCGTTGAGGTGTCGAGGCCCTCCGTTGCCAAGCCCTTCTCGTCGAGTGCCATGCGCGCACGAGCGCTTTCGGCGGCATTGTCCACCCGCTCAAACAACTTCGCCCGAACCTCGGGCTGCTGACCGTAACGAATCGCTTCGATCATCAGGTCACGCAGCATGCGACCCTCGAGCGCAGTTCCGAGCACGTCGAACAGCCTGCCGTCCAGGGCCTCTCCTGCGACTTTGAGCTTCTCGAGGAGTCGGAGGTAGACGTCTCCCTCGCGCGTCCCCTGGGCGAGCAGGTTCCAGAGGTGGCAAACCTCCCTTTGACCGATGCGGTGGATGCGGCCAAATCGCTGCTCGAGGCGATTTGGGTTCCAGGGCAGGTCGTAATTGACCATCAAGTGAGCCCGTTGGAGGTTGATGCCTTCTCCAGCTGCATCAGTGGCGATCAGGATGGAGATCTCCTTCTCGTTTCGGAACAGCTCCTGGGCGTGCCTGCGGTCCTTTCGCGGCATGTTGCCTGCGATGGTCACGATGGCATCCGGGCGACCGAGCAGATCACCGATCTGCCTCTTCAGGTAGTCCAGCGTGTCCTTGTGCTCTGTAAAGATGACGAGCTTACGAATCTGGCCGTTCTCGTCCCTCATTTCCGGGGTGTTGAGTAGCAGCTCCCTGAGCTGGGTCCACTTGCTGTCGGAGCCGGAACGACGGACCGTGTCTGCTAGCTCCTCCAGCTCACGCAGTGTGGCTATCTCGGCTTGGAGCTCCGCGACCGTCTGCGCGGCGGTTGCCTTGTCTGCGACTTCGCCTTCCGCTGCATCACGCTCCTCGTCCGAAAGTTCGTCGTCATCGAACTCGGCGTCGATTCCAAGACTTGCGCCCTCGCGCGAGTACGAGTCTGCCGGACCGACCCTCGCCGCCATCGCTGCTTCGTTCAACTCGGACTCCAGCCGCAGTCGCCGACGGTGAAGCGATTGGAAAATCGCCTCCGGACTTGAAGCCAGGCGACGCTGAAGCACGGTCATCGCGAAGCCAACAGTCTGCTTTTTCCCTTCCTTGAGATTTTCGGCCCGATTGAACTCCTCGCGGACGTATTCCGTGACTGCTGTGTAGAGCTCTTGCTCATGGATGCTCAGGGCATAGGAAGCGACATAGGCGCGCCGCTCAGGGAAGAGCGGAGTTCCATCGAACTTCTTCAGCATCTCCTTGGTCATGCGCCGCATGATGTCGCTCACATTGATCGAGTGGACATCCTTGCGGTATCGCCCCTCGAACTGATCTCCGTCAACAAGGCTTAGAAAGAGCTGGAAGTCCTCGTCCTTTCCGTTGTGAGGCGTGGCGGTCATCAACAGCAGATTCCGCGTGGTCGGTCCCAGCAACTGGCCGAGTCGGAATCGACGCGTCAACTTGGCTTCCCCGCCGAAATAGGTGGCGGACATCTTGTGCGCCTCGTCGACCACGATCAGGTCCCACTCGCAGGCCTTCAGCATCGCCTGGACGTCCTCGTCTCGGGCGAACTTGTCGAGGCGACCGATGACCAGAGGGGTGTCCTTCAACCAGTTTCCTGCAGCAGCTGCGTTCAGATGGTCATTCGTGCAGATGTCGAAGCGCAGGTTGAACTTCTCCAGCAGCTCATCCTGCCATTGCTCTCCGAGTGAACCGGGTGCGACGATCAGGCATCGCTCCAGGTCGCCACGCGCCATCAACTCCTTGATGAGCAGCCCCGCCATGATGGTCTTGCCGGCACCCGGATCATCCGCCAGCAGGAAGCGAAGGGGCTGCTTCGGAAGCATCACCTCGTAGACCGCCAGTAACTGGTGGGGAAGCGGATCAACCGACGACGTGTGGACGGCGAGCACCCTGTCAAACAGTGCTGCGAGCGAGATCCTGTAGGCCTCGAGCACCCGAAAGAACCGTGCGGGATCCGCGTCGAAGTTCCACGGCGATCCGGCTGCGACTACCTCTAGAACCTGCTCGCGATCCCGGAAGAGCAGAATGTCATGGGTCTGTCCACGCTGGTCCTTGTACACCACAGACAACGCCGACGCGCCCATCCATCGCGATGAGACAACGCGAACGGTCTGGTTTGGCACGATGCCACGAACTTCGGCGTCGACGGTTAAATCTTCTAGACGAGCCACGGTGTCTCCCTATCACAGGTGAAAGCCCGCAAGTTACCTCGCCGAATCCTGCAGTGGCCCGTTCTGTTCGCCGCCAGACCCCTCGCCCTAGAGCTGGGACTCCGATTCCAGCGACATCCGGAACGCGGCCAAAGCCGCCCCCACGCCCTCCAGCGGGTTGCCCGCCCTCCGCAGTCCTTGCCGCCGTGGTGCCCCCAATAGAGCGTCGAGGACCTGCTGGCGGGGATGAAACCGTGCGTTGCCAAGTCTCAGGGTTGCGATACGGTGTCGATCGATCCAACGCCTGCACAAAGCTCTTTGAGCCCGTGGAGTGGGTGAGCCGCCGCGAGCCAGTAGTCGGATCAACTCCAATTCAGAGATGAGCTGGGAAAGATCTAGAAGTCTAGAAGCCCCGAAAGGTATCCCTGGCTTTCCCCCTCCCACGGTTTCCTGCCCCCCCGGGGGTGGGGGTGCCTGTGAATCATTCTGGTGGCCAGAAATTCCGGGGAGAACAAAAGTCTTACAACTCCCTGTGCATTTGATAGGTTGATTCATGTGTGTTTTTAGTGCCTTTTTTGGAAATCTCCTCCGGAGTCCGGCGCGCCATCCCACCCAACCATCCCGGTGGCGCCCATTGCCGGCGGCAGGTTTGGGGGCTCCGCTGGCCTCTTTGGCACCGGCACCAAGCCCGGTGCCCTGTGCCTTCTGCCAGCTCGCCCTGTCCTGACGGGTGATGACTTTTGGTGGGAAGCCCACGCTACTTCAAGCAAAAGGTTCTTTCGCAGGGCGCGCCGGTGTGCATTGTGCTGGTCCAGCTTGCCCAGCTCATGCACGAGTTCGTCGACCCTTCTGTTTACGGGTCGCCAATCGTCCGCGACATGTCTTCCGAAAGGTGCAAACATCACTGAGCGATCACCCGGGGAAAGGGTTTTAAGGTTTTTAACCATGTATTCAGCGACTGATTTCAGGTTATCCACAGCAAGAATGGGGGCCAGGTGGACGGCATCCTTGTGCAGCACTCGGCTACCTGCTTGGAAGGTCGACAACAAGTTGATGAGTCGCGACTGGTGGACACGTCTGCCAACTTTCTTTGGGATCATCAACACTCCATGGGTATGGAACATCCGATCCTGCACCGCTGGGACATAAACGGACAAGGGTCGACACCCTCGCGCAGCCTTGGAGAGAAAACTGTTCCCTTTGCCTTCTCTGTTTGGGTCGAGCATCTCCCAAAGTCCCCTTGCCAGGTGAGACACTGCATCCTCGTGAGCACTGAGCGCATTTTCGTAGCCAACCTTTTCTGAGTGGAGGTTGAGACACACCGTGAACAGCCGTCCGTCGAGTTCCTCCGCGCATTCTTGAAGGGCCTTTAGGCAGGCCCAAACGAGCCCGCTAGCGATGGGTTTGTCTAGCCGATGCGCCAGCGGGATAAGCCCCTCGGCGGGCAGGAAGCGCCGCAGCTCGGCCTTCAGCTGCAACTGCTTCCGGGAAATCTGCTCTTGAAGTCGGGGGTAATACTGATTTCTTTTGTTCACCTTTCTCTCCCATCTATGGCTAGAAGCTCTCTATCGCCTCACCGCTGAGGTTTTGCGCGGCTTACTCCAACTCGGAGCGGCCGGTTGCCCAAATCAACTCGATGGGGCATGTTTCGACACAGTCTCTTTGTCGGCCGGTTTTGATTCTCCTCCCTGTGCCGCCCAGTTTTTTCCGAAGTCAGTTGGTTGCGCGTGCGGCGCCAAGGGAGACCACCCCGTCCAAATTTTCTCTAGCCCACAACAATGTCGACATAATTTTCGGGAGGGGGGACCGAGGGTCGTATGTTTTGTTTAGGCCAAAACAGTTCGCCCCATGAACCCCCAGAGAGGAGGTGTGCTCGTGACCGATTCCAAGTTCTCCTTGCCGCACAGTCATCGCAGCGCACACCGGCGCGCAGATGACCGACGAACCTGTCAAAGCGAGCCGATGACGCGGCCCCAGGCAGCGCGGCACTCTAAAATCTTCGATGACGGCACGCAGTCCGAGGATGGCGAGGACCGGATACTAAAGATCCCTGAGACAGCGGAGTACATGTGCATCAGCCGTCGGCAACTTCACGAGCTAAGCAAGTCTGGTGCCCTGCCGCGTATCAAAATTGGTAAGTCGGTTCGTTACTCGCTCGCCGACATCCGGGTCTTCTTGGAAAGCAGAAAAAACGGCAGAGGTCGATGACGCATGGCAAGCATCAGCAGAAGCAAGAACGGGTGCACGGCCATCTACGTGATCGGTACGGACGGCAAGCGCAGCAAGTTTTCCCTTGGCAAGGTCACCAAGAAGCAGGCGGAGGCCACGAAGCTGCGCATGGAGCAGCTCGTCCAAGATCGAAGGTTGGGCACGCCACACGACAGCGCGCTGCTCGAGTGGATCAAGGAGCTGGCGCCCGAACTTCGGCGTCGACTTATCTCCATTGGGCTGCTGAAGGCTGAGCAGTCGGCCATCAAGCTCAAGGATCTCATTGAGAGGTTCCTCGCCGCCAGCATGGTCAAGCCATCCACCGCTGCAAGTTACAAACAGTGCACTGATTCGCTGTTACGTGTGCTAGGCGCAACGACGCCAATAGACACAATCACGGCGGCTGATGCGGATCGTTGGCAGTGTGAAATCAAATCAGCAGGTCGAGTACGTGAAATCAAGGGCCCCCGATCGCTG
>Ga0194123_10003945_pt1 | contig 17278 bp, 15 predicted proteins | sample TA2MahsurfametaG_5_FD_155479 | JGI IMG/M metagenome (GOLD analysis project Ga0194123, IMG submission 155479) | Freshwater microbial communities from Lake Tanganyika, Tanzania - TA2015023 Mahale A surface | ecosystem: Environmental > Aquatic > Freshwater > Lake | place: Tanzania: Lake Tanganyika... | reverse complement strand
GTTGCCCCTGCCTATCCCGAAGTCTGGGCCCCTGTAGCGGACCCTGCAATTGCCCCCGGCGCCGCACCCACCCCGGCACAGTGATAAGGAGAATGACAATGATTGCGCGACCAAGCTTCTGGATTGCCGCGGCGAGTCTCGTCGCGGTAGTGGGCCTCACCGGGTGTGAGCGCCTGCCGGTGGACACCGTGCAGGTGGGCTATCGGGGCACAGGTATGGAACAGGTGACCAACCCACGTATTGCAAAGTCTCTGGAGGCAGCCAACACCGTACCCGAGGCCTTAGAGCCTGCGGATTCCAGCGGACCGAAGGCAAGACAGATTTATCAGAACGTGAAGGTTCTCGGCGATCTTAGCGTTGCCGAGTTTAACCGCCTGATGGTGGCCATGACCCAGTGGGTTGCGCCTGAGCAGGGCTGCGCCTATTGCCACAACGTAGCCAATTTTGCAGATGATTCGCTCTACACCAAAGTGGTCGCCCGATCAATGACCCAGATGACCCAGACCATCAATGCCAAATGGCAGGTCCATGTGGGGGCCACGGGTGTTACCTGTTACACCTGCCACCGTGGTCAGAACCTTCCCACCAAGCTCTGGTTTACCGAACCAGATGCCAAGGTGGCGGGTCGGCTTCTGGGCAATAACTTTGGTGCCAATCGCGCCGGGGTGGAGGCCAATGCCAACTCCTCGCTGCCGATTGACCCTTACACCCCATTCTTGCTGGAAGATAAGCCGATTCGGGTAATTGGCGACACGGCATTGCCAACGGGCAATCGTAAATCGACCATGCAGGGGGAATGGACCTATGCGCTGATGATGCATATGAGCCAGAGCCTGGGCGTGAACTGCACCTTCTGCCACAACTCACGGGCCTTTGCCGAGTGGGAGCAGAGCCCTCCGGCGCGGGCTACCGCCTGGCATGGCATTCGCATGGTGCGGGAGGTAAACAACGAGTTCATCACCCCGCTCACGCCTATTCAACCTGCTAACCGGCTCGGGCCGACCGGTGACATCGGCAAGGTGAACTGCGCCACCTGCCACCAGGGTGTGGGTAAGCCTTTGTATGGTCAGAGCATGTTAAAGAATCACCCGGAACTCTCTGGGCCAGACCATCTTCTAAAGACCACTATTGCCACGCCGCAGGCGCAGGCGAAGACAAACTAACTAGGCAAGTCGTTTTCTTTCTTGGCGCCAAGTCCTCCGCTGGTGCCCTCAACGCCCTCGGTTCCCCTTCGAGGGCGTTTTTTTAGCCGGTCGCGCCAAAGGGACCATTAAGTAGTACCACCCCAAGGTTTACCGCGGCCGCAAAGCAGACCCAGGCCAGATAGGGCACAAGAAGCCAGGCGGCGCGGGGGCTGTAGGGCCGCAGATGGACAATGAGCAGACCAACGGATGCTGCGAGAAAGACCACCTCTACGAGCGCCCAGTCGGGACGCTGCAGGAAAAAGAAGAGCAGGCTCCAGACAAGGTTGCAGACAATGTTCAGTGCCCAGAGGGCAAGCAGTCGCACGCGCTGCGCCTGGTCAGCGGCCGCGCGCCAGCCTAAGACGCCCGAGATCGCCATAAGAATAAAGAGAACCGTCCAGGCGGGCCCGAAGGCCCAGTCAGGTGGCTTGAAACTGGGCTGAAGAAGGCTGAAATACCATTCGTCGAGAATCGTGAGTGCCCCACCGGATGCCGCCACCGTTAGAGCGATACCGGCAGCAACAAGGCTTTGTAGCCGCAGCGAACCCTGCTGCATGGCGCTCATGGGAGCTCCAGGCGGGCGGTGAGAATACCGAAGGAATTGGGCGAGAGATTCGTTAAGGGCGCGGGCATCTGCCCATTATGCACGGGCAAAGCCCAACAAATGGGCAAGATCTTTAAAGAAGATACGCACATGGGCCATGGGCTTGCGACGCACCAGCTTCTTGTTCATATACGACTCAAAGGTAAGCTGCTGCACGTCTTTGTCTCTGCAGATTTTCACAAACTGCTCCCGGCGCTTGTCGGTTCCGTACCAGAACCGTTGCAGCAGTCCCAGCACCCAGAAGACTCGGCCATGCTCTTTCATAAACCGTTTGCGGGCCATGGCAAGGGCCCGGGTGTTTCCGGTTGCGAGCACCTCTAGGCAGGCCTCGGCCGCAAGCCGTCCGCCTAAGAGCGCATAGTAAATCCCCTCGCCAGAGGCTGGCGCCACCACCCCGGAGGCATCTCCGGCAAGCACAACATTTCGTCCGTTGTCCCAAATGGGCAGTGGCTTCAGTGGAATGGGAGCCCCCTCGCGTCGCAGTGTCTCTGCCGCATCGAGGCCCGCCATACGACGCAATAGACTTGTGGCAGACCTGAGCGAAAACCCTTTGTCCATGCTGCCGGTACCCACGCTCACGCTATTGCCATGGGGGAAGACCCAGCCGTAGAAGTCTGGTGAGACACTGCCGTTGTAGATCACGTCGCAGCGGTCTGGTTCATAGCCGGTAGGCCGTGAAGGCGCCTCCCCGTTACCATTGCTAAGGCCACGCCTGTGCAATCCGGTGACCGACAGCGACGCTGCCTCTGCAGCCGCCGCAGCGAATGCAGGTGCAGGGTCTGGTGCCTTTAATATCTCGTGATAGGCAAAGACAAAGACGCCTTCGTTGGACCGCGGAATCAGCTGGCTGGCAACCTGAGACCGCGCGCCATCCGCGCCGATGAGCAGGCGTGTGGTAACCCGCATTTTTCTGAAAGCCGCGTTGCCTGCGCTATCGCGCACCTCAAGGTCTATGCATAAGGGGCCGGAAGGGTCGGAGGCATCGACCGGCTCCGCGCCCACGTAGCTGCCGATCAGCCGCTTTGCCCCGTCTTTCTGGGCACGGCAGCGCAGCCATTCGTCAAACGCTGCCCGGTCCACCATTCCCACATAGCCATTTTCAATGGGAATATCCACGCGGGTGTTCGAGGGCGCGACCATGCGCGCGCAGGAGATCTTGGCTACCAGCATCTCTTCGGGAATCTCGAAGTCGCGGATGGCCCGGGGGGGGATTGCGCCGCCACAGGGTTTGATCCGCCCGGCCTTATCCACGAGTAGCACCGACGCCCCCGCACGGGCGAGGTCGTCTGCTGCGGTGGCTCCTGCAGGGCCTCCCCCGATAACAACAACGTCGTAGTGGATCACGATTGGACTCCTTGCGTGGATATTGGGCCGGTGGGGTTGGTGGGGCTGCTGGCTGGGCTGCCTAGGCTGTTCCGCTCGGCACGCTCGGCACTTAACCGGGGTGCGGGTGACTGGGGTGCGCCTTCTCTGATCTGGCTGGCAAGCCGGGCAGCAACGATAAAGAGAATGGCCTCCAGGCCAAAGACCAGTGCGTAGGCGGCGGCGGGGGTTTCCATGACCAGTCGGGCGATGTCTGAGAGGCTGGTTCCGAGAATGCCCCCAGCACCAAAGGCCAGTGCCTGGGCAGCGCCCCAGAGGCCCATGCGGGTTCCTTCCCGCCGCGCCCGCCCCTCTCCGGCCAGTCGCATCATTGAGGCGATAGCTGCGATAGAGAATGCGCCGTTGGCGGCCCCGAGCAGCATGACATTGGCATTAAGTGGCCAGCCTGGCCCTACGATGCCTGCGGCGACAAGCCCAGCGAGGGCAACGCCGGAGGCCAGGCATCCGGAAATAGTCCAGAACTTGAGAGACCCAAATCGTCTGCCAAAGATCTTGCCGCTACCGGCAAAGGCTACCAGCAGCATGCCCACCAGTATGCCGCTATGCTGCAGGCCAGAGAGCTTGGTGGACTCGCCTGGCGTATAGCCGAATACGATTCCGGCAAAGGGCTCGAGAATCAGGTCTTGGGCGCTGAAGGCCAGCATCGAGACAAAAACAAAAATAGTGAAATGGCGCGCCTCGGGTTCTTTCCAGACCTGTCGTAGGGCTTCGAGAAATGGGGTATCCCGTTCTTGTTCGGGCTGCTCGGATGGGACCCTTCCTTCCAGACCCCAGAGCAGCAGGGCCGTGGCAAAGACTGCCCCGGTGGTGATTACGGCTGCCACCATAAGCAGGCGCTCTTCGGAATAAGGATCGAGGTAGTGTCCGGCCGTGCCGGCTGTCATGGCAAAGCCCGCGATCATAAAGAGCCAGACCATGGTGGCAGCACCCGCCCGCCGAACCGGCGCGACGCGCTTGGCAAGCAGTACCAATACCGCTGTGCCGCAGGCGCTTACGCCCAGTCCAATGAGAAAAAAGGCAAGGGTCATCAGGGTGAGGCCCCAGGCCAAGCCTTGCGGAATCTGCACCACGGCCCAGGCCCCAAGCATGCCGCCGCTGGCGAGTACGGCCATGCCCCCGATGATGAATGGCGTGCATCGGCCGGCCTGATCGGACCCAAAGCCCATGCGGGGCCGAAGAATCTGCACGGCATAGTGCAGGGCCACGAGAAGCCCCGGAATCACAGCCGCGAGGGCAAGTTCCACCACAAGAATGCGGTTGAGGGTAGAGGTGGCGAGCACCACAACACCCCCGAGGCAGGCCTGGATGAGCCCCAGTCGGGCGATGGCGGCCCAGCCGAAACCAGACGTGGGCGCGGTCACGATGCGACCCCCTGTAGGCTGCGCAGGGCAAAGGCAGAGACCATCATGCTGATCACAAAGAGGGGCACGCCAAAACCGCTGTAATACAAAGCCCGTTCAATGGGCTTCTTCAGGAACCAGGCCATGAGGATGGCCTGGCCAATCAGAAGCGCAAAGACTGCCGTCGCATGCCAGGGCATCTGCCAGAAGGCCAGCAGCACCACGACTGCCATCTGGGGAAAGACCATGACCAGGCAGGCGGTAAAGGCTGCCCGATTGGGGCCTAGCTGCACAGGAAGCGACCGCACGCCCATCTGGGCATCGCCCTTTATCGACTTGAAGTCGTTCAAGGTCATGATGCCGTGGGCGCCGAGGCTATAAAGCAGGGCAAGCACCACCGAGCGGCTCTCGGGGAAGGCCCCACCCGCCATTACCGCAGCACCCGTGATCCAGGCAAGCCCCTCGTAGGAAAGGCCGCAGGCGAGGTTTCCCCACCAACCGTTTTCCTTTAAGCGAATCGGCGGCATGCTGTAGGCCCAGGCAAGAACCAGCCCGACGGCGGCAGCCCCGAATCCCCAGGGCCCTAAGGCCAGGGCTACGAGCAGAGAGATTCCTGTCCAGATGATGGCCAGATACAGCCCCCATCGCCCGGGCATGCGCCCTGACGGAATGGGTCGTTGGGGCTCGTTAATGGCATCGACATGGCGGTCGAACCAGTCGTTCACAGCCTGGCTTGTGGCGCAGACCAGAGGACCCGCGAGAAGAATACCGATGAAGACTAGGAGCCAGTTTTCGCGAATGCTTGCCCCCGAGGCGATGACCCCGCAGGAAAACGCCCACATGGGCGGAAACCAGGTGATCGGCTTGAAAAGCTCGCGTACAGCCGACAACCGGGGCAGGGCGGTCGCGGGGGCGAGTTCTGAGGCATGGGCCATCCCGGCATTTTGTACTTGACAAATTAAACCGTCAACCGCAATTTACAGTTTCCGTTATCCTCTGTATGCTCCGGAGACGGTACATAGGCTTTTTCCTGAGGCGGGTATTGTCCCGTGGGTATTGCCGCGTTTTTGGCTCTGAAGGGTTTCGTTATGTCTACTCCTGCCACGCTGCGTCAGTCTTCGGTTCCCTTGGACTATTCCTCGCGAAGCCCTGGTATGGGTCAGGCCGCAGCAGAAAGTCAGAAAAGGCCAGTTCCCCCGGCGCCGCATGCTGTGGTGATTGGCAGTGGATTTGGCGGCCTGGCGGCAGCCCTTCGACTTCGGGTGAAGGGCTATCGGGTAACGGTGCTGGAGCGTCTTGAGGGCATTGGCGGCCGGGCCTTCGTGCACCGGCAAGACGGCTTTACCTTTGATGCCGGGCCAACGATCATCACCGCGCCGTTTCTTCTGGAAGAACTCTGGGCATTGTGTGGGCGAAGGTTTGCCGATGATGTAGACCTTCGGCCCATGGCGCCTTTCTACCGCATTCGTTTCCACGACGGTAGTCATTTTGATTATTTTGGCGAGACCCAGGCCATGCGGGCTGAGGTGGCGCGGGTAGGGGGCGCAGATGCGGTTGCGGGCTATGACGCCTTCATGCGCGAGGCTATGGTCTGCCTGAAACTGGGCTATGAGGAACTCGGTACCACGAGCTTTGGCTCGCTTTTAGACCTACTTGCTGCCGTGCCCGCGATGATTCGTATGCAGGCCTGGAAGACGATTCACAGCATGGCCGCGCGGCATTTCAAGAGCGAGAAGCTGCAGCAGGTGTTTAGCTTTCACCCGCTCCTGATCGGGGGGAATCCGTTTGCGGTCACCCAGGTCTATAGCCTGATCCCTGCACTGGAGCGTGAGTATGGGGTGCACTCTGCGATGGGCGGTACGGGGGCGATTGTGGCGGCTCTTGCAAGGCTCTTAGAAGACCAGGGTGGTGAGATCTTCTGCAACACCGATGTAAAGGAAATCCTCCTGGAAGGTCGACGGGCGGTTGGGGTGCGACTGTCTAACGACCGGGTGATTCCTGCCGACATCGTGGTCTCTAACGCCGATGCAGCCCATACCTATCGGAATATGCTCCCGGCCTCTGCGCGGCGTGTCTGGACCGATGCCAAGGTTGAACGCAGCAACTATTCGATGGGGCTTTTTGTCTGGTACTTCGGAACAAAGCGCCGCTACGAGAACCTGCCCCACCATACGATCCTCCTGGGGCCTCGGTACAAGGGGCTGCTCACCGATATCTTTACGCGCAAGGTTCTGAGTAACGATTTTAGCCTCTACCTGCACCGGCCCACGGCTACCGACCCGTCGCTTGCGCCATACGGATGCGATACCTTCTATGTGCTGTCTCCGGTTCCGCATCTTGATGCCGATGTCGACTGGCGCACGCAGGCCGAGCCCTACCGTCAGCGTGTTGCGGAATACCTTTCGGGCTCCGTGCTGCCGGGGCTTGAGGCCGAACTGGTGACCTCCAAGGTGGTCACGCCGATCGACTTTGCATCGCGTCTGCTGGCCTATAAGGGCGCCGCCTTTGGCATGGAGCCACGGCTGCTGCAGAGCGCCTGGTTCCGGCCGCACAACGCCAGCGAAGATATTGAGGGGCTCTACATGGTGGGGGCAGGCACGCACCCCGGGGCGGGGGTGCCAGGGGTACTGAGTTCGGCCAAGGCTTTCGATAGCCTGATTGCGCCGGTGGGCGCCGCTGCCCGATGAAGCAAGATGTCTTTTTTCGGGCGCCCGCGCAGGCTTACCAGGGTTCAGGGTCTTCACAGTCCTTGAAATCTTCGGTGCCAGTAACTCCGTCGGCGCCGCAACTGCCGAATCTCGACACAGGGGGGTCTGAAGAAGAGGCCCTGATGCGTGGGGGGTCGAAGTCTTTCTTCGCGGCTTCCCGGCTCTTGCCCGCTGCGATCCGATCGGCTGCTGTCGATCTTTATGCCTTCTGCCGCGTCACCGACGATGCGGTTGATAACTCAGGGGCGAGTCCGCGGGTGATGGCTGAACTCCATGAGCGGCTCGATGCCATCTATGCGTTTGCTTCTCCGATTTCACCGGAAGAATGGCGAACGCCTTTAGAGGCATCGCAGAAGTTTTCTGAACAACTGCGGGCGTTGCCCCAGATTGCCGACCGGGCCTTTGCCCGGGTGGTGCGGGCCTATCGTTTGCCGAAGAAAATTCCCTTGGCCCTGCTCGAGGGGTTTCAGTGGGACGCCCAGGGCCGGCGCTACGAAACAATCGACGATGTCTATGACTACAGCGCACGGGTGGCCGGCACAGTGGGCGCCATGATGGCGCTTGTCATGGGCGTGCGTGAGGCCCGACCCATGGCGCGGGCCTGCGAGCTGGGGGTGGCGATGCAGCTTACCAACATCGCCCGTGATGTCGGCGAAGACGCCCGTATGGGCAGGCTTTATCTGCCGCGACTGTGGATGCGGGAAGAGGGACTGGATCCCGATGCCTGGCTGGCCCAGCCTTCTTTTGGGCCGGCACTCGGAAGGGTGGTGGCGCGGGTGCTAGATGCTGCCGACAGCCTGTATCGGCGCGCCGAGGAAGGGGTGGGCTTCCTACCGCGGCGCTGCCGTCCGGCGATTCTTGCCGCGCGCCATATCTATGCGGATATTGGTCGGGTGATCACTAAGGCGGGCTACAACTCGTTTGATCAGCGGGCGGTGGTCTCGGGTCGCGCCAAGCTACAGCGGCTGATGCTCTGCATGCCGGCGGCGATTATGGCCCCGCGCATGGCTCGGGGGCATAAGCCGCTCCCGGCCATTGCTTTTCTGGTGGAGGCGGCGGGCATCTCGATGCAGCATCGGCCTCCGCGGTCGGTGGCGGAGAAGGCAGGATGGATGGTTGATCTCATTATTCGGCTCGAAGAACGCGAGCGTCAATCGCGGTCGTCTGTGGGATAGACCGTAATTGATAACCCCTGCAGTCCCTCGGGTTGCGCACCGCAAATAGCTGCCGCATATCACCACAAAGCGCAGATGCCGCACCAAGCACGAAGGGCCGGGGAGCACATGAACGGGCGGCCGACGAGCGTGCCTGCCTTTCGCGAGGCGACGACCGGTCATGGGCTAGACCGGCCTTAAATGTTAGTTATTGCCCGGGCCCTGGATCCAGTTCGCTCGGGCCCTGCAGGAGATTCGCGACTCCACCTTCGTTCCGTCGCAAATAACCCCTGCAGTCCCTCGGGCTGCGCACCGCAAAAAACGCCCGCAGACCCTCGGGTTGGGCACCGCCAATAACTGCTGGATGCCCTCGGACTAGAACGTGATGCGCGGCATGCGCCAGGGCAGCATGAGCCGAACGATGGGCGAGCGAACGCGAGGCAGAAAGAGCGTTTCGTGCATGGCCTGCACCTGTTCGCCTAAGAGCTGCTGCTCTACTACCGATCGCATGTAGAAGGGAGTGTCTTCCAAGGTCTGGGTAAGGCGAGCGGGGGGCGCACGTGGGTCAGACCGGATTGACCGCCCAACACCCCAGAGCCCTTTGTGCAGGGGCTGTCGGGGGCCCAGGTCGAAGGGCTCTACCGATCCATTGGGCAGAAACCGGGCGGTGATCAGCCGTGAGCTCTCGGAATGGCCATAGACAGAGTCTGATGACCCCGGCGCGAGACGATCGCGCACATCGTAGCTGACCGCAGTGCTGCCATCTTTCAGCAGTGCCCGAGACCAGTCCCACTCGTGAAAAGGCGTCTCAATGGGCTCATCGCCTTCATTGGAATCGAGATAGGCATGGCCGGACCAGCGAATGCCTGGGGAGGGAAAGTCCACCGTAATGCGTGCAGAGGGTGCCAGTGGCCCCCACCGGTGGCGCCCTGCCGCATCGATGGGTACCTGGTAGTTGAAGAACCGATCAGCATGAAGTCGCATCTGGCCCTTGACCCGAAATGGCAGAGGTACTGACCGTTCATCGATATCAATAACTAGGCTGTCACCTGTCCACCGCAGGCTGCTTGGGCCCACCTGAAAATGCTGGGCATCCCGGCGCATCTGCTGCCGACCACGCTCTGTCATAGTCCAGCGCTTCTTTCCCGGCGTGTACAAGGCCAGGTTGATGCAGACGTGGTTCTCAGGATCGGCAATCCCGGAACGACCGCGGGCCCAGTGGTAGTAAGACGAAAAGACGCTGCCCACAAAGGCAATCATGGTGATGCCATGCTGCCCGCAGTCGCTTAGGCCATCGACATACCACCAGAGATAACCACCCGGCGCGACCGGTTGGTCGAATCGAGGTGTGCCATCAGGGTTGCGGCCGCCAGGCGCCCGGAAAGGGCCGCCATCGGTACGCCCGCCCCCGGGTGTGCGCTGCCCCCCGCCAGAAACAGGCCCTGCACCGGCGTTGTGGCCCCCGGCCTGCGAAAAGAAGACATCCATCCATGGGGCGCCATGCCATAGAGCGCCCCCCCGGAGGCCGGGAACATCTGCTCGAACTGATGCGGCGTAGTCGTCTGAATCTGTTGGGGGGCATACTGCAGCCGCAGCCCGGCCTGGGTCATAAGGGCAAAGGCCTTGGTCTGGCATGACAGGATCTCCTGTTCGGTAAAGGGGGGGCCATCGCCTCGGGCAGGCGCATTAATCAGGCAGAAGAGACGCTCTGGTGCGCCCTGAGCACTGCTTGCCTGATTGGCTGTCACGCCGGGGCCTGGGCTGGCCCTATCTTGCGCACAGAGATACAGGGTAGGGTGCCGGGGTAGCTGTCCCTGGTCGAATATATCGGCGAACTCAGACTCGTAGTTATCTTGGAAAAACAAGTTGTGAAAGCTAATCGCCGGGCCTTCTAAGCGACCAGCAATCGCAAAGGTGAGCGCGGAGAGAGACCGGGGGTAAATGCCGTCTTTGTCTGGAACGGCGGCACGGGCAGGCTGCCCGTGCAGGCCGGCATGCAATGCGGCGGCTTCGCCGTTGAAGATCACTGCGTCAGCGAGAACCTCTTCTCCGTTTTGCAGTCGCACCCCGCGGGCGGCACCGGACTGCGTGAGAATCTCAGAGACCCCAGCACCAAGCCTTATCGCAACCCCGAGCTTTTCTGCTGCCTGGGCGATGCCAACGCCCAGAGCCTGCATGCCGCCTTGCGCAGTCCATACACCGCGCTGCTCTACATAGGCGATTAGCATGAGCGTGGCCGGTGCATGCCATGGCGATCCGCCGCAGTAGGTGGCATAACGGGCGAACAACTGGCGCAAACGGGGGTCGGTGAAATGCCTGCCAAGGCTTCTCCAGAGGCTGGCAAAGGGGCCAAGACCTCCCAGCATGAGAAGCCCCTGCGTCCCAAGGTCTTGGGTCATGGACCGCAGGCCGGGTCGTTCGCTGCGAATATAGGCCTTCTCCAAGACATGATAGAGACGCTGGCTTTCCGCACAAAAGGCAGTAAACCTGCGCGCCTCTGCCGCGGAAGAAAACCTGCCTACGGCATCGATGGAGTCTTGGACACTGGCATGCAGGTCAAGGCAGGTCTTATCTGGCCAGAAATGGCGGGCGATTACGGGCAAGGGCCTAAGGCGCACAAAGTCATCTAGTGTCAGCCCCGCAGCCCGCATCAGATCGTCAAAGACCCAGCGCATGGTAATTACCGTGGGGCCAGAGTCTATGGCTAGGCCATCGACCGTGCGCTGGTGAATCTTGCCCCCAACCTGCGTGGCCTTTTCGCAGACGGTCACCCGAACCCCCTGGCCTGCGAGATCAACCGCGGCAGCAAGCCCCCCCATGCCTGCCCCGACAATCACCACACTGCGCTCGGTCATGCGGTGAGAACACCCTCTTGCGATGGGGGCGGCCCGAAACTCTGGTTCTTCCAGCAGCCATAGATCGCTACCGGATGAAAACGCACAAACATCGACTCGGAAAAAAAGTCCTGCCCGTAGGCCGCCGTGATTGCCCTTTGATGCGCCCCCGATCGGGCATAGGCATCCATCGCGGCCTGGTCTTTCCAGAGACTGAATGTGGCCTGTCGCAGAACGGGGGCCTCGCCAAGGCCTACTGCCAAGTCACAGCCAGAGGCATTTGCAAGGTCAGACTCGGCATCGGGGGACTGTCTCCAGAAGGCCATGGCTTTCTGCGGTCGAATCGATGCACGGGTGAGTGAGGCCACGGGGCCTGATGGGTAATTGCCGCCTTGTTCTGGGCTTTCCCGCGGATACTGCTCCGCGGCCCCAGCCGGCGAGTCGAACCGAAAGCCCGACCATGCGCCGCGACACGAGAGGGGCTGGAGCTGGGCAGCAAAGAATTCATTGGCATGATCGCGATAGGCCTTTACCTGTTGCGCGCCATGCAGGTAGGCTGAGGCCTGATCTGGCGTGGCAAAGACCGAAAACACGCCCTGGTAGTTCAGGCCCGGGCTTAGGCCAAATCCCCCATCCTTGCCGCTCCCCAGGATTTTCTGAAAGAGCAGGCCCGGCACGGTGATTGTTCTGAGCGGCGCCATCATAAGCTGGGCCAGCCCCCAGAGCGAATGGCCCGGCCGAAACCGGCTTAGCAGAATGACAGCCTGCTGGCCTTGCCGTGGCGCCTTGGTCTGGCTGCCATGAGGATGCCCGCCCGGATACTGCTGGGGCATTGCCAAATTAGTCTTCGGCGGCGTCGGGGTCGGGTCCTTCAATGCCATAACGGCGAAGTTTTACATAAAGACTCTGCCGTGACAGCCCGAGCATATCTGCGGCCGATGCCCGGTTGTTCTTGGTGATCTTTAAGGCGGCTTCAATACAAAGCTTCTCAATCAGGTCCACCGTCTCGCCAACGATTTCTTTCAAGGGCATGCGGCCCACCAGGCCAGTGAGGTCTTGGCCAGACCGCGGCCGTAGGCCGGCATCAGGCCGGCTATCCAGTCGTCGTCCCACATCTCGCACGACGAAGGCCAGAAAGGGCTCTCTTTCGGTGGGAACGGAGATTCCTGAGATCTCCACCGGAACCACGAGCCCGGCATGACCAATCAGCTGGGTAGAAAACAGACGTACTGCACCTCCCTGGGCGAGGCTATTGATCATGACCAGAAGGTCGGTATTAGCACGCCCGAGCCAGCGGTTTAAGGGCTCACCGATAACCTGGCCCGAATGGGCCATCTGAATCATTTCCACAAAGGCGGCATTGGCCGACCGAATAATGCCCTTGTTGTCTGTGAGAACAACGCCATCGGTGACCTGACGAATCGCTTCAAGCAGTTCGGTATCTTCACCCGACTGGGGTTTTTCGGACTCGATACGCACCATGTATACCGTATCGGTCTCCTGTCTCAGGTAGGTAACCAATACCCGCGCTGCGGACTCGTGCTTCTGAAACCGAATGCTAGTCTCGGCGGGGCGCCCCGAGCTGCCCACCTGCTGCAGAATATTCAGGAATGCTGTGGCGGCTTTGTCCGACAGCAGGGATCCGATGTTCTCGCCGATGAGCGCCTGTCGGTCACGTTGCAGGTACTGACAGCCGGCGCGGTTGGTCTCAATCACCTGGTGCGAACGGGCCGCGATCAGCAAAATGGGATCGTGCACGAGGTCAAAGAGCATCCGGTACTGGCTCTCGATGCCCCGCAGCCTTAGGTAGTCGCGCTCCATGAGTTGCTGCGCCTCAATGAGGCGCGCCTGCAGAGAGGCAACCGGTCTGAGGTCTCGGCCGATGGCAACCATCTGCCCCTCTTTGCCCACCCGAACGAGCGAGAACAAGATCGGAAGCTCCTGGCCCTGTCCGCCCAGTTGGTTGATATGCCGCCAGCGTAGGGTGGTGTTTCCTTTTGCGGCCTCCTGAAGCATCTCGAGCACCTTGGACTTACTCTCGCTGGTAACAATGTCAGCCCAGAGTCTGCCGACCCAGGATGCTGTCTCGGCGGAGAGCCAGTCCTGGTTTCCGATCAGGGCTTCGCGGATCACGCCCTGGGCATCAATCACCAGCGTGATGTCCGACGCAGCCGCGACCAGCGATGCACTCTCTGCCGGGTCTAGCCCCGTGAGGTTGCTCGCCTTGCGGTCTTCAGCGTGGCCCACGATTCGCATCTCTCTTAATCAAGCGTTCCGCGGCGGCAAGTGCCTCCGGGGCATCGCCCGCGAGCATATCTGCCCCCGTCAGGCTTGCGAGTTCCGGAAAGACGCCAATGGCAGGGCCGCCGAGCATGACAGCCAAAGGCCGGCCCGGCTGATCTTTCTGAAGACTGCGTATACGGCGAATGAAGCCTGCGGCTTTCACAAGATCGGCCTCCGACGAGACGGAGAGCCCTACCAGCGTTGGCCCGAAATCGGCAATTTCACCGACCAGTGCAGCCTCTGTCCGCGCATGGGCAAGCTGGGTAGTCCAGCCTGCCCGCGCGAAGAAGGCGCAGACCATCTGCACCCCGAGCCGATGATGGCAGTCGGGCAGGGTGCAGAAGACCACAGAGGGTGCCTGCTGACCGGCGAAGACGCGGCCGTAAGCCGACTGGCGCATAGTCACCGCTAGGTCGGTAAATACCTGTTGAATATTCCACATGCCCAGCGTCACGTCGGCAAAGTTACAGCTGTCCTGGTTCCAGCGCTGACCGAGATGCCGCGCGGCAGGCTGCACCACCTCAAGAAGGATCCGCTCCACCGCATACCCCTCGCGGACCAGGGCCGCGATGCAATGCCGGCATTGGGCAAGGTCTTTCTCTACCGCCAGTTCGCAGAGCCTGAGGGCTGCCGCCTGAAGGCTATTGACCGGAAGGGGAAGGCCAAGGTCAGCGGTCTCCTCCTCGAGCCGCACCAGCTGCGGGATGACCTCCTTGGTCAGCATGCTCATGAACTGCTGCTCGCCAAGGCCAGTGACACCATCGGTGTCGCGAGAGCACTGCGTCAACGGGGCAGAACTGGTATGGGTCATGGTCTTCTCTCCGGGGTGGCGGGTCCGGAAACTGACCCGCAGGGCCGAGACAGGACGGTCACTACCGTATTTGGGCTACTTTATCTAGAGTTTGTCCAAGACTATCTAGGACAAATATCCAATTGTCAATTTATTTAGATGTCTAATTTAGTTGACATACTAGGTGGGCCGAATTACAGTGAAACTCGCAACCTAGTAAACAAGGAGTGACATTTGCCATGTCACGTTTGATGGCCAGTGATTTTCCGCCACAGATGCCGCACCTGGGCAAAGACCCAGAGGCTTCGGTAGCTGCGGTGCGTCCGCTTTATTCGCCCGAAGAGCGTCTGCGCCGTGACGCAACCATCTGGACTCTTGTGCAGGGCATTCTGGCGCCCTTTCAGTTTCTGGTGCTCCTTATTAGCCTGGCCCTGATCGGCTATGCCTGGTCAACAAACTCTCACTGGGACTGGGCCCTATGGTCTGTTGTGGTTAAGACCCTGGTGCTCTATCTCATTATGGTTACTGGCGCTATCTGGGAGAAGGTGGTCTTCGGCCAGTATCTATTTGCGCCCTCTTTTTTCTGGGAAGACGTGGTGAGCATGGGGGTGATTGCCCTGCACACGGCCTACCTCGTTGCCTGGCTGATGGGTGATACCTGGCTTAGCCTTCAGGCCCAGGTAACTCTGGCGCTTACTGCCTATGGGGCTTACCTTGTCAATGCCGGCCAGTTTGTCTGGAAGCTGCGCATGGCGCGCAGGCAGCGTCTATGAACGCCCCATTGGCAACGGCGCGTGAGGGCAGTGGCTATGCTGGACCCAGCAATGGCTGCCGCCTGGACACGGGGGGTGATGGGCTGTCTGCGGTCGATAATCCACTGCCTGAGGTCATTCGCGAGCGCGGTCAGCGAGAAGTGTTCTGCGGGCTCACCGGAATCATCTGGCTGCACCGAAAGATTCAGGATGCCTTCTTTTTGGTGGTGGGCTCTCGCACCTGCGCGCACCTCATTCAGTCTGCCGCCGGGGTCATGATCTTTGCCGAACCGCGCTTTGCCACAGCCATCATCGATGACCGTGACCTCGCGGGCCTGGCCGATGCGAATGAGGAACTTGACCGAGTTGTTGATCAGCTGCTCAGGCGTCGGCCCGACATTCGGCTGCTGTTTCTGGTCGGTTCCTGTCCGTCTGAGGTGATTAAGCTCGACCTCTCGCGCGCAGCAGAGCGCCTCACCGCCCGGCATCTGCCGGCCGTGCGGGTGTTGAATTATTCGGGCAGTGGCATTGAGACCACGTTTACCCAGGGCGAAGACGCCTGCCTGGCGGCTCTGGTGCCGCAGATGCCGGCCTCGCCTTCTTCCGACCCCACGCTTCTAATCGTGGGAAGCCTAGCCGACATCGTGGAAGACCAGTTGGTGGGCCTTCTGGGCGATATGGGCATCGACCGAATTGCCTGCCTGCCACCACGTAGGGCAGATGCGCTTGCCGCGGTGGGACCCAATACCTTCTTCATTCTGGCCCAGCCCTTTCTGGCAGATACCGCCCGCGCCCTGGAGGCCAGAGGGGCGCAGCGTATTGCCGCTCCTTTTCCTTTGGGGGTAGAAGGGACCCGTCGGTGGTGCTGGGCTGCAGCCCAGGCCTTTGGCGTGTCAGAGCAGGTCTTTGCCCATACCATTGCCGCGGCCCTGCAGCGGGGAAAAAAGGCGCTGGAGCCATGGCGGGAGCGGCTCTCCGGCAAGTCGGTGTTCTTCTTTCCCGATTCGCAACTGGAGATTCCGCTGCTGCAGCCCAGGCCTTTGGCGTGGCAGAGCAGGTCTTTACCCACACCGTTGCCGCGGCCCTGCAGCGGGGAAAAAAGGCGCTGGAGCCATGGCGGGAGCGGCTCTCCGGCAAGTCGGTGTTCTTCTTTCCCGATTCGCAACTGGAGATTCCGCTGGCTCGGTTTCTCTCGCAGGAACTTGGCATGCGGCTCACTGAGGTGGGTACGCCCTATCTGCACCGAAGCCACTTGCAGGAGGAAATTGATCAGCTGCCGGCGCATGCGCAGATCTCAGAGGGGCAAGACCTGGATCTACAGCTCGACCGCTGCCGGGCACTCAAGCCCGACCTGGTGGTCTGCGGGCTGGGGCTGGCTAATCCACTAGAGGCCGAAGGATTCAACACCAAGTGGTCCATTGAGCTGGTGTTCACGCCAATTCAGGGCTTTGACCAGGCAGCAGACCTTGCGGAGATCTTTGCCCGGCCGTTTGTGCGCAAGCAGCGCATTGCCGGCATTCCCCTTTCCGAGTCGGGTGCGCGTCAGCGCATTGCGATTCGCGCGGTGCAGGCCCTATGAGGCTGGCCCTGTGGACCTATGAGGGCCCGCCGCATGTGGGGGCCATGCGTGTGGCCACTGCTATGCGGGGTGTTCACTATGTGCTGCATGCCCCGCAGGGCGACACCTATGCCGACCTGCTCTTCACTATGATCGAGCGGCGTACCGAGCGTCCGCCGGTTACCTACACCACCTTTCAGGCGCGCGACCTTGGTAAAGACACCGCCGAACTCTTTAAAAATGCCGCACGCGACGCTGTGGCACGCTACCAGCCCCAGGCCCTGATGGTGGGCGCATCGTGCACGGCAGAACTGATTCAAGACGACCCGGGCGGGCTGGCTGAGGCACTGGGCCTGTCGATCCCGGTGGTGCCGCTGGAACTTCCCTCGTATCAGAAAAAAGAAAACTGGGGCGCTTCAGAGACTTTCTATCAGCTCGTGCGGCACCTGGTTCCCAAGACCAACTCAGCTGATGCGGGTAAGGCTGGTACTAGCAGCACACCCGCTGGTAAGGACAGCCATAGCGCTATCGCCAATATTCTTGGCCCAACCGCCCTGGGGTTTCGTCATCGCGATGACCTGCAAGAAATCGAAACGCTGCTTGCCGCAATCGGGGTGCAGGTCAATGTCATCGCCCCCTGGCAGGCCAGTCCGCAAGACATCGCCCGCCTGCCGCAGGCGGCCTTTAA
>Ga0194123_10003935_pt1 | contig 17315 bp, 15 predicted proteins | sample TA2MahsurfametaG_5_FD_155479 | JGI IMG/M metagenome (GOLD analysis project Ga0194123, IMG submission 155479) | Freshwater microbial communities from Lake Tanganyika, Tanzania - TA2015023 Mahale A surface | ecosystem: Environmental > Aquatic > Freshwater > Lake | place: Tanzania: Lake Tanganyika... | reverse complement strand
TATATCACTACCTCTTTTTTCAAATATTTCAATTAAAAATTTTATAATTTTTGTCGATTTACTCTTAATTTTTTGGTTTCTTTTGATAAAATCAATATTTTTTTTATCATTCAATATTTTTTCTTTGAAAACAAATCCAGAAGCTATAATGCTACCAACTGAAACACCACAAAACACGTCAAATAAATCTAAAAATTCAATATTTTTTCCATCGTAATACTCAGATATTTTTAATAAACAACTTAAATATCCAGCTCCTAAAATACCACCACCTGGAATTGATAAAATTTTACGTTCTCTCATTAATGGATTTTATTTTCTCAAAGAAAATAAATCTCCAATCTTTATCATTATCATTTTGCGAAGCAAAATGACTCGGGCCCGTAAAGAGCCCTCGGTTCGCATGGCAATGCCATGCTCACACGAATTGAGCGACAACAGGAGCTCAATTCGGCTTACCCATCAACAGTGACTACTTTTGCGAGTGATTTTGGTTGATCTACAGTTACACCCTTTTTAATTCCCATTTTATATGATAAAAGTTGCATTGGTATAACAGATAATAATCCAGAGAGAACCTTTAATTTTGGTATTTCAATAACATATTTATAAACAGATGGTTTATACAATTTTTCTTTGTTATTTGTTATTAAAATTGTATGAGCACCTCTGCATCCAACTTCTTCAGCAGCACTTTCCATTCTTGCAGCATGAGTATCATCATTTGAAAGTATAAATATTGGTGTTCCTTCTTCAATCAATGCAAATGGACCATGTTTAAGAGCACCACCACAAAATCCTTCCGCATGAATATATGATACTTCTTTTACTTTAAGAGCACCTTCCAGAGCAATTGGATATAATAAACCTCTTCCAAGTAAAAACATATTTTTATCTTTATATATTTGCTCAGTTATCGACTCTATTTGTAAAAGAGACATATCAATTGTTTTTCTAATTGTTCCAGGTAATTCCAGCAAATCATCTCTTAAATTATTAAATAATTTGTCTCTGTACTCATTTGTTTCAACACTTTTAGAATTTTTATACCACCACATAGCAACTAATGCAAGAACAATTACCTGATTTGTAAAACTCTTTGTTGATGCAACCGCTTTTTCACTACCAGCATTAATATATACACCACATAAAGCATCTCTGGCAATCAATGACTCAACAACATTTACGATTGATAATACATCCCCTCCTTTCTTTTTAATAATTTCCATTGCTCGGTGGACATCTTTTGTTTCACCTGATTGTGAGAGTACTATATAGAGAGTTTTCTTTTCATAATTATATTCATAAAATTCACTCGCATCGCAGACTTTAACGGAATCAAATATTCCAAATTTAGTAAACAAAATACTTCCGAATAAACCAGCATGATAAGAGGTACCACAAGCTAAAAAACAAGCCTTATTATAAACGAATAATTGTTCTTTATGTTCTTCAAGACCACCAAGTTTAATTCCAAGAGGACCACTTAATCTACCACCATTATTAATGGCGCGACTACTGCTATCAATTTGGTCATAAATTTCTTTTAACATCCAGTGAGGATAAGGGTCCGGAGATAAGTCAATAAGTTGTTTATCAATTGGGAAAACTTTTTCCAACTTAGCTAATTCTTCAAAGTCTAAACCATGTTTCATTTGTTTAGTCATAATTTTATTGTTTTCGTTATCAACAATATAGTATGCTTTGTCAATAATATTAATGTAATCTTCAACTTGATTTTGGAATCCAGAGATTTCAGAGGTGAAAAAATAACCGTCTTTACTTTTGGCAAATAACAAAGGACTACCATTTTTAAGAGCAATTAATAAATGTGGATATTTACTATGTTGAATTAAACATGCCCAAGTACCATGTAATGTGTTACATAAATCATCGATACTTTCATATAGGTTTCCGTTTGTTTGTTCCATGAGATATTGAAAAAGTTGGGCAATAACTTCTGTATCTGTTTGACTCCTAAATTCAAATCCTTTTTTGGAAAGGAATTCTTTAATTTCGAAATAATTTTCGATAATACCATTATGAACTACTGAAATAGAATTGTCCATAGATAAATGAGGATGAGCATTTTCATCAGTTTTTTTACCATGAGTTGCCCATCTGGTATGAGCGATTCCAGAGATTGATTCTGGGATTAAATGAATATTTGTTTCTAAATTTTTAATTGAATCAAGAGAATCGGTGGAAGCATATTTAAGAATATTTATTGTGTTATCGTTCATAACACTTATACCGGCACTATCGTATCCTCTATTTTGTAATAATTTTAATCCTAAAATTAAATAGGGTAGACAATTTGTCTGACCAATAAAACCTATAATTCCGCACATTATTAAAAAAAATATTTTTTTTAATAATTATTTCCGAAATTAAGCAGACCAATTATCTTTATTAAATGGTACAATTTGGTCAGTATCAGCTCTCTTAAATGCAAATTTATTTTCTGGGCGCTCACAAATACCACCTGGACATTCTTTATCCTCTAATTTAACAACTTTACCCTCTGGTTTTTTACCAAAACAGTTTACACCAAATTTTAAATTAGGGTCAGCAAAAAATCCACCATTTATTCCAGGTTTTCCACAAACATCCCTCTCTTCCGCATCCATCTTCTCCCAAGTACACTTCTGAGTAGGATAATACGCCGCCTGCCCTTCACTCCATCCATAACTACACCATTCAGCACCCTTATTATAAGCTTCAACCATATCAGTATATGAAGCTAATCTTGCATTATAACTTTCACATTTACATTTCGCTTGCTCATAAGTAAAATCCTGATTACCAATATGAAAAACTTGTTTTGGGGGTTCCAAATCTTTAATATTAAATTTTACTGCTGGACTCATTGGTCTAGAGTGAGGTTCTTGAGGAGGTTCTTTCATAATAACTTTTGTTGGCATAATTTTAATATTATTGACAACTCTTTGTTCTGGAGTTAAACAAACATCACTATAACAAAATCTAAATAAATATTTCAAATACGGTTTTTTATCAAAACATTTTGTTGTTAAATATTTTATTGTCATAACTGTTACATAAGTTATTATAACAGCAAGCACTAAATATACAATACTCCAAATAATTGTTGGAACAATTCCTCCAACTATTCCACCAGTATTTGAGTTATTTGTTTTATTTGATTTAAATATTTTCGAAAAGAAGTTGGTGACTGGGTTATTTGCTCTATTTCCAGAAAAACTATTTTGCATATGTTATTAATAACATAGAAAAAGCTTTTTTTATAAATATTCAACTAATAACAATTTCATTTGTTATCCCTCTTTTCACATAAACAAGGAAATAAGAGTGTTCAGTTGCTAAATTTGACAAATCAGTTATATCTGTAATTTTTTCATCATCAAATTCTTTCCATGAGCCATCACTACATTTTGAAAAAGCCCAATAATGGCCAAAATCCATATTACCTCTATAATTTGCAATAGATACCAAATCATAAATAACCCTTTTATCAGAGTTTTTTTCAGCTAGATTACTAAAATTTGCTTTAGTAACAGGAAAATCAATTAACTTATGTGTAACTGACTGCGAAGAACCAAATCTATTAAAACAAAATGTCAATACTGGTGGCATTTTCCATATCGAATTTCTAATTGATACATTGCATTTTGTTTTACAATGCTCACACGTTAATTTATCATCCATATCTTGACTTAATACATATTGATTAATACAATCATATAATGTGTTCGTAGAATCAGTTATAGGTAAATTAACCGTACAAAAGGTATCAAATCTTATTGATACATTTTTGCAAGAATTGCATTTTACTTTACAAATATTTTGACCATGAAATAATTTGAGTGGGATAGAGTAATTGTTTTCAAAAGCTCTTTTCCAGGCATCTATTGCTAACAAATTAATTTTGTCTTGGTCACTTAAAGGTTCTCCGGTTTCAATCGGTCTTATTTCTGCTCTATAGGATAATCCTTCATGAAGTAATTCTATTATTTTAATAAAAGCTTCAGCAGCATCATGTTGATGTGCGTTTGCATAAGGTAAATAAAATTTTGAAATACCATTTTTGAAATTAATAGGACGTATTATTGCATTTTCTTCCCATATTTTTTTGGTCAAATTAGCAAAATTTTCAACGAACTCATGTTCAACTTTATCATTATTTATATCCTCTGTATATTGATTACTTAAAAAATAGGAAACAAACACTTTTACGGACATTAAACATCGTATAGAAGTGTTCATAAAACAAGTATTTCCGATATTTAGTAATCCAGAAATACCTAGACCATACAAACATTTTAATTGTGAATCATTAATTAAATCAACTTGCATATTGATATTCTATAAATAATTATACAATTTTTAAATTCAATTTTTTATATGTAAAAAAAAGATATTCTGTAAATCTGATGTTGCAAATGAAATTTATTATTTCCAAAAAAATGAATTATAATTTAACTATATTTTTCTACAATAAAAAAATGGAAGAAAATGTTTCTGATTTACTAGAAAAAATAAGAAATTTGGAGGAAAACAAAAAAAAATTTAATTTAGAAATAGATAAACAAATAATTAATTTGGAAAAAAAAATTTTTGAATTGTGCAATCATGATTGGATAATTGATAGAAGTAATGCTGGAGAACATACTGAGTATATTTGTTCAATTTGTTTTCAATATAAGTAAGCTTAAAAATATTTTAATTTAATAATAATTATGGTTGAATACGTTTGTAATAAGTGTAGTCGCACATTTAACCATAAAGGAAATTACCTTTATCATATTAATCGTAAAAATAGCTGTACAGCAGCTAGTGATAAATTAGAAAAATTATTACATGATAAACCTAGACTTCAAAAAATTCTGGGAAAAAAATTAAGAAAAATCGAGACATTACCAGAAAATATTTATGATAATATTTTACCACTTGAAACAGAGGATGTTACTTCTTTGACAATTTATAATCCAGAATTCACAGAACCAAACTGTGTTTATTGTAATAAAAGATTTATGACCAACAGTCACAGGAATAGACATATGAATGCTCATTGTGGTATTCGTAAAAAATATATAGATATGTTAAAAAATTTGGATAAGGAATTAGAAAATTTACTTATTGAAAATAAGTTTTTAAGAAATAAATGCATGAATTTATATGGTGACAACTATATTTTTCCATTTGGTACAGAAAAGTTTTCAAACTTTGATATAAATTTGGTATGTGATGTTATTAAAAATCCTTACAAAGGTATTCCAGATTTAATTGAATCTCATCAATTTAACCCTCTTGAAAAAAAATATAATAACCTTAAAATTAAAAACCCCAGGTCCAGTCATCTTGAAATATACAATGGAATGAACTGGGTACTTGAAACCAGAGAAAATGTTATTCAAACTCTAATCAGAACTTATAAAGATGCAATTGATAATGAAATTGATAATGTAACACAGTTATTACCATCAAATATAATTAAAAATTATAATGATTTTTCTGAATATATCGACTATTATATATCATATTTAATTTATGATACTGATTTGACTGCACTCCAGAAAAAAATGGGGAAAGCAATATACAATAAACTCTATAATGCAATGGAAATTATGTTAATAAATTCATTCAGAAAAGAACTTTTTAATAAAATTGAGGAAGAAATTATGAAACAAGCTAAAAGAATCGGACAACTTAGTAAATTAGAATAATTTTTATATTTGTTAAATTAATGATTGAAAGTATCGAAAATTTAGACCAATTACGAAAAATTACTAACACAGACAAAAGAGTTTTGGTTTTAGATTTTTATGCACCCTGGTGCACTCCCTGTGACCTTTTAACTCCTCTCTTACAACAAATGGAAAAATTCTACAATAACAAATGTCTTGTTATTCGTATTGATGTATATAAATATAGCAGTATCGCAGATGCATTTGGAATAACTGGCATGCCTACTGTTATGTTCTTTTTTGGTAAAAAACTCTGGAAAGAACTTACTGTTGTCGGCGGTGATATAGGAACAATTTACCAGAATGTTAGTATTTTAATTACTCAAAGAAATGATGGAATGCTTCCTGTTAATGAACAATTATTGTATAATCCTCAATCTGGGTTGGGATATAAACCAGTGTTCTAGTAACCATATTTACATTTGAAGAATTTAGATGCCTTTGGGTATAAAATTGTTTTCAGTAATTTTGTAAAATCTTTATAAGTAGAAAACCCACGTTCTCTTCCTATACCCAAATCCTCATCAATCTTTGCCTTTTGTTCATAAATAATACAATAATATCTATGAACACCATCACTATATGGACCAGACCCCTCAGGAGGATTTGGATGACTATATGCATAAAAAATCTTTCCTTTGTCAAAATCTCCTTCTGGAATATTATAAATACACTCATGTATATGAAATCCAACTGGCGCGTCTGGGTCAACAATTATAAATGTATGCCACTTTCCTACATTTGATTTTCCCATCAAATCAAAACGAACAATCGGAGCATATTCAACATCTGATAATTTAAATAAAACATCATCATTAACAGTTTTATTTGATACTTTAAAATGAACTGTTAAATATCTGGAAAAATTTTTAACCTTAACATTATTAAGGAAATTACTTTCTTGGTTTGATTCCATACTTTACGTTATATTTAAAATATAAAACAATACGGATAATTATTGCAATAATTACTATAAGAATAGGAATATATATTTTCCATTTGCAGCGTAAAAAATTAAGGCATTTTGTATCCCAGGAATTCCAAGTTTGACCTTTTAGTATTTTAAAATAAGTTCCTCCTTTACAATCTCCAAAATTACAGCCATCACAATCTCCAATTGATTCTTTTTTAGTTAAAACATAACAATTCTCAATATTTTTTAATTTATATTTTTTTACATTTTCAGTTAAAAATGTTGGGCCAGTGCTATACATAACATGAAAATGTTTTCCCAAATTTTTATATTTATCTTTTGTTTTTTCTAATTGTTCAATAGAATATTTAAAAAATGGATGTTTTGGTTTTGACATATAAAAATAATTAGCCAAATGTCCCATGTTTAAACTCATTGATTTCACAAAAACTAAATCATATTTCATCAAATTATCAAATTTTTGTTTACAAATTATATCCAAATCATAATAAATTCCACCGTACTTATATAAAACTAAATATCTAAATGCATCGCATCGCTGTATATCATATTGATATGAAATATAAGTTTTATAAAACTCTGGATATTCATTTTTAACAAATTCATCCATAGTTTTGTGTGTCCATAATATGTATTTAAATCCTTTTAAAACTTTTTTACAAGATTTTACAGAATCTTTCCATTCTTCTGGTATATTTTCAGTTTTCCATGTTTGATGAATAATTTTTGGTATCATTAAATTCACAAATATTTTATTATACGTATAATTTTTTATCAAATTTTCTTTAGTAAAACATGGCAAGTCAAATTTTTACACCCACTATTTTATGGTATCAAACACCTGCTCTTGTAAATTTCAGCATAAATGTTTATTCCGCTAAGGATGTTAAATTGGATATTTCTGATTCTGGATTTTCATTCTCTGGACTATCTGGTGAAAAAACTTATGAAACTAAATTCGATTTTTCTTATCCAATCAATTCTCAAAATTCCAGTTACCAAATTCTTGATAAGTTTATCAAAGTTTCACTCCAAAAACAAAATAATGAATCCTGGAATTCATTATCAAAAGATAAAAAAAATAATATAAAAATTGACTGGGATTCCTGGAAAGATGACGAAGATACAGACGAAATGCCATTTGAAATGCCAGATTTCCCCATGAATGGAATGCCAGATTTCTCCGAAAAAGATGTCGGTGATATGTCGTCTTTTAATGATTGTTGTTCATGAGAAGATTGTTGTTCATCAGAAGATTGTTGTGAATCTGATAAGTGTTGTAAGTCGGATATGGAAGACATATGTTCTGGCAATTGTAAAGATTGTAAGATATGTGGGTAATTATAAATAAAAATTAGGTCCTTTTTCGGACGGAAGATGTCAACAATTGAAGTGCAGCTTTTTGAGCTTCACGTTTTGCTTTCATCTTATCTTCCTTTACTGGAACTTCGGTTTCAGCAGAAGGTTCTGGTGTATCGTCAACAATTTTCTTTCTAGATTTTGGCTTTTCTTCTACTTTCGCAGCAGCCTTTTCTTCAACTTTCGCAGTAGCTTTATCTTTCTTAATTTTTGACAATCTTATTGCAGTAGCTTTATCTACTTTAATAATTGTACTTTTTAACTCATCTTCATGTGTTTCTGGCTCTTTTGCCTTCAACTCAGCGACTGCTTTTAATGTATCAATTCCTACTGGTTCAATCTTCTTCTTTGGAGCTAATTGACTAATATCATCTGGGTCCGTAAAACGAGAACCACGTTGAGTAAAAAAGTCTGTTATCATTGTATTTTTCGATTGCATGTTATTAAATTTTCGCATGATATCACCCAATAATAATTTCTCAGCCTCTTGCTCTCGCAAAGCCATGATTTTATCTTGTATATCCGATTCAATCTTACCTTTTTCTCGCATCTTATTAATAATCGATTGGTCCATCCAATCTGGACGATAACCTTTCAACTGCTCAAGAGCAAGAGCAAGTAATTGAATACATGGTACTTGAATTTGATGTTCTAAGTAATACAAATAATCTGGGTTGCATTTTTCTGGATTTTCTTTGATATAATCAGGATGTTCAACTTTGTCACCTTGTAATACTTTCTCTCCTTTCTTCGCATTCGTCTGAATAAAAATAAAAGGAATCCTGTCATTTGATGCAGGCTTATTACCTGGGTCTCTTTCCGACATCCTATCCGCTAATGCTTTGTGAGCAATAGAATCTGGGTTTTTATATTCAGCTCTCAGTGTTTTAGTAATAACTAATTCACGCATATCAGCTTTGCCTTCCAGTAATTCACGGACTGAATTACGGAAAAAATCAACAGCACTTTGAATATTCTTTTCATTCAAAATTTTATCAACAATCCCTCCATAAATTGTTTTAACAATTGGAGCATTATCTCTTCTCTTTAAAACAATACCCATAGATTTCTGGTGGAAATGGTCTGGGTCATCTTCATAAAGATTTCCAACGTAACGTTTCTTCGCTAGCTGGACAAAAGGATAAAATGTCTTTTCATATTCCAAGTCATGTGGCTTTTTCAAAGCAGCTGTAACAATTTTTCCAGCCTTCTGACATAACTCAATCGATTTAACTAATGCATCACGACCTTCCAGCTTTAATCCTAAAACTTTTTCCCAATGTTGAGAAAAGTCAAAGAAGCAAGAATCCGTATTTTTCAATGTTAATTCACCAATTCCACCATTAAATCTACCAGAAGTAGTTTCAATGTCATAAACAAATTCACCTTCAGGAATATCTCCAAGGTCAATTTTCTTTAAAATTTGGAATGGCTTTTCTCCAATATTTTCAATTTCATTTATAGTGTAAAAATCTCCTTGAAAATCAATTGATACATTTTTTCCAACGCTTTTCAACAAATAATATATTTTTTGCGCAGTAATTTTACAATGACTTCCAATATTAATAAATTCATTTGCAAAATTTATTCTCTTTTCAAGAGGACTATTCAAAAAATCATCGTTTTCAAATTCTTTAAATTCTAATGGAAAACCATGCAATAATTCAGTTTTCCCAACCTCACACTGATTTGGTTTTATCTTCACACCTTTACCATCCAGTAAAGAATGGTCTTCAGTAACGTCGACAACACCATGTTGTGTACTTATTCGGAAAATACGTTTGTTGGTCTTATGGCGAATAACCCGATTGATTTTAGCCCAATGATTTGTTACCCAGATTTCTAAGTCACACATCGCTTGTTGCTTCTCTTTCCGATTACTTTCACCAGCTTTGAAACCATCATATGCAAACCACTCATCTGCTAATGACTCAATTGTTTGTATCAATACAATACCATCTGAATCTCGCAAAATAAGAGGTGTATCTCCAGTAACTGAATCTCCATAAACACATCGTGCTCCTGGAAAATGTTCTTCAGTCATTTCCTTAGCAGTTCTCAACATCTTTCTACCTGTAGCAGTAGTCGAAGACGCCAATTCCTTGAAATATATAGGACTAGTTGGAGCACCAACCTGTCCATACAATGAATTTGCAGTTACTTTGTAAGCAAGTTGCAAACCATCTAAAACTTTCTGCTGAAAGTCATTATACTTCTGTTTTCTCTCGATAACATCCTCCTTTTTAATTTTCTTTGGTGGCCTCTTATATTCAGCAACATAATAGAATTCAGCATCTTCTTTTGGTCCAGCTAGATTTCCATCAATAACTGTTCCATCTTTCATGTGAAATTCTTCATAAAATGCTGACGCACGGGTTACACGTCTTTCCCAGAGTAAATTTTCTAGAATACGAGGAATAACATTTTTTTCTTCCTTGCCATCAGGCAAATCTTTTTCAACAAAACAACAAATAGTTTTACCAAGAATTTTCTTGCCACTATCTGTCATATCACAAGCATATTCGTCATCATCAGCTTTTTTGGTTAAATCACCATAATAGCCTTCATAATTAACACTTTCGATATAATTTGTTTTGTATCCAAGTTTCTTCATTTCATCATCCAAAATACCATTTTTCTCATTTTCACGATAAATGGGCTTAGAAAACCATCCAGGTTTCCCATTTTGCATGTTGATGATATTATTATCATTGTCAAGAACTTTGTAATAAACAATACTATCATGACTAATATTTTCACTAATCATACTGCTCGGATACAAAGATGCAAAATCATTAACAGAAACAGGTACCATATAAATGCCAGGAGTTGCAACCAAAACGACTGCTCCTTCATAACCTTTATCTTCGTCTGCTCCTTTTCTTTGCACTTTCAATAAAAATTCTTCCAGACGACATTGTCTTGAAACAAGACTGTAAATCTTCACTCCTTGACCTCTCAGAAATAACCAATAAAATGGCACATAGCAAACATTGCCCATACCAACATTATTAGTTACAATTTCCAATTTGTTCATAAGACCATTACATAGTTCACAATCTTGTACGCAATATACAGCAATTTCTCTTATATTCGCTGAACCTCCTTCCTTGAATTTTCTAAATAATTCTTTCGGACTTAAATCCACCTTATTTGATTTCAAAAATGTATGAGCAACGAAATCCAATTTATACATATCAAGCTTGTAATCCCGTTGGACAACCTTCATGATATCAACTTGAACTCTTCCATCCATTTCCAAAATATAAAAGAAATTTTGTCCCAGAGCTGAACTCTGCAACGTCTTTTCAATCAATTTTCCTTGTTTATTTTTTATGCGACCAAGCTGACAAAATTCCTCTTCAATTCCAAGAATTTTTGCACGGTCATACATATATTTCAAATCAAAACCCCATATGTTGTATCCACAAATAATATCTGGGTCCAAATTACAAATAAACTTTGTCCAAGCCAATAATACTTCTCTTTCAGTTTCATAACTCTCAACTGCAACGCCATCAATTGGGTCACTTTGTCCTAGAGTAATAATATGTTTTAAGAAGCATGTTTTTTGACCATTGTAATGACATGTTGTACCAATTTGAATAATAACATCTCCTGGGCGTTCAGCCTTTGGAAAACTACCATCCTCACTAACACACTCAATATCAAAAGATGCAACAATCACAGGACCAATGTTAGGATTAACAGCTGGTCCAAGATTATTCCAAACGACATTGAATTCATGATTACATTTTGTTTCTTTGCTGTGTTTATTAACAGCAATCATTTTTCCAGCGGTAAGTGTAATCCAACCAGCTGGTTTTAAATTTTGAATATGACACAAACGTAAAATTGGGTCAATATTGCTTTCATAAAGTTGATAAAATAGTTCTTTTGAATGAACTCCAATGATTTTGAATGGTGCTTGAAATAAATATGCATATGCTCTCAAAGCCCGAAGACTTGAAAAACGAAAACGCACAAATTTAATTTTTTCATCATTTGTAAATCCATAAAATTCTTTTCTTTTAACAATTTTTGCTTCAACTAACGACTCACGAAACCTGGCTGGTACCTTTGATTTAATATCTTGCACCAACCTTGATAGAGTCAAATTTTTAAATGATTCTTGTATTTCATAAGGAACTCTAACAAAAAAATATGGAGTGAACTCAAGCACCTTGACAGCAACACTTTCTGAATTTTCAGTACAACCGTAAATCCAAATAGTATAGACACCATCCTTATTTGCCTGTTGTTGCAATTTCTCCATAAATCCTTCATCATCTGAATCTAATTCATCTTCCGCCTTATCATCATTAACATCCTCTGAAACCCACTCCAAAGCCTGAAATGTAAAATCAGTCTTGCTTGTAGTTTTCACAGATTTTAATCCACGTAATTGGTCCATTGACTTATAATATCATATTATTCATCCTTTTAAATTTTCACTTTTTTCAATCAATCTTCATTTTACAGCTGCAAACAATGGAGAATATATATTGTTGGCAATCAAATGATTTTCTATATTCCAATCACCAAACGACTCCTTAAACAATTTTTGAGAAACATTGTTGTTATCCAATAATGTTTCTAATAAGCCAATAGTCTTATTTGCCAAAATATTACCAGTAGGTAACAGAAGTAATTTTGATAATAAAGGCACAAGGATTTGGCATTGATTCTTCGCATCAATATTATTGAATGCTGCAAGATCCAAATATTCAACCATTGCAGACAAATATTGTATTTGCTCTTCATCAGAAAAGTAATTACATATCCTCTTCTTCTCTGTTTTACCACTACTTAAACAAGCAAAATTGATTACAGTCTTAACAACATTGACAACTTGAGCAACTTCGTTCAAATCAACAATATCATATGGACATTTAACATCAATGTCTCCAATATTGGAAACATTTAAAGGTAAGTTTGTGTTCAAAGGATTGCATGAAGTTTTGGAATTTTTTGAACCCATTATGTTAATCCAAAGTTACTTGGACTATAAAAAAAATTAGTATCATTTTTTTATAAATTAGAGGTATTTCTTTAATGATATTTTTAATTCCAGTGATGATTCAAAAATATCCTTATCTGACGAGGATAATCCCATTGTTAAAATATCCATTCCTCCAAAGTAAATAAATTGTTTTACATATTTATCATTTTGTGATATTGAAATAATTAATTTCGCTAATTTTTCATAAACTATTGTCCAAATGCTTTCTCCATGGCGTTCCAGATATGTTTTCATAGATGTAACTGTAACACGGATTCCTCCATATTTCACAAAAACATCTGGATTGTTCAGCATCAAAATTAATCTGGCTGAGTTGTTTCTTAAATGTAATTCTCTAACATTCAAAAAACATATCATTTCTTTTATTAAATCTTCAACTAAAAATAATCCAGTAATAAATTCAACTGAATACAAAAATCCTAAACGAATAAAAATTTTCTTAAACAAAATAATCCCACCTCTAATCAACAATCTTCTAGCTCTTTCTTCATCTGATATTAGCCTTTTCAAAATCTTATTGTCAAAATTTTTATTTGAAATCAAAACAGAAAATAAAAAATCGTCTGAATATCCCAGACTATCATTGTAATCTTTTTCAAAAGAATGTCGGCAACAGGGACAACTTTGATTTTTCATTAGCCATTTCATTATACAAGAATAATGTCCAACATGACCATTTTCATGTCCTCTTGGACTACCTGGATTAATTTCTAATCCTCTGCAATTAAGATAAAGAATATTATTTTCCATTTTTTCAAAACATATGGGACACACATCATTTTTTTCAACTGCAATTGGTAGTGTATCATTAAATAACTTTGAAATTTTTGAAACAAAAATTGATTTTACTGAGAATTCAGTATCCATTTTAAAAACATTATAATTTACTTAAAAAGCAATCATTTTTTTATATATTATATTATGGGAGTCTCCGGATTACTAAAAAGTGTCTTAAAAAAATATCCATCTGTTCATCTTCCTGCTCCAAATCCAAACATCAAAGTTTCATTCCTATTTCTCGATTTTAATGCTTTCATTTACAAAACAATTGGCGAATTTCCAAACACAGGAACATATAATTTTACAAAAGATTCTGATGTTGAAAAATATGAAGATATTCTTATTCAAAAAGTTATTGAAAATACAATAAATCTAACTAAAACAGTTAATCCAGATAAATTATTATATATTGCTATAGATGGTCCTCCTCCAATGGCAAAAATGGTTCAACAAAGAGAACGAAGGTATAAGAATCCATTTATGGAAAGTTTATTAAAGCAGATTGAGCCAAATAAGGTAAAAGAGGGAGTAAAATATGATACAAATAGGATTACTCCTGGGACAAGATTAATGAGTAAATTAGATAATGAATTTGAGAAGGCGATTAATGAGGGTAAATTTGGAAAAATTGCAGTTGTTTTGGATGGAAGTAATATTGCAGGAGAGGCAGAACATAAATTTTTGAAACTTATAGAAGAAATTAAATCAAAAGAAACTTTTGTTATTTTTTCTGGAGATGGTGATGTTATTTTATTAGCATTACGATTCCCAAATAAAAATGTTTATATCATGCAAGGAGTTGCAAATACAGCTCTGGATGAAGTTTACCCAGAAACACAAGAATTTGCTTATCTGGATGTAAAAACATTAGCAAATAGTATTTATGATTTATATAATGAACAAAGTGGAGGTAAAACCCAGTTAAGTAATAAAGAAAAAAACCTGGCTAATAAATTAAAGAACAATGGCGAAATTGCAAACAGTTTTTTGAGTAAAGATAAAAAGGATTTTTTAATAGATTTTATATTTTTAACGTTTCTGGAAGGCAATGATTTTGTTAAACCAATTTATTTTATGAAATATAAAGAAGACCATTTAAGAACTCCTCTGGGAATATACCGATTCCAGAGAAAATTTCAAGATAGCAGATTAATATATCAAGATACACAAAATCAATTCCAGATAAATCAACCATTTTTATTATCAATATTTAAACGTCTGGGAAATATTGAAATGGATAAAATACAAGAAATAAAAAATAGAATTGAAAAAAAAATAAGTAATCCTCCTCAAAAAAGAAATAATAAACCAGAATCAATTGAACATAAATTATATACAAACCAAGACCATGCTCTTCATAAAGAATATTTGGAACAATTTAATTATCTTTTTGGAGATATTATGAAATTTAAAGAACGTTATTATAGTTATTTCTGGGGAACAGAATATAATGTAAATGAAATTGTGAAAAGTTATCTGGATATTTTATTATTTAATATTAGATATTATTTTGGAACTGGATTATACTGGAGAATAAATTATCATTCGATTGCTGCGCCAATGCCAAGTGACGTATCTACTTTTTTGCAGCAAAATCCAGATTATTATAAAAATTTGGTTTTACATGATTCAAAACCGGTTCATCCATTTGTTTTATTGGCATTTGTAATGCCTCCGCAAACTCTGGCAAGAAAAGGAATAATTCCAGCTTCATATAGAACGAAGTTAATAAAAGAATATCCAGAGTATTTTCCGGAGAAGGTGGAAATAAAGTTATTAGAAGCTGGAGGGAAATTGATATATTCAGAACCTTATTTAATAAATCCTCCTCTGGAAATTTTAGAAGAAGTTTTAGATAAAGTTAAATTAACAAAAGATGAAAAACTTAGAAATGAACTGAAAACAGAACCTTATATTTATATGGGTAAAAATAAAAATTAAATAATATTTAAATATTTATGGTTTTAGAAATAAATGGTTTTCAAGAATTTTCAAATACAATTGTAACAAATTCAGATAAAATTATTTTGGCTGATTTTTATGCAGATTGGTGTGGTCCTTGTAAGAGAATCGCTCCAGAATTAGAAAAATTACAAGCTGAAACTCCAGGTCTTCTTGTTATAAAAATTAATGTTGATAAAAATGATGAATTAGCTCAATATTTTCAAATTGGTGGTCTTCCAACTTTTCATTTTTTTAAACATGGACAACATGTTGACAAAGTTGTTGGTGCTTCACCATCTTTAATAAAGGAAAAAACTGACAAATTATTAAAATAAAAATAATATTAATTAAATTAATGAATAAAATACAAATTGGCATTTTAGTATTAATAATTTTACTATTAATTACTTTAATAATATTTTCAATAATAAAAAATAAACAAATGATAAAGGAAAGTTTTGGAGGTGTTCCCAGATATGAAGAAACTCCAGAATGTAAACAATATAGTAAAACTTACAAAGATTGTGATGACTATGTAGATACATTTTATAACGGAGGAATTATCAGAAATGAACCAGCCTGGAATTGCTATAATATTTGTCAAAAAGATGCGATTGCATATAGAGATGACCCTTATCAATGGAAAGATATGTTATATTATTATAAATAATTAATCTTAGTATTTATATATGTCATATATAAATAATAATCAATATTTTCCAGATTTAATAAATACAGAATTAAAGAAACATGGTTTACAAGAGTTTGATGACGCCAATAAACCAAGTAAAATTTTTTACTGCGATATCAGCTATGGCAATCGTAATAATCCATCTTACCACAAATGTGAAATTGTCAATCAACTCGCCAATGTTGACCCTCTGGGTAATAAAAAACAACAATATGAATTACATTTAAATTATTATAAAGAAAGACCGAAATATATTCCCCAGACAATTTCTTTCACATTAGATGAAGTAGATAATGTTCGTAATTTATTTTTGTCTAATCCCCGAGAATCTCCAAAAGTATTTATATTAAAACCTGAAAATGCTCTTTCCAGACAAGGCGTTGGAATTGTAAGAAATTATTTAGAATTAGTTTCTCATCTTGATAAATTCCCACAATTTAAAGAGTGGATTATTCAAGATTATATTGATAATCCATTGATATTTAACAATAAAAAATTTCATTTTCGTATTTATGTAATTTATATGCAAACTTCAAAATTCCAGGTTGCATATTTAGGGAAGAGAGGATTTATTTATACGGCGAATAAGGAGTTTGAGAGTGGAACTTTTGACCCAGATATTGTTTTGAGTGGTGAAAATTCCAAAAATAATGTTTTTTATATTCCAGATGATTTTATAAGAGTGTTTGGAAAAGAAGTCTGGGAATCAAAAGTATGGCCTCAAATTGTAAAAATTACCAGAGAAACTCTCAAATCAACTTTAGACCATTTACAATGTCCAAATAATAATAAACAGAAATGTTTTAAGATTTTGGGTTATGATATTTTGATAAATGATAAATATGAATGTTATTTGGC
>Ga0194123_10003931_pt1 | contig 17323 bp, 7 predicted proteins | sample TA2MahsurfametaG_5_FD_155479 | JGI IMG/M metagenome (GOLD analysis project Ga0194123, IMG submission 155479) | Freshwater microbial communities from Lake Tanganyika, Tanzania - TA2015023 Mahale A surface | ecosystem: Environmental > Aquatic > Freshwater > Lake | place: Tanzania: Lake Tanganyika... | reverse complement strand
GTAGGCAAGCTCGTAGCTCTCGATGCGGCTCTCGAGGTCGGGGTTGCCGCTGCGCGCGAGCGCGTGGCGCGTGTTCCACGCCTTCAGCCGGTCGAGCATGCGCCGCTGCAGGTCCGTGCTCCGGCCCGCGGGGTTGGCCAGGTCGAGGATCGGCGGCCCGTCGCCGCGCAGCACCGTGCCCTGGTAGATGGCGGGCATGTAGCCCGAGCTCCAGTTCTTGGCACCGCTGATGGGGCCGCCCGTGGAATCGAGCATCACCACGAACCCCGGCAGGTTCTGGTTGACCGTCCCGAGCCCGTAGTTCACCCAGCTTCCGAGCGCGGGCGCGCCGCCGAGCAGCTTGCCGCTGTTCATCATCAGCATCGCGCTGCCGTGGATGGGGCTCTCCGCGTACATGCTCTTCACGAACGCGATGTCGTCGACGCACGTGGCCAGGTGCGGGAACAGGTCGCTCACCCACGCGCCGCACTGGCCGTGCCGGCGGAAGTTCCACTTCGGCCCGACCACGCGGCCCTCGCTGCGGTCGCCGCCGCGGCCCTTCGTCTTCACCTTGATGGTCTTGCCGTCGAACCGGTACAGCTCGGGCTTGTAGTCGAAGGTGTCGACGTGGCTCGGCCCGCCGTACATGAAGAGGAAGATCACGCTCTTGGCCTTGCCCGGGAGCATCGGCACCTTCGGCGACAGCGGATTGGCGCCCACGCCGGGAAGCGGCGTCACGCCGTCGAAGGCGTTCGCCTGCCGAGCGAGGAAGCCGTCCTTCAGCAGCATGCCCGCGAGCGCCACGCTCGTGAACGCGCCTCCGGCCTCCCAGAGGAACTCGCGCCGCGTGCGACCGCAGAACGTGTTGCGCGGGGTCTCGGGAAGGTCGGGCATGCGTCGGTCCTCGGGGCCTGTCGCGTGGCTCAGTCCACCGCCAGGAAGTCGTTCAGGTTCAGGAGCACCAGGCAGTAGGCCTGCATGGCGCGTGCATCGTCCATCGAGTCGCGGGACCTCAGCTCGGCGATGAACGCCTCGGCGTCGTCCAGGTCCTGCGCGGGCGCGGCGCGGCCGGAGGTGATCTCACGCGCCCACGCAAGCTGCGCGCGCAGGTCGCCGGGGCGCTCGCGCATCACGCGCGCGGCCAGGTCGCGCGCCATCACGTTGGCCAGCTCGCCGTTGAACATGCTGAGCGCCTGCGTCGGCTGCACGGTGGCGAACCGCACCGGGCATGGGCTGTCCATGTCGGCCATGTCGAACACGCTGAGGAGCGGGTGCTGCAGCGAGCGCTTGATCTGTACGTACAACGTACGGCGCGTCCAGGTGCCTTCCGGCGTGAGCGGCCAGGCTTCCTCGGGCCGGCTGCTGGTGGCAAGCACCTCCGCGGGCATCGGCGGCCGCACGGGCTCCCCGCCCCGCTCCGCGCTGAGCGTGCCCGCGGAGGCCAGCATCGCGTCGCGCAGCTCCTCGGCCCCCAGCCTGCGCATGCGGAACCGCGAAAGCAGCGCGTTCGGCGCGTCCTTCGCAAGTGCGGCGGCCGTCGGCACGCTCGACATTCGGTAGGCGGCGCTCTGCATGATGAGCCGGTGCATCGCCTTCAGGCTCCAGCCGTTGGCCGGCAGCTGCGCCGCAAGCCAATCGAGGAGCGCAGGGTCGGCGGGTTCCTCGCCGAGCTTCCCGAGGTCGTTGGGCGTCGGGCAGAGGCCGGTGCCGAAGTGGTGCTGCCAGAGCCTGTTGGCCACGGTGCGCAGCGTGAGCGCGTTGCCCGGGTCGGCGATCCACTTCGCAAGCGCCAGGCGCCGGCCGCTCGACTCGCCGTGCGCGCGCGCCGCGGGAAGCGCGGGCTCGGAGCGCGCGGCGATCACGGGCACGCCGGGCTCAACCCGCTCGCCGAGCGCGTGCGGGCTGCCGCGCAGCATCACGCGCGTCTCGCGCGGCGCGTCGGCCTCGCGCACGGCGAGCACCGTCTCGCCCTGCCACTCGGGCGGGCGCATCGCGGCAAGCTGCGCGCGCATCTGCGTCCAGCGCGCGGCCTCGTCGGCGGGGCGCGCCGCCATCAGCCTTGCGCCGGCGCCGTCGTCCGCGGTGCCCGTGGCCATGGCGCGGATCTCGTCGTCGCGCAGCACGCGGTCGTAGAAGCGCAGCTCATCGATGGTGCCGCTGAACGGGTGTGCATCGAGTTGCAGCGTGCCGACGGAGATCTCCTTCGGCGTGTCGAGCCGCGCCTTGCTTCCGGTGGCCTCGCCTGCCGGCGCGCCGTCCACCCACAGCGCGATGCGGCCGGTGCCGCGGTCGCGCGTGAACGCGACATGGTGCCACTGGCCGTCGTTGTGGCCCGGGCCGCTCGAGACGAAGGTCTCGGGGTCACCCGACCCGGCGCTGACGAACCCGTTGGCCACCAGCGAAATGCCCCAGTCGCGCACGATGCCGGGCACCTCGCCGTCCACCAGTCCCTTGCCGAGGAACCAGCGGCGGTCGGTCTCGCTGCCGCCGCCGACGTCCGTGGTGCGGAACCAGAAGCTCGCGGTGAAGCTGTCCTGCACCGGGCGGTCAACCGTGACGCGGTCGTCGCCGCCGTCGAAGCGGAACGCGCGGCCGATGCGCCCCTCGGCGCCGAAGCCCGCGTCGCGGACGCGCGCGGTGCCGGCCGGCGAGCCGGCGACCGAGTTGCGCGCCGCCGCGCACCGGTCGTCCTCGAACGCGAAGTGCGCGACCAGGCCTTCCGCCGGCGCGCGGTCGATGAACGGGCCGCTCGGCGCATCGGTGCCGGCCGCGGCGATGCGCTCGATTGCCGCGATCTCGGCGACCAGCGCCGCGCGCGTGGCCGCGTACTGCGCACGCTCGGCCTCCGGATCGGCGTGCCCGAAGTCGCGGCGCACCGAGCGCAGCACGCTCTCGGCGTCGATCGAGTTGGACGGGCTCGACTTGTACGGCTTCACTCCCGCGAAGAACGCGGCAAAGCGGTAGTAGTCGCGCTGCGGGATGGGGTCGCCCTTGTGGTCATGGCAGCGCGCGCAGCCGAGGCCGATGCCGAGGAACGTGCGCGCGGTGACGTCGACGATGCCGTCCATGTCGTCGGCCACGGCCTGCTTGAGGTCGGGCACCTCGTCGTCCCACATGCCGAGGCGGTAGTAGCCGGTGGCCACCAGCGTCGAGTAGTCGCGGTCCGGAAGCTCGTCGCCCGCGATCTGCTCGATCACGAAGCGGTCGTATGGCTTGTCCGAGTTGAAGGCCTGCACCACCCAGTCGCGGTACTTCCATGCGCCGGTCTTCTCGCCGTCGCGCTCGAAGCCGTTGGTGTCGGCGTAGCGCACCAGGTCCAGCCAGTGGCGTGCCCAGCGTACGCCGTACTCGGGGCTCGCGAGCAGGCGGTCGATGAGGCGCTCCCATGCGTCCGGGCGCGCGTCGGCAACGAACGCGCGCACATCCTCGGGCGTGGGCGGCAGGCCCGTGAGGTCGAACGTCGCGCGTCGGATGAGCGCCTCGCGCGTTGCCTCGGGCGCGTGCTCGATGCCCTCGGCCTCGAGGCGCGCGAGCACGAAGCGATCGATCGGCGTGCGCACCCACGCGGCCTCGCGCACGGAGGGCGGCGAGGGTGCCACGAGTGGCTTCCAGCTCCACCAGCTTTCGCGGGCCGAGAGCGCTCGCTTGTGGACGAGGTCGGCGTCGGGCGCGGCGTGAGCGGGCGGCGAAGCCTCCGCGAGCGGCGGAACCTCAGCGGGCGGCGCTGGCGGCTCGGCCGCGGCCACGAGCACTGCGCCTGCGGCACCCACGGCCAACGCCGACAGCCACCGCGCGGGGCGCGCGCGGAAGGCGTCGTCCGTCGGCCGATCCGTGAAGGCGGCCATCGGTTCTGATACTGCCCGCGATCACGCGGGTTTCGCTTGAAATCGCAGGGAAGCAGCGCAAATCCCAGTCATCCGGGCGAGCGGGTCCGCAAACGCGTTCAACGATCGGCTGCCGAATCCAGAATTGCCTTCGCGGCTCCGGCATCCGCCGCCCGGCCGTTGCGTGCAACGGACGTCATCGCCGCCGCCAGCGGATCGATGCGCGACACGAGGAACGCCTGCAGCAGCTCCGCGCTGGGCATGCGGCGCGCGCGCGCGACGGTATCGGCCGCCTGCGCATCGGTGCGGCGCAGGCGCGCGAACGCCTCGGACGGTAGGCATGGTGGCGGCGGCGCACGGCGCGCATGGCTGCTGGCCGTCGTGCGTGAACCCGAGTCCTCGCCGCGCGGCACCACGCCGCAGGTGATCTCGCCGAGCATCATGCCGATCGCGAACACGTCGGCACGCGCATCGCATTCGGCGATGCCGTCCTTCCACTGCTCGGGGGCCATGTAGTCGGGAGTGCCAAGCCGATACGCCACGCCCATCGGCGTGAGGCGCGCCTCGCGTGCGGCGATGGCGCGCGCCATGCCGAAGTCGATGACCTTGACCGCGGGTTCGCCCGATGAATGGGCAAGCAGCACGTTTCCGGGCTTGAGGTCCCGGTGCAGCACGCCCGCCGCATGTACCGCTGCCACCGCATCGCACGTGGCGCGCATGGTCGCAAGCCGAGCCTCCATCCCCAGCCGGCGCGCATCGCATGCCAGCGTGACGGGCGCGCCGTCCACCAGCGGCATCGCGAACCACGGCGTGCCGGAGGGGTGGATGCCGCTTTCAAGAACCTCGATGATGCCGGCGTGGCGGATCGAACGCAGCAGCGCGTGCTCGCGCGCAAACCGCTGCAGCGTCTCCTCGCCGCCCGTGCCGGGTCGAAGCAGCTTGACCGCGAAGCGCTCGTCGCCGGAGGTGCCCTTGTATGCGGCGAAGACGTCAGCCACGGCGCCTGCACCGATCTTGCGGCGCAGGCGGAAGGGGCCGCAGCGGAGCGCTGCATCGACGTCGACGCCGGCAATGTGGTCGCGCAGCGCGCGCAGCGCATCGTCGATCGGCCCGCCGTTCGTGGATCCGCGCCGTGCCATCAGGGGTCCCTGCTTTCCAGCGCATCCGCCAGCTTCCTGCGGCCAGTGGTCAGTTCGCGGTAGGCGGTGCGCACGCTGACCCCCAGCATCGCCGCGACCTTCTGCATGGGCATGTCGAGGACCACGTGCAGCGTGACGATCTCCATCATGCGGGGGTGCGTGCGCGAGAGCTCCGCCATGTGCTGCAGCAGTTCCAGCCGCATGGCGCGGCCAGGGAGGTCCGGGTCCGCGTCGGCCGCGACGCCGCGCCCGCGCCGGCGATCCACGTGGACATCGGTACCGAGCGACTCCGGCTGTACTCCGCCGCCGCGCTTGCGTGCGCGCCGGAACTTCGAGCGGTCCGACAGCGCCTGTGCCATCAGGACGGCAGCCAATCCGCAGAGGTGTGGGTCGGTCGCGGGCATCTTGCGCTGCTTCATGAGGCGCATCACCGACTCGGCCACCAGAGATGTGGGCGAGATGGTGCCCGAGAGTCGCGACAACCGGATCGCGCGCGATGCCATGCGCCGGAGCGTCGCGTAGTTGCGCTCCACCAGCGAGTGAATGGCCGCGGGCTTGGGCTTCGGCGTGGTCCTCGGCGCGGACGCGGTCTTGGTCTTGGGTCGTGGCTTCCGGGGCGGCATGCGCTTTCCTCAGGGCGATGGCGTGTCCGCAGCGGGTTGCCGCAGCTCCTGCTGCTTGGAACGCAGCCAGACGGTGAACGCCTCGTCCGTGCCGTAGGCGCGTATCGACCGCGCGTGCTCATCGTCAAGGCGCGGCAGCGCCGCCTCCCGGTCGCCGGCCTCGGCCATGGCCACGGCAAGCATTCCCTGCGCCCGGACCGTGCCGGGCGCATCCGGACCGATGGTGCGCACCCGGATCTGCCACCCTTGGCGCAGAAGCGGCTCGCCCGCGTCGTGGCGACCCAGACCGGACAGCACCCAACCCAGCTCGCGCATCGTGCCGGCGGCCTCCGCCGACTCCGCGCCAAAGGTGCGGATCTGCGAAGCAAGCACCGATTGCAGCAGCCACTCGGCATCGTCCGGGCGACCGGCGGCCAGCGGCGCCGTGGCGAGCTGCGTACCGGAATCAAGTGCCACCGGGTGGTCGGGGCCGAATTCGGCTTGGCGTCCGTCCCAGGCTTCGCGCAGGAACTCCGTGGCCTGCCCGTTGTCGCCCGCGGAGAGCGCGATCATCCCGCGCAAGTGGATGGTCGAAAGGGTCTCGGGAGCACGATCGCCGAGCGCGGTACGCCGGAAGGAAAGCGATCTATCCGCAAGCTCCGCGGCACGATCGAGCTGCCCGAGCATCCAGCGGTGCTGCGCCAGCTCGTGGTGCATCGCGGCCGCGGCGGCGGGATCGTCCGCCAGCTCACGCTCGACCGCCTGCTCGGTCGGCGTGACGAACCATCGATCGACTATATCGTTCCCGATGTCCGCCTTGCTGACGCGCATTACCTCGCGGAACACCTCCGCAAGCACCTTCTTGCGGACCTCGCGGTCCGGTGCCGCGCGCACCAGGGCATCGCTGTGGCGGTTGAGGACGTCCTGCACCACCGCCGCGCCGACGAAGTTGGGGTTGATGCGCGAGACCACCTGCACGCGGTGCGTGCGTGCGTACGAGCGCAGCCGGTAGGCGACGCTCTCCGGGCCGGCCTCGAGGCGGCCGCCCGAGAGCCACGCGCGGATGTCCCGCCCGAGCGCCGCCGGCGACTCGTAGCGGTCGTCGGGCTCGCGACGCATGGCACGCCCGTTGATCCATGACAGCTCCAAGGCGCCCAGGGCCGATCGCACGTCCGGCGCGGACGCGGCCAGTTCACGCAGAAGCGCACCGAGCGCCCACACGTCGGTGCGCGTGTCGGGCTCCGGGGCGTCGAGATCCTCCTGCTCCGGGCTTCGGTACCCGGGCGTTCCCATGACCTGGCCGAGCTCGGTGACCCCGCGCCCGAGGTCCGCGCCGAACGCCTTGGCGATGCCGAAGTCGATCACCTTCGCCTGCGGCGCACCGTCGAGGCCACGCCGCACCAGGACGTTCCCCGGCTTGAGGTCTCGGTGGATCACGCCCTTGGTGTGCGCATGCTGCACCGCGTCGCACGCCTGCGCGAGCAGCGACGCACGGGTGCGAAGGTCGGCGCCTTCCGCGCGGCAATGCTCGTCGATGGGCCGGCCGTCCACGAACTCCATCACGAAGTACGGGCGGCCGCGGGGCGTGATGCCGCCGTCGAACACCTTGGCGATGTTCGGGTGGTCCATGGCCGCAAGCGCACGCCGCTCCTGGTCGAAGCGCGCGAGCACCGCCTCCGAATCCATCCCGGGCTTCACGATCTTGACCGCCACCAGCTGCTCGAAGGGCTCGCGCCGTACTGCGCGCCACACCGTGCCGAAGGCACCTGCGCCGCACTCCTCGACAAGCTCGTAGGGCCCCACCCGTTCGCCGGGGCGCTCGCGGTGCATCGGGAACTCGTGTGGGTGGGATTTCACGGGGGAGTAACCGACGAAGGTACCTCGCAAGTCATGGTCGGAAGGAGGTTTGGCTCGTTCATCCGGCAATGCGACTGCCGTCCGCCACTTCATGGCACGACAGCGCACGGCTGTCCCGTGAGTCCGGGGTGCGCGTGGTATCACGCACTCAAGCCCGATGAGCGACGACCAGCTACCGCCCGGCGACGAGACGATCATCACACCGCGCGACGGCGCGTCCACGGGCCCGAGCGGCAGCTCCGGATCCGGAAGCGGCGCCCGCAAGGCCTTCGGCCTGTCGCCCGAGGACCGCATCGGCACGATGATTGGCCCCTACAAGGTCCAGGCCGTCCGTGGCCAGGGCGGGTTCGGCGTGGTCTACGTGGCCGAGCGCCGCGAACCCTTCGTGCAGCGCGTTGCGCTGAAGGTGATCCGACCGGGAAAGGAGACGGACGAGGTCGTCGCCCGCTTCGAGCAGGAACGCCAGGCGCTGGCGATGATGGACCACCCGAACATCGCCAAGGTGTTCGACGGAGGACTCACGCCCGAGGGACAGCCGTACTTCGCGATGGAATGGGTCGCCGGCCTGCCCATCACGGAGTACTGCGACCAGTTCAAGATGGACATGAAGGAGCGGCTGCGGCTCTTCATCAGCGTGTGCGAGGCCGTCCAGCATGCGCACATGAAGGGCATCATCCACCGCGACCTCAAGCCCGGGAACATCCTGGTGGAGGTGGTGGATGACCGCCCCGTCGCCAAGGTGATCGACTTCGGCATCGCCAAGGCAATCAGCCACACCGGATTCGCCAAGGAGCTCTTCACGATGGAGGGCGTGCCGCTCGGGACGCCCGAGTACATGAGCCCCGAGCAGGCCGAGGCCGATCCGCTCGACGTCGACACCCGAACCGACGTCTACAGCCTCGGCGTCGTGATGTACGAGCTGATCTCGGGTGCCCTGCCCTTCGAGTCCCAGACGCTCCGCTCGGCGGGCTTCGCAGCGATGCAGCGGATGATCCGCGAGGTGGATCCTCCAAGGCCAAGCACCCGGCTCACCCTGTCGAGCGCCGCAGCGGCGACAGCCGCGAAGTCCCGTGGCATGCAGCTGCAGGACCTCGTTCGCACCCTCTCCGGCGAACTGAGCTGGATCCCGATGAAGGCGCTGCGCAAGGACCGCACGCGGCGGTATCCGACGGCGCTGGAGCTTGCCAACGACATCCGCAACTACCTTGACGGCAAGCCGCTCATCGCGGGCCCGGAGAGCAACTGGTACCGCGCCCGCAAGTACATCTGGCGCAACAAGGCCGGCGCCGCGGCGGTGCTCGCGGTGGCGCTTGGCATGGTCAGCGTCACGGCCATCTCGGCCGCGCTCTGGTACCGCGCCTCCGCCGACAACCAGCGCCTGCGCGCCGAGACGGTGGAGGCCCAGGAAGCGGCGTACCGGGCCCGCGTGGATGCCGCCACGGAGCGAACGAAGCGCGCGTCCGAGGACCTCGGCTGGCTGGAGGCCACGTTCGCACGCAACCCGCAGCAGGCCATCGCGTCGTTCGGCGGCCTTGCCGAGCTGCAGCGCGTGGCCCACGAGGACCTGAAGTCGCGTGCCTCCAAGGACGCGGCCTTCGCCGCGGCGGCGCTCGCGCAGACGCTCAAGCAGCTGGCCATCGTGAACGAGGTGGCGCACGACTACGACGCCGGACTTGCGGCCGCGGGCGAGGCCATCGCGCTGCTCGAGCCTTTGGCCGCAGCGAAGGGCGCGTCCATCGAGGACCGCACCGCGCTCGCCGTGCTCCTGATGCAACGCGGCGACCTGCAGCGCAAGGCCGGCAGGCAGGACGACGCCGCTGCGTCGTACAAGGCCTCGTTCGAGCTGCGGAAGGCGCTGGTCGCGGAGACGGGCGAGGCGCCGTCGGTGGTGTACCGGCTCAACAAGGGCCGGCAGCGGATCGTGGAGTTCCTGATGTCCGCGGGCAAGCTTGACGAGGCGCTTGCCGAGGCAACGACGCTGGTGCAGGAACGCGAGCGCCTGCGCGACCGGGCGCTGGCGCCGAAGCCCGGCGACACGCCGATCCCGTCCGCGCAGGCCGATCGCCTGACGCGCGATGCGGCATGGGCCCACCACTGGAAGGGCACGGTGCTCGAGGTGCGCAACCAGACCGACGAAGCCGCGGCCGAGTACCGGCTCTTCGAGACCGGCGTGCGCGCGCGGCTCGCGAAGCAGGGTGATGCGGACCACGAGGCGCAGCAAGACGTGGCGGTCGCGCTCGAGGACCTCGGCCGCGTCGCCGCGCTGCGCGGTGACCAGGCCGCGGCGGAACGGCTCTCGCGCGAGGGCCTGCAGCACGCCGAACGCGCGGTGGTGCGCAGCGGCGGCAAGGTGGCGTGGGCCAAGACGTACCTGGTGCTGCTTGGGCAGGCGACGGCGGCAATGGCCGCGAACGGAAAGCAGGACGAGGCGAGGGAACTCCGCAACGCGGCCCTCAAGACGCTCGACACCGTGCTCGAGGCGAATCCGCCAGGCGCGGAGGGGGCGGAGGCGTTGCAGGGTCTTCGGACGATGCTCCCAGGGCCTGAGCGATAATCGGCGCCAAGGGCGGCGTTGCGGGCATGGCGCGCGGGAGCTCCTGTGACTTTCCGCCGGCACCGCGCGATTTCGCGGCACGGCTGCCCCCGGATTTCGCCATTTATCGTGGCCACCTCCTGCAGGGAATGGCCAGCGCCGCGCGGACATCGCGCTCACCACAGGAAGCGACAGCACCATGAAGTTCACTGGAACGGCGTTCGCCTTGCTCGCATTGCTCGCCTCCGCCGCCGCGGAAGCCCAGCAGCCGAACGTGGCGGTGTGGGGCGAGAATGCCGCATCGCTGGTACCGCCTGCGCCAACTCCATTCACGCAGGTGATGACGATAAATTCGAGAAGCCCCTGCTCGCTGTGCCTTTTCTCGTCTTCCTTCATCGCGATGACGGCCGGCGGAGACGTGTATGTCCTGGGCTGGCCTGACTCGAACCGCATCGACTTCCTCGCGGCGGGCGCGACGATGATCCGCTCGGCCGGAACGTCGGGCCCGCCCTACTACGGCATGCTGACCAGCACCGGGAGCGTTCGGTTGTGGACCAATAGCGAGGTCACGGGCCAGGCAGGTCCGTTCGTCCACTTCGACCTTGGGCAGACGACAGAGTGGTTGATCCACGGCGTCGGCGTGAGCTCGGCGGGCGTCGTGACCTGCTGGGGAACCAACGGCAACGCCCAGTACGGCTTCAGCAACGTGCCCGCGGGCCTCCCCGCAGCCACGCGCGTGGCGAAGTCCGCCACCGCAACGGCTGCACTCCTCTCGACCGGCACGGTGCGCGTCTGGGGCGGCGCCGGCAGTGCCGTGTTTCAGCCTCCGGCGGGCCTTGCCGGCGTGACGGACGTGCAGGGAGGCGGTGATGCCTTCATCGCGCTGCTGGGCAATGGATCGGTGGCCACATGGGGAAAAACCACCGCCTTCGGAACGGACCTGACGCCGCCCGTCGGGCTCTCGCAGGTGGTCCAGGTGGACACGGACGGAGTGGTGGCCGTCGCACGCCGGGGTGATGGCTCGGTCGTCTACTGGGGTTCCGGCTCCGCGCTCAGGCAGGCGGCCATCCCGGCCAACCAGCAGTTCGCGTGGGTCGGGGCGGGCTGCTCGGCAACGTCAGCCACCGGCACCGACATCGTGGTGATCGATGCGGCAGGCGGGGCCATCAATCCGGGCAGCCCCGTGGTCCCGGCATTGCTCCGGCAGACCAGCGACACTCTTCGCGACGTCGTCGTGTCCACGGGGCAGGTCGAGGCAACCCGCGCTTCGGGGTTCCCCGCGGTGTGGCCTCCTCGCACCACGTGGCTCATGCAACAGCCGAACTACCCGCTGGCCTACCTCGGCCGGTCGGCGAACGGTGTGCAGGCCATCGCGACCCTCTCGAACGGACAGGCATTCGAACTCGGGAACACCGAGCCCATGAGCATCCCGGGCACGTCGTTCAAGGCCGTGGAGCCGTTCACGTCACGCATCGATTCCAGCGGGAACTTCCGGGGCTGGCTCGGACTCACGCAGGCCGGATCGCTGCAGACAGGTGGCCCGTCGCCGCACCTCACGACGGGGTTGCCCGCGGGGACATTCGTCCAGATCGAAGTGATGACCAACGATGAGCTGTGCTGCTGGCCGAACACCCTCGGCGTGGCAAGGGATGCCGGCGGCTTCCTCTCCGTCTGGGGACCGCAGGACTACTGTGCCGCAGCGGTTCCGGCTGACGTCGGCAGTTGCTCGGACTTCGCCTGCGGAGCGGACTGGATCGTGGCCGTCCGGGCAAACGGGTCCTTGAGGGCCTGGGGCGGCCAGTCGATCACGGCGGCAGGAGCCCAGTACGGCGTGCTGACGGTGCCGGCAGGCACCTTCACCGACGTCGCCGCGGGGTACCACCATGGTCTCGCGCTGCGGGCGGATGGCACAGTGGCGGGCTGGGGCCGCAACCACTTCGGCCAGAAGGTCGCACCGAACGGCACCTTCACGCGGATCGCCGCTGGCCAGCACACCAGCGCGGCGGTCATTGCATCGTCCGACTGCAACGGAAACGGCTTGTCCGATGCCTCGGAGATCGCCGCAAACCCGCAGCTCGACTGCAATCTCAACGGAAGGCTCGACTCGTGCGATGACGTCGATACCGCGGGGCAGCCGCGCCGCTGGACGAACGCCGCCGGCGGTTCCTTCCAGACGTGCTCGAACTGGGCGCCCGTGGCTCCGGGGAACAACGCGGCGGTTGAGTTCGCGCTCCCATCCACGTACTCCGTCTCGTTCTCGCAGAACAGGACCACGAGGAGTGCGGCCGTGACCAGCGGCAGCGTGACCATGTCGATGGGCTCCCGCACCTACACGCTCTCCGGCTTGCCCGCCACGGACTCGTTCCTCCGCGTCGGCAGTTCCGGGAATGCAGCCCTCGGCATCATCGGCGGCACCGTCTCCGCGCCGTATGCAAGGGTGGGCGAGTTCACGGGTGAAACCGGCACCCTGAACATCGGCTCGGGCGGTCGGCTGATCGCCACCACCGACCTCTGCGTGGGCTGCGCGGGCACGGGCACCATGAACATCACCTCGGGCGGGCGGGTGACCACGTCCGAGGCGACGATCGGCGCGTCGATCGGCGGCAGCGGCACGGTGTCGCTCTCTGGCAGCCTGTCGAAGTGGATCGGCAACCTCGGCATCGACGTGCGGCGCGGCACGCTCAGCATCGCGTCGCCGGCATCGGTGGACGTGCCGAACGTCCCGCTGGTGGTGTTCCAGGGCGGCACGGTTCGGGGCACGGGCACCGTGAACGGCGACGTCGCGAACTTCGGCGACGGCTCCGACGGCACCTGCGGGCTGGAGCCGGGCGCGGGCACGGCGGGTGCGCTTGTGGGAAATCTCACGATCGCAGGCAACTACGGGCAGATCCCGGCGGACCCGAAGCTCGGCAACAACTCGGGGTCGCTGGGCATCGACGTGGTGGGCGGCGGCAGCGGCGTGTCCGCGGACCTCGTGGACATCCAGGGCCAGGCAAGCCTCGGCGGCGGCCTGTTCGTGCGCATCCCGCAGGGCGACCCGGGCAACTTCGCCAACGTCCCCATCCTGACGGCCGGGCTGCTTGACCCGGCGCGACCTGCCTTCGACGTGGCGTACCTGCCGGCCCTGCCGGACGGCCGCTTCATACGCGTGAACACCGTCGGCGCACTTGCTGGCGCGGTGATCAGCCTGTCGACGGACACGCTGGCGGGCATCCTCGGCTTCGGCGGCGCCAACAGCGCGTTCGTCGCGGGGCAGCCGCTGGCGGGTGCCAGCGGCGACTTCGACGGCGACGGCGACACCGACATCGCGGTGACGGTGGCAGGCAGCACGCCCACTTCCAACGGCGCGCTGCTGGTGCTCTTCAACGACGGCACGGGTGCGCTGTCGGGGGTGCTGCAGATCCCGCTCGGCGTGGACCCGGTGGCGATCGCCGCCGGCCGGCTGCGCGACAACGGGCCGATCGACCTGGTGGTGGCCAACCGCGGCAGCGACAACATCCAGATGCTGTTCAACAACGGCAACGGTGTCTTCGCCACGGGCGCAATCGTGAGCACTGGCGCGGGGTCGCAGCCGAACTCCATCGCGCTCGCGCCGATCTTCGCCACGTTCGTCGGCCAGTCGCTCGACATCGGCGTGACGCTCGGCGGCCTCAACTCGATCAGGGTGTTCCGCAACAACAACGGCACGCCGATTCCGGCACAGACGGCTCCGACGGGGCCGCGTCCGGGCTCCGTGGGCGGCGACGACGTGGACAACGACCGCGACATCGACTTCGTGGTGGCCAACACCGGCAACGGCACCGCGACGGTGTTCAAGAACACGACGGGCACGTTCGCGGATGCCGGCACCGTGAACCTCGGCGTGGGCGTGCGCAGCCTGGCGATGGCCGACCTGAACAACGACGGGTACGCCGACTTCGTCACGGTGAATGAGGGCGATGCCACCGTAGCAAGCTCGGTGAGCGTGGTGATGAACCGGTCCGCGACCACGCCCGGGACCGTCCAGTTTGCGCCGGCCGTGAACGTCCCGGCCGGCAGCCTTCCGGCCTCGCCGGCGGTCGGCGACTTCGACGCCGACGGTGATCTCGACGTGGCGTACGCAGGCACCCGCACCCCTGCCGCCGGCGGGCAGCGAGTGGTGATGGTGCTGCGCAACGACGGCACGTCGGGCGGGGTGCTGCAGATCTCTCCCGGGGAGGACGTGGCAACGACCCAGTCGCCCAACATCGTGCTTGCGGCGCAGATGAACTCCGATCCCGTGACGGACATCGTGGCGCTCGGGCAGACGGCCGCCTTCTCCTCGGCGGTGCCGGCATACACGGCAAACGTGCTGCCCTCGAGCGCCGGCGCCGGGAACTGCCCCGCCGACCTCACCGGCGATGGTCTCGTCGACGGTGCCGACCTCGGCACGCTCCTCAGCGCGTGGGGGCCCGGCACCACCGGCGACCTCACGGGCGACGGGCTGATCGACGGTGCGGACCTCGGCACGCTCCTCAGCGTGTGGGGGCCGTGCGGAAGCCAGTGAGCCGGCGCACGCGCGTTCGGGGTGCAGGGCGACCTATCGTGAGCGCATGGATTGCGCCCAGAACTTCCTCCGCCGCGCTGCCCTGACGGCGCGGCATGCCGTGGCAGCGGTGGCCGTGGCACTGCTCGCCGCAATTGTCCCCGACGCAAACGCCCAGACCCAGGCCACGCGCGTCCCGCCCAACCCGCGCAACTACGGCACCGACCGGATCGTGGTGCTGCACTACGCACGGCTCGACGGCGACTACGACGGGTGGAACGCCTGGGCGTGGCCCGAGGGCAAGGACGGCGCCGCGTTCCGCTTCGACGGCGGCGACGCGTTCGGGCGCTTCGCGGTGATCCCGCTGCCGAAGGGCGAGAAGGTCGCGCGCGTCGGGTTCATCGTCCGCAAGGGCGACTGGGAGCGCAAGGACTTCGACGGCGACCGGTTCATCGAGGTCGGCACGAGGCCCGTCACCGAGGCGTGGGTGGTGAGCGGCGACGGCACCGTGCACGCCAAGGCCCCTGTGGTCGACCGCTCGGTGAAGGTCGTGGGCGCGTTCCTCGATGCACGCGACCGCGTGACGCTCGCCACGAGCGTCCCGCTCGACGACGCGATGCGCCGGCAGCTGAAGGTGACGCTCGCGGGCGGTGGTTTGCCGGTGCGCGCCAAGTCCGTGCGGGCATCCAAGGGCGGCACGGGCGCCGCGATGGCCGACATCGGGCTGTCGCGCGACCTCGACGACGACGAGATCGCGAAGCTTCGGATCGAGCTGCCGGGACAGCCCGCGGCCACGGTGTTCGCGCGCGAGGTGCTGAACGACCCGGCATTCGTTGCCTCGGACGCGACGCTCGGCGTCACCTGCACTCCGTTCAAGGCCACTTTCTCCACGTGGAGCCCGGTGAGCGACTCGGTGGAGGCGCTGATCTTCGACGGGCCGGCGGCGCGAGAACCATCGCGCACCGTGGCGCTGCGGCGCGGCGCAAACGGCACCTGGAGCGCGGAGGTGCCCGGCGACCTGCACGGCAAGCCCTACCTCTACCGCTTCACGAGCTACGGCCAGCAGCGCGTCACCCCCGACATCCACTGCTTCGCGGCCACGCACGACTCGGGGCGGTCCGTGGCCGTTGACCTGTCGCGCGTGCAGCCCGATGGCTGGTCCGACGCGCCGTTGCCGACCATCGCGCGAGCCACCGACGAGGTGCTCTACGAGCTGCACGTGCGCGACTACTCCGTGGCCGACGAGAGCTGCCCGCCTGCGCGCCGCGGCTCGTACCTGGGGCTGGTGCACGAGGGCCGGTCGCCCACGGGCAGCCCCACGGGGCTTGCCTACCTGAAGGCACTCGGCATCACCGCGGTGCACCTCCTGCCGGTGCACGACTACGGCGGCACGCCTGATGCGTACAACTGGGGCTACTGGACGCAGTTCTTCAACGTGCCCGAGTCGAACTACGCCACCGACAGGGGCGACGCGCTCAGCCCGATCCGCGACCTGCGCACGGCCATCATGGGCCTGCACGCGGCGCGCATCCGCGTGATCCTCGACGTGGTCTACAACCACACGTGCTCGAGCCGCGAGTCGAGCCCGTTCGACCAGACCGTCCCGTACTGGTTCTTCCGCACGTCGCCCGACGGCGCATACTCAAACGATGCCGGCTGCGGCAACAGCGTGGCCGACGAGCGTCCGATGGTGCGCAAGTACATCCTCGACTCGCTCGCGTTCTGGCTGGAGAACTACAAGGTCGACGGGTTCCGCTTCGACCTGCTTGCGACGCACGCGCCCGAGACGGTGCGCGCGGCCTGCGCGCTGGTGAAGCGCCTGCGCCCCGATGCCACGCTCTACGGCGAGCCGTGGACGGGCGGCGGGCCGATCCGCTTCGGCAAGGGCGCGCAGAAGGGCCTTCCGATCGCGGTCTTCAACGACCACGTGCGCGGCGCGCTGCGCGGCGACACGGACGGGAGCTCGTCGGGCTTCGCCACCGGCCCGGGCGGCGACGCGGGTGCGGTGCGCCGCGGCGCGGCGGGGTCGATCGACGACTTCGCGCAGGAACCCACCGAGACCATCAACTACGTAAGCGCGCACGACAACCTGACGCTGGTGGACAAGATCGCCAAGGCCGCGCCCCAGGCCGATGCGCGCACGCGCCGCGCGATGCAGAAGCTAGCGCTCGGCGCCGTGCTCTGCTTCCAGGGCGTCCCGTTCATCGAGGGCGGCAGCGAGATCTGCCGCACCAAGGGCGGCAACCACAATTCATACGACGCGGGCGACGCGGTCAATCGCTTCGACTGGACGGCCGCGGGCCAGTGCGCGGAAGTGCGCGACTGGGTGGCCGGGATGATCGCCATCCGCCGCGAGCACCCGGCCTTGCGCATGGCGGACGATGCCGACGTGCGCAAGGCCGTGGAGTTCCTGCAGACCGACGGGGCCGTGGTCGCCTGGACGATCGACGGCACCGTCGCCAAGGACCCCGCGCGCCGCGTGCTGGTGGTGCTGAACGGCGAGGCGAGCGAACGAAAGGTGATGCTTCCCTCGGGACAGTGGTCGGTGCTTGCCGACGACGACGACGCGGGCACCGCGCCGCAGGGCAAGCTCACCGGCAGCGTGACGCTCCCGGCATACTCGCTGCTGGTGGCGGTGCAGTGAGCGGGTGGCGTCCAGCCGCCATGTGGCGGGTGCGTCCACCCACATCGGGGTATCGGGGCGGATGACCCAGCCCTGACCGTTGTAGTTGGCGGGGTCGTCCTCCACGATGGTGGCCAGCATGCGGCCGAGCGAGCAGTCGGGGCGGCCGGACTTGCACCCGCGGAGCGGGACCGTGGCAGGCGCGGGCGAGCGGAGCGAGCCTGCGAGCATCGCAGAGCGATGCTCACGCACCGACCGCGGA
>Ga0194123_10003929_pt1 | contig 17326 bp, 13 predicted proteins | sample TA2MahsurfametaG_5_FD_155479 | JGI IMG/M metagenome (GOLD analysis project Ga0194123, IMG submission 155479) | Freshwater microbial communities from Lake Tanganyika, Tanzania - TA2015023 Mahale A surface | ecosystem: Environmental > Aquatic > Freshwater > Lake | place: Tanzania: Lake Tanganyika... | reverse complement strand
CTTCTCTTAGCCATTGCGCTGGGGGTTTTATTCAGTGCCGCTAGCGATCTAATCGATGCCTCGATGCAATTTAATGCCTTAACTGTGAAGCAACCCCGCTTTGCTGATTTTGTTGGCCCGCAGCGCTATGACATGCTGATGAAAAAAGCGACCAAACGTCTGGCTGCTAACCCTGCCCAAAAAGCAAATACCGAGGCAGCGAAGGTTCCAATCGATCCCGCGAAGGCTCCCCCCGAACCCCCAAAGGCCGCTAATCCACCTGCCGATCAGCCACTTGCATTGGACGCTGCGATTCAGAGAACCTTTGAGTTTTTCTCGGAGTATGAAAATAAGTTATCGAAGCCCAGCTTGCAGATCATTAAGCCCGTGGTTGCTGCGATCGAGACCGGATCGCCGGCCGAGCAATCGGGGATCAAGGTGGGCGACACGATTTTGACCGTGGGCGGCACTAAGCTGGAATCCGTGATGGGGTTTTATCTAGCGCTTAGCGATAAGCCAAGCCCTGAGCTCTCTTTGCGAGTGTTGCGGGATAAGCGGGAGTTAAACATTATTTTGCGCAGCCCCAAGGGAATTATTTTTCATGGCAACAACACAGGAATTAAGTTTGCCCTCCCAGAGGATGTTTTCTACATTACTGAGCAAGATGCCAAGCGGCTGGCTGAGCAATACAAAAATGATTTTATGAGCACCATTCCCGCCGATTGGCGCACTGATGCAGCGAACAATTTAATGCAAATGGCGCGTCAGCTCAGCAATTTGGGTACGGAAATGGTTGACCTCAATAATGCCAAACCAATTCGGATTAAATCAAGTGATTTGATTGCATGGCAACATAAGCGCTGGACAGAAAGTCTGGAGGATTATTTCAGTCAGCGCCGCTTGCTGGAAAACAAGGTCATTGAGATTTTGGGCAGCTTTGGGGATGCCATTAGCGGTCTGGTAGCTGCCTTATTGTTCTTTGGGATTGCTCTGTTATCGTTCTTATATAACCGCTCGTTTAGGCATAAAAGTTCAGCATGAATAGCCCTCTTATAGAGTATTGGCTTGGCATCGAGATCAATGGTCAGCATTGTGCGATCTCTGCACGTCAGATTTATGCTACGTTCATTTGTAAGCAGACTCCGCAGTCAGCCGATGCCCTACGCTTGGATGGCATCGTGGTGCATGAGGGGGAGCCCGTTTACCTTAAGCCCCATCATGCCCTCTTAAAACCCATGCAAAGTTCAATCAATCTCCAGGATTGGGGGCGGGCCTGCGAAGATCCCAGTTGGGTGATTGTGTTAAAAGATCGCGGCCGAATGGGGCCTGCCTTTAGGGTGCGCAAAATTACTGGACCATTTCATGGGGGCGCGAGCGAGTCAGGTAACTCGGTGCACCATGGTGGCTTCGATTACTCTGTTGTCAAAGTACTGACAAATTAAATGCGTGGATAGTGAAATGGAAAATGCCAATACCCAGGACAAACCCAATCTCGATGAGGGTGTAAAGGACGCGGTCTTTGTTGCCCCCAAAGCTTCGGGCTCATGGTCCGTTCTTAGCTATGTCCTGTTAATTTTGTCGGTCCTCACGGGGATGGCTGCTTTTCTTGCAGAGCGCCATTGGGTTAATGAGGATCGTTATGCCAACGCAATCTCAGCAGAACAAGCAATTGCGGTGAAATTGCCATTTGTATTAAAGGATCTTGCCGATAAAATCAACCGACCGCATCCGTTTGAAACGGCTTGGTTTGCCAGCCTTAAGAAATCCAACAAAGACCTTAAACAGTTTTTGGATCAAGTGCAGATTGTGAGTAAGCCGAAAGAGGCTACCAAAGACCCAGAGGCTCCTCCTGAGCCAAAACCAAGTTCATTTTTTGGCGCACTCGATGGTTTAGCCCACTCCATTTTTTCTGCGCTGGATGAGTCGGTCAAGCCATCGGTTAAAGAGCCGGTGGTCACAGTACCCGATCCTCAAGCCATCCCGGTTCTTAACAATGCGAGTGATGTGATTGCGGTTGCTGCGATCGTCGATACCGCAGTGACCACGCTCACTAATCAAGAGTTGGAGCTCAACAACATTAAAGTGTTGGCCCAAGCCTTAGCGCCGTTTATGGCTCCTGCTGGCATCCTCGATCTTACAAAAACCCCAGAGGATTCACCGCTCTACAAGATGGCCGTTAGTGCCGATGCCTTTATCAAAGCCAGTAAAGCGTGGCAGATCAACGTAACCGACATCGCTAGCCTCACTGAGCTTAATAAAAGTTTTGCCGAGGCGATTGACCAGCGCAATTTATTGGATGCCAGTGTGCAAAAGCCAGCGCCTGGTGCCAAACCAAACCCCAAGGTCATTGAACTGACGACTAAATTAAGGGCAAGCTTGTGGCAGACCAAGGCTCAGCCTACACTGCGCGCCTTGCAAGAGTTCAATAAGCAATTGATTGCGATTCGCACAGTAACCGCAGATCCACGCAGTATCCGCTTGGCCGCTCAAAAGAGTGGTCTGCAACCCACGGCGCTCGAGGATAACTACGGCAACTTGCCATCGATTTTGTTGCTTATTAGCGTCCTGTCATCCTTCTTGGCACTCATTAGTGCTGCTGTAGTGAGCCGTTTAAGCAAGACCCTGGTGTATACCGACCGTACTCCAAAATCATCGATTGCGCAGCGGTGGTCCAAAAATCAATCGGACCGGAAAGCCGAGCGCATTTCTTCCAAACAGCAGATTGCGTTTAAGGATGATCTCCATAAAGAATTGGATCGCCTTAGTGAACAATTTCATGGGGTTAATGAACTCGGAATTAAACTGCGCCAATCGATCACGATGCTGAGTCGGCAAGCTGGCGAAGTCGGGCATCCACCAGAACTTGAAAATGATTCATCAGCCATTGAGGTCATTGCAGTACCCGAGCAAATTCAAGAAGCCTTTGATGCACTCAAGCAACAAGGCATTCGTCTATACCTCGCGATTTTGGATAACCATTCTGGCAAACAACTAGCCGCCGAAACCGAAAAATTGAATGGCTTAATTGAGGAAGTGGAGTCAACCGTGACCCAGTCTGAGGGCTTGGTCAAACAGTTGTATGACGAGCTGGATTTGCGAATGCGCAAAACACAGGCGGCGATTTCAAGTTCAGGTTCCTTGCAAATCTTTGAGCAGGATGCAAACCGGGTGATCGTTGCGTTTGATGAATGGAAAGCCGAGTTGGAGCAATTGGGCGAATCGGTATCGTCACTGAAAAAGTGGGTTGATCACCATGGCTGAAGAGCGCCCACTGTTTCTGGTTGACATTGATCGAGCCTTAGAAGGCTTGGTCATTGCGCAATCGCAAGAACTGGGTAATTTTGATAGCCTCATCATGCATTGCGTTGATTTAGCCAATGCCCTAGATGGCGCGCGGATGGTTGAGCTTTCTAACTTTGCAACCGAGCTTAGTCAGCAACTCAAAGATCATCGCCCTAGTAATGCCCAAAATGAGGCCGAGAGTAAAAGTAGTAAAGAGCTCGTGCTGCTCGTGCACGATCTTGTCGAGATTGTGCGAGCTGAAACCGAGAGCGTCTCCGTTTTGGCCGATGAAAATGGTGAGAACACTCACGCTCCGGACCTCACGCACCTGGAGAGTCAAAAAAAGGAGTTCTGGAAGCAGTTGCTGCGTTTTAACAAACAAAGTATTGCCCATTCACTCTCCGAGGTGCATGCAAGCCTAAGCCATGCACATGCTGCGGTGGATTCATTTAAACACCGCGCAATTTCGCAAAGCAGTGTGGTTGATCCTATTATTGATTACCCAACCCAAAGTGACATCATTAATAAGCGTCTGGATCAAACCATTCAAGACCTCGATGCCATTTTTAAACCCTTTCTAAACCCGATGACCAGTGCAAGTGATGGAATCGCTACCCTTGACACTGCATTGACTATCCCAGTAGCCGCCACGGAGATCAACGATATGAGTTCGCTTGATAAATCAATCGCTACGAACTTTATTGATCAAAATAGCCAATACAGCTTTAATCGTCGCGCCGCCCTAAATCGATTGCAAGCTGTTCGGATGATTGCGCAAAAGGCTAAAGGTTGGAGCCGCAGTGAAAGCGATCATTTATTGTCTGACCAGCAAGATGACATCGTGCGGGTTGGGCAGCAATCCCTCAAAAAACGGTTTGAGGGATTGAGCGATGAGCTTTTGATTGATGAGGTCTATGCTGATCCTGATATTGCCCAAACGCTTGTGACCTGCTTAAGTATCTTGCCCCCATGCCCAAGTATTTTTGCTGTGGAGCAGGGCTCCATGATCTTTGTGGATCTGGATGCCATCGTCCCCACCGAAGATCAGGTGGTTGCGATTGGCGGTTTGCTTGCCTCGATTGCGGGCAGTATTGAGGTCATGGAGCAAGGGATTCGGATGAGTTGTCCTTCAAGTTTGATTAGGATGCCGATTGTGAACATGGTGCGTCATCACGAGCTCTATGCAATTCCAGCCGTCCAATACCTTTCCTCGGATCGCATCCTTGAGTCCGAGAAAACAGTTTGGGATCAACTTGGATCGATTGAAGAACCGAAGATTCAGCTAAAGCTGCGGGTGGGTAATCAACTGTACGAGCTTTATGCCCACGAGTTTATTGGGATGCAGACCATGAACGTCCACCTCGAGATCCCCAGTTCCATTTCCAAGCCTGCGTGGCTTGGCGGGATTGCGCTCGATGGCGAGAGCCAAGCCCATTATTGGGTAGCGATTGATCGCTTCACACGATGAATCGTCTGCGTGCGCTATTGCTTTGCCTCGGGCTTGCCCTTTTGGGAACCCAAGCGGCTAATGCGCAAACCCAAGCCCAAGCCCAAGCCAATCCCCCCACCAATCTTGCCCAGCAAGTTCCAGGCATTCCCCTCGAGGTGCAAAACAACATTCGGCGCTTTATCCAAAAAAGCCCGACGGTGGCTGGTTTTCGGACCGAAGTGGACTTTTTGGAGCCCTCCATGGTGCTCCCAGCCTGCCCCGGAGGAACGATTGAGGTCTTATCGGCCCCCAATATGCGTCTTTGGGGGCGCAGCGTGGTGCAGGCCCGTTGCCTAAAAGCGGCCTGGTTATTCAATATCCCAGTCATGATCCGGGTGTACGGGGATTATGTGGTCTCCACCCGCTATTTACAGGCCGGAAGCCGCTTATCGGCCTCGGACATGCGCATTACCAACGGTGATCTCACCGGGGTGCCCGATGACGTTCTACGAAGCCCCAGGGAGGCGGACGACCGGGTCTTGACCCGCCCTATCCAGATGGGGATGCCGATTGGGCTAAACGATTTACGAGAAACTGCCGTAATCAAAGTAGGGGATCCGGTCACCATTTTGCTAAAAGGTCGGGATTTCCAGGTTACGGGGACCGGAACCGCCCAAACGCAAGGCATGATGAACGAGATGGTGCGGGTTCGGTTAAATGATGGCCAGGTATTGCAGGGTAAGGTGATACGGCCCGGGGTTGTGGAAATGACCCTAGACCGTTAAAGTAGGGACTTATAAGGGAAAACGATGAAGATCAACGACAGTACACCACTCATTCCGTCGGGCAAAGAGCCAGGCCGGGTGGATGTTGCTCAAAAATCGCCCCCTGGTATCCAAAATCCCAATGCGAAGGCCGAGGCACTGAAGGGCCCCGCAGTCAGCCTTGATATTAGTCTCACTGCCAAACTGGCTGAGATTAAGGAAGAGCTCAAAACCGACAAGGCAACGGATAAAGTGCTCTTGGATAAAATCCGTGCCAAGATCGATGCCGGCGAATTTGAGATCGACTACCAAAAGATTGCCAACGGCATCTTAGGCGATACGATTGCTGCCCTTGGTAGCAAAGTTCGCGCCAAGTAAATTTTTCTCTGGAAATAAATAATCACATAGTCGCTTTGACTAGGATTTACATCTGGTATTGACCCCCCAATCTGTTAGACAATTAAAACCTACGATTACAGAATGCGTAGTCGTAACTCTTATGGGAATGGATTTGATTTGGAAATGAAGTTCCTTAGGATAGCATTTAACAAATTGGGTGGCTTCTAGTTAAAGAGTTAGCTTATCATGGACAAAAATTTTCAATCCCTTCAACAAGCTATTAAAAATTTTCATAACGGAAACTATGCTTTAGCTAAAAACCAATTAATTAATGTATTAAAGCTAGCCCCCAAAACCTTTGATGCATTACATTTAATGGCTATTGTTTTAAGTAAAAAGAATGATCATCAGGAAGCACTAGGCTACTATAAAAAAGCTTTCAAGATTAATCCTAATAATCCAGAAGTTTTATCTAATTACGCAGCAAGTCTTCATCAACTTCATCAATATGATGAGGCATTAAAATGCTTCGATCGGGCATTAAAAATACAACCTAGTTTTGTAGCTGCTTGGACAAATAAAGGTAATTTATTAAAAGATCTTAAGCGCTATGATGATGCAATTAGTTCATATGATCAGGCAATTCACCTAAACCCCAATGCTTGCAATGCCTGGTTAAATAAGGGTGAATTATTCAAAGAACTTGGACGCTTTCAGGATGCATTATTGCAATTTGAAGAAGCTATTCGGATTGAACCTAATTTTGCTTTAGCGTGGCTTAATAAAGGGGTTATTAAGCATATGCTTCGTCAACCTAATGACGCACTAGACTGCTTTAATAAAACGATTGACATAGAACCCACTTCATTATTAGCTTGGGTTAATAAGGGCATAATTTTTGAAGAGCTTAAATTGTATGAAGAGGCATTGCTATGTTTTGAGAGAGTGTCAATATTGCAGCCTGGAAATGCTAATAGTTATCTTTCTCGGGGAAATCTATTAAAAGTCCAAAATAAGTTTAGTGAAGCACTAGTTCAGTACGATCTTGCATTAAAAGTGAAGGGTGATTATGAGGACGCCTGGTTTAATAAGGGTGTGGTGTTTCAAGAGTTAAAGCAATTCGATGAGTCACTTGCACACTATGATCATGTAATTAAATTAAAGCCTGATTACATTAATACTCATTTTAATAGAGCATTTGTTCTGAAATCCTTAGGAAGGTATCAGGAAGCATTAGATGAATACAATCAGACCTTACAATACAAGCCTGATTATGCTGACGTCTTTTTTAATAAAGGTGTTATTTATCAAGAGTTAAAAAAATATCATGAGGCATTAACTGAGTACGATAAAGCAATATTAAAGAAACCTGATTATATTGATGCTTTTTTTAATAAAGGTTATGTGCTCCAAGAACTCAAAAGGTATCAAGAGGCATTGTCTTACTACGACACCGCACTCCAGTTACGACCAGACCATGGAGATATTTGGTTAAATCGAGGCAATACTCTAATAGAGTTAAATAATAAAAATGAAGCCTTGCAGTGCTTTAATCAGGCAATCATATTAAATCCAAAAAATCATATTGGATGGTACAACAAAGGTAATTTACTTCGTGAGCTTAAGAATTATGAGGAAGCTCTTCAAGTTTATGATCAAGCCTTGACTTTAAAACCAGAGCACCAAGATACATTACTAAATAAAGGTAATGTTTATAAAGATTTAAATCAATATGACATGGCTCTGATGTATTACGATCAAGCATTAAAATCAGATAAAAATTATGCTAGGGCATATATTAATAAAGGTGTTGTTTACCAGGAACAAGGTTTTTTCTCGCAAGCCTTCGAGCAATTTGATATTGCTTTAAAGTTGAAACCTGATTTTCCTGAGGCTCAGAACAATCGATCTTTATTAAATCTGTACTTACAGAAGTATCCTCAAGGATGGCTGGATTATGAATCAAGATTAAAAATTGATGGAAAATTTAGTTATCCCTTTGATCCAAATTTTTTACCCATTTGGTCTGGACAGCAATGTCAGCGTTTACTAATAATCGAGGAGCAGGGCATTGGGGACAAGATATTTCATGCAAGTATGTTGCAAAGAGTATGCAAAATTATTCCCAATGTAACTGTATTAATTGATCAAAGATTAATATCAATAATGCGGAGATCATTTCCCTGCATTCATTTTCCCGATCATGGCAGTACTTTAGACCAAAGACACTTTGATGCCCAAATAGCTTTTGGAAGTCTCATGAGTGTCTTACGAGTTAATCCAACAAGCGAATTAATTGGCCCATTTCTCACTGATAACCATGAATTAACAACGAAAATTAAAGAATCTTCATATTTTAAGAATAAATCAATTTGTGGTTTGGCATGGAAAAGTAGCGAAAAAAGTAATAAAAAGAATATTGATTTAAAGGATCTTGAACCTATCTTAGAGTCCTCCGATCATCACTTCATTAATTTGCAATACGGTGACATTGATGAGGATCTCTCGCGATTAAATTCGATTAGTAGAAAAAAATTAGGTCTTTATGATGGAATTGATCTCTTTAATAATATTGAGGGATTATTTTCTTTGGTTGCTGCTTGCGATATGGTTATAACTACTAGTAATGTAACCGCACATGTTGCAGGTTCCCTAGGAAAAAAATGTTATTTAATGGTGCCATATTCTCGTGCAAGAATATGGTATTGGCACCAAGAGCAAATAAGTACTTGGTACCCATCTATTCGTATTTTTTCTCAAGACAGTTCGCTTGGCTGGACTAGTGCGATTGACTCTGTTTCATCAATGTTAAAAACGGAAATCTTAAATCAATAGACTACAATTTGTATGTCAATAAAAATTTATTAATTTACGAGTAATCAAATCGATATATTTAAACTATGACCTTTGCTGAACTCCAGTCGCTTTTACAACAAATTGCCGCCGCCGTTGCCCGCCTGCGCCAAACACTGGAAACCAACAATATGGATGCCTTACCCGACGCCCTTGAGCAAACGCGGGTTGCGTTGGAGTTAATCAATGGCTATCCCGAAGGACCTGAGAAACTCAAGGCCGATATCAATCAATACCCTGAAGAGCAAAAACAAATCTTGCATCAATTACTCGATCAAGCATCGGTCGATCACCAAATCAATGGCGATTTGATTCGTCTAGCCATGCAACGTAGCGCCGCCATGCAATCCTTCATCGCTCAACAAGCGCCAGGAGCAACCTACGGCAGCGATGGAGAAGTTCCTGGTGCAGTGGGTGGGGTGTTGTCTCGAAAGGCCTAAGGCGTAAGGTAAGACCTTAGCGAATTTTCAACTTCGCCCGAATCCGAATCATTCCTTGGGTATGGATTTGGCTAATGCGACCAGCGGTTAGGTTCATGACCTGGGCAATCTCACGATAGGATAGGTCCTCTTGGTAATGCAGCGCCATTACTAACCGTTCATTTTCAGGAAGACCCTCAAGAATCGATGCAATACGATCAGCAAACTGCCGCATCGATGCTGCTTGCAATGGATCGGAATCCAGATCAACGGGAAGCATTTCTTCGGAGAGATCATCCAAGGGCATGAGATTGACCATCGTCCCCATCACCTCATGGTATTGATCAAGGCTTATTTCACAAGCATCGGCCACTTCGATTTCAGTGGGATGACGACCTAGGGTCTGCTCAAGAGAACGCATGGTTTTTTCAAGTCGGACAAGATCATCGCGTTGGTTGCGGGGCAAGGTATCGTTGCGACGGCAAGCATCGTAAATGGCCCCCCGAATTCGGGTGCGCGCATAGACCTCAAAGTTCAGGTTTGGTTGCGGTTCGTAACGCTTGAGTGCATCGAGTAACCCCGTTAAGCCCTCTTGCACCAAATCATCGATTTCAACATTCGGGGGTAAGCGCGATGCAATCTGATAGGCAATGCGTTTTACCAGCGGTAAATGGGTGGTGATGGCCTCATTGAGGTCAAGCGCCTGATAGGCAGTGGGAGTGCGTGGGGGCATGCCAATACGGTAATAAAAACGGTAGGCCAATCATACGGCAGAAATGAACCTAAGCCGTTATTTTGGCGGAAATCGTTTTGAAAAACTCCACGGGTAGAACAAATTCGCTCACGGGGCCCGCTACCGGAACACTAATTTCGTTATCTTCGGGATCGATCACAATGCGACTTGACATAAACGCTCGAATCCAACCGGCAAAGTGCAGTGCTTGATGCAAGACCGTTTGCGAAGCCTCCGCTAATTTTTGAAAGGCGGCTTGCCCCTCTTCTTCGGAGGCGCCGCCAATGATTAATACCGGATAACTTTCATCGGTCTGAAACACGCACATCTCGCGCACCATGGCTAAGGCTCGACTCAAGGATTCGTGATCGGGCGAGCTCACTACAAAACGTTTAATTTGACGACCATAGAAGGACAAAATAGTGGCATTCGGGTCGGTGGTGGGCACCAAGATGTAATCGATGCTTAAGCCCGCTTGCAAAAGCCGCTCATCCAAGGTTGGTAACTTAATTTGCCGACGGGCGTGCAGCGCTCGAATTTTTGCTGCCGTGGCATACCAAAAGTGATCATCGATACCGCGGATTACTTTTAACAGATTTACGCCATTACTTAGGGCTTGAGCCAGATCGTAGCGAGTGGGGTATAAAAAACCGGCCATGGTGCGCCGCTCGGATAAGCCAAACTCATCAAGCAGCAGCGTCTTGTACCCCTCATTTTTCAGGGCGTGCGCGGTGCCATGCCCCAAATGAATCGTCGTATCGACATCGAGGGCGCTTGCTAAGCAAACCACACAACTGGATTCAGCGCCAAAGATGGAGCGCAGGCCCTCGGCTTGATCAACGCCTGATTGTGTAACGCTCTCAGTCATGAGGAGGTTTTGATCCAATCACCCAAGTTATTGGAGAAGATGGCTGGGATTTGATCATCGCTGTAGGACAGATCTTCAGAGAATGCCCGTGCTTGAACGGCGCGATGGCTCAGATAGTCAAGATCAGGCAAGCTTAAATCTTCGGGTACACGCTGACCATTGGAGATAAATAAGAGCGGCATATCGTGCCGAATAATGCTATCGACCACGGGTGCAACGTGCGCTGCTTCATCAATCTTAGTAATGACCGCTGCATCAATCTTGCCAGCCCCATTCTTTTGAGCTGCTTGGTTATGCAGCTTAATCACTTCTTCTTGCGTTCTTAAATCGGTTGTCGAGCTCATCACCAAGATCCGCGACGCATTTTGTGAGCCATCTTGTAAGGTCTTAGATTGCTCAAGCATCAGTGTATCGCGCTGACTAACGCCAGCAGTATCCAGTAAAACAATCTTGCGGCCCGAGAGTTCTTTAAGTTTGGTCGAGAGGTCTTCGCCGTCACGTAAAGAGGTCACGGTAAGTCCCAAGATCTTCGCAAATACTTTTAACTGCTCTTGGGCGCCAATCCGATAGGTATCGGTCGTTAAGAGGGTGACTTGATTACGTCCATAGCGCAACACGCAACGCGCCGCAATCTTAGCAACCGTAGTGGTCTTGCCCACCCCAGTGGGTCCAATGAATGCAAACACCCCGCCTTTATCAAAGGTCGCAAAGGCATCGACGGTTTTGATCATGCCTTTGATCTGATCGCGCACATTTTGTAAGAGGGTAGGAAGATCCGAGGTCTCTGGAAGCTGACGGGTAATGTCTGCGCACAACTGAGGGGAGAAGCCGGTATTGAGTAAATGTTTAATGACCTCAGTGAGGTGGGCCTTCTCTTGCTGCAAATTACCCCAAAAATTACCAGCCACACGCGATTGCAGTAAGTTCTTCACCTCACCAATCTCGGAGAGGAGTTTCTCAACACGCGGTGAGTTCGCAAGCTCAGCAATGGTTTTTGGGTTTGGACTGACTTCAGCAGCGCCGTTGCGATGGCTACCATTGAGTGATTTGGGCGTAACTGGCGCTTCCTCCGAGGCCTCGCCTACGAATTTAGCCTCGCTGGCAGGGATACGCTGCGAGGACTCAAAAAAAGCCGGCTTGAAACTATCTCCCGAGCTGATGTTGGCTGAAGAGGGGGAGATTCTGGGGAACTCTACGCGCTTAAAGCCAGCGTTGTTACTGGGATCGGCTGTGGCGAAGGTGCTGGGCTTGGGGATATTGCGAGCCGCACTTAATTTGGCGGGTTGGGCAAAGCTTGGGGCAATCTCCACTTCGGGGTCAAGATCGCGGGGGCGACCGCTCGAACCAGAACCTCCGGAGGAGAGTTTGGCCAGATCTTGGGGGGTGATGGCCACAATTTCAACGCCATTAACAGTGTCGCTTGTCGACAAAATCATGGCATCGGCACCCATCTCGAGGCGAACCTTTTTTAAGGCTTCTGCGGTGTTTGAGGCGGTGAATTTTTGGGGACCCATATGTACTCCGTTATACAGGGATTTTAGTTGGTTTGGCCTGCCTGACTACATATTACTCGGTAAAAGCTTAGATTCGCACTGGGGGGGAGTTCGCCCAGTGCCAGCACGATGGCTTGCGGGCAAACCCGCTTGGCAATCTTGGCAAAGGTCATGCGGGTGCGGGTGCCACTGACAATCACTGGCGGTAAATTATTGGCTTCCATTTCCTGCACACCTTTGATGACTTCTTCCCCAAAAAGACGGGCCAAGGAGGGCTCAATCACCCCATCCGGAGCAATCGCACCAGCGCCAATCGATTGCTCAATGAGGCGCTCAAATTCCGGCTGAATCCCCAAGACCTGGTAGTTGGGGCCTTCACCCAAAGTCTCTTGCACGATGGTGCGGCGCAGGGCATAGCGAATGAAGGGCATGACATCGATGGGGTTGGATAACTTATCGGGGTGCTCGCTCGCGACCTCAATGATGGTGCGCAAATCTTTAATGGGGACGTTCTCATCTAGGAGCATTTGCAAAATCCGCTGGAGGGTGGCAACGCTCACCACCTTCGGAATCACATCTTCAACCAGCTTGGGGTAGCTCAACTTGAAGTGATCCAAGAGATCTTGGGTCTCTTGGCGACCGAGTAACTCGCTCGCGTGTTGGCGGATCAAATGATCTAAGTGCGTTGCCAGCACCACCGCAGGCTCGACCACGGTGCAACCCTTGGTAATTGCATCATCGCGTTGGGAGCGCTCAATCCACACCGCGGGCATCCCAAAGGTTGGATCTTTCACGGCAATGCCATTAATGACCTCAGCACCACTCGGTTGAATCGCTAAGAGTCGATCGGGTAAGCATTGGCCGCGACCAATCTCGGCGCCATAGAGTAAGACGCGATAGTTCTCAGCTGGTAGTTGCAAGTTATCCCGAATATGCACTGAGGGAATTAAGAACCCAACCTCGGTCACGAACTTGCGCCGAATCGCTTTAATGCGTTTAATCAGATCACTCTCATCGCCCCGATCAACGAGCGGTATCAAGCGATAGGCCAACTCCAAACACAGGGGCTCAACAATAGGCACATCCTTCCATTCCAATTCTTCACGAACCGGTGCGGCGCGCGCCGCCACGGCAGCCTCTTCTTCCCGTTTGATGGTTCGTTGGTGCGCTAAATAAGATAAGCCCCCAAAAAGAACGGCAAAGGTAATGAAGATAAAGTGGGGCATTCCAGGAATGACACCCAAGACCCCAAAAACACCAGCCACCACTGCAAGCGCATTGCTATTGGCTCTGAAATGTTTGGAAACTTGGCCCGAGAAATCATCTTCGGTTGCAACGCGGGTTACCAAAATACCCGCTGCGGTTGAAATGATGAGTGCCGGAATTTGCGCTACAAGACCATCACCGATGGTCAGCGCTCCATAGGTGGCTAGCGCTTTACTAAATGACATGTCGTGTTGGAGCACGCCAACCAATAAACCACCGACTAAGTTAATGACCAAAATCATGATCCCGGCAATGGCATCGCCGCGCACAAATTTGGATGCACCATCCATGGAACCAAAGAAGTCGGCCTCTTGCGCAACTTCAGCGCGCCGCGCCTTGGCTTCACTTTGCTGAATGATGCCGGCATTTAAATCCGCATCAATCGCCATCTGTTTGCCAGGCATCGAGTCCAAGGCAAAGCGAGCCGAGACCTCAGCGACACGTCCTGAGCCCTTAGTAATCACCACAAAATTAATGATGGTGATCACAATAAAGATTACGATACCAACTGCAAAGTTGCCGCTAATTAAGAACACCCCAAATGCTTCAATTACCTTACCTGCTGCATCGGTACCTTGATAGCCCTCGGAGAGAACGACCCGGGTGGAAGCAACGTTCAAAGAGAGTCGCAAGAGGGTGGTGAGCAGTAAAACCGTGGGAAACGCCACAAAATCCTTAAAGGATTTGATATTGATGGCAGTAAATAAAACGATGATCGATAAGGCGATGTTGAAGGTAAAGAGCACATCGAGCATCACGGCTGGTAATGGCACCAGCATCATGATCAAAACGAGTAAAACAAGGACAGGTATAGCGCCCTGGGCAGAAGGACTCGGTAGTCTGGCCGTTTCTATACCTAAGATATTCATAACTGATAGGTATTAACCCTTAAATTACGCAAATAAGACCCCTCAAAAAACAAAAAAAGTACTAAATCTGCCCATAAATGCAAAATTTGCCCTAAATATACCCATATGAGGAAAAAATGTAAACAACTTAGGCAATATTTGCCGATAAGATACCGATTTTCTTAGGGAAATTGCTAAGAAAAAGGCTTCCAAGGTTAGGATGTCCTCAGTTTCTCACCCAGTTAATAATTGGGGCTAACTAAAATCCCGTCCAACCGGCTTGATATTCTACAAATTCTAGTTTTGCTCCAACCTCGCTCGCATACTCCGCAATTAGGCGCGCCTTTCCTCCAATCGATGCGGAGCCAATTAAAGCGAGCTGATTATCGGTTGTGGGTACAAAGTTGGCGTTTAACGGACAGTCGTCTACTACCACCAGGGTTTTTTTATTGATACACCGCATTACCGAGGCTAATTCTTTAAGGTGATGGGCTGCTGACTGAAACCAATAATGTTCATCCAAATCAAATGAATCAAGGTATAAAAAAGAAATAAATTGTTTATTTTCCTGAAGCTGAATGGATAGATCATTAAGGTAATGAACGCTATCGTCACAGTGAACTTGGGTTCGATTACTAGTTAGCCTTTTACATTCGGTAACATTATTGAGGTTAATGTCTACTGCAAAAAGTTGTGAATCTTGATCGCGAAAGTTGATGTATTTATCAAACATAATGGTACTTTGACCATCAGTCCAATTGTTTTCAAGCCTGACGCAACCTGTCTCGACAATAATGATGGGTCCATCAAGTTTGTCCAAATGATTAAATATTTTTCGAAAAGTTTTTTCTCGAACTGCCAGCTTAGGCGAGGCAATTTGATCAAAATAGTTCCAAAATTCAGAGTTGATTGGCATTGAAATTTATTGTTCTAAATAAACTATGATTGTAGATATCTTTAAAGCTAACTATAAAGAGATAAAGCTAGTTTTAAGTTAGTAATATAGCATTTTGTAAAAAATCAAAATTGCACTAAATATCTTTTAAAAATATCTAATTAATTATTTAGACTTAATTTCGTCCTAAAGCTTCATACGTATTTTAATCGGGCTTGCCAAACTACTTGCCTCTTTAACCATGTGTGAGTCGGCTTCTAGGTGCACTTTTTCTTTCATGAGCTTTGCAGTAGCCTCTCCGACATCCGCATCAATTAAATCAGATTTAGATTTTTCAAGATTTGGACTTTGAGAACTTAAGTTGGTTGCAATAAATCCAATTCGATTCATTTGATCGCCTAAGAAACCTCTCTCATAAGAAAGGTAGTTAAACGCTTTTTCTGATTGATTTTGTAGTTTTGTAAACATCAAACGCCAGGCATCATTTGTTTCAGCTAAGGAGTACCCTTTGAGGGTTGTAATGGCATGATCGATTGCCACAAGATTTGAGTTATTAGGCAGTAATGGAGGATTGGCATCACCAATTGTTATGGATGCATTTCCGGCGTATCCCATGGTTGAGTATTTGATGAGATATCAAGCTAAGCTCGAGTTTGAATCAGTGAATAAATTAGAACTATTTATGATGTGTCGAGTGCTGCCACTATTAGTGATAGTGAGATTTGCATCTCACGCCGGGTCAATATTAACCACTGAGGTAAGTAACTTCAAATTTGAGGTGAAATTTGCATTCCAGTTTGATGCACCATATTCGTAACCACTTGAAGGTTGATTTCTGGATCCTAAGTACCAAAAGTAATAATAGGTATTGCTATATGCAGGATCATATTTATAGTCATAGCTAACAGTGTAAGAAGGTTAAATGTTTAAATTTTTCACTTTATGAAATAATAACTTTGTCATAAATTATTAAATTAATGCTTAGCAGCTTACCCAGAAGTGATTAATGCCTAAAAGCCATATGAAATCTAAAAAAAATCCAACAAAAACACCAGGTGACTTTTCAAGAGTTGTAGACTTAATTAACAATGGCGGCCTAAAAGAGGCCGAAGTCTTATGCAAAAAATTATTGCCAAACCCCCACCATTCATTTGAAGCCCATCAGCTTCTTGCCACCATTTATCTCATTCAAGAGCGATTTATTGAAGCATTCGCTTCGAGCGAAGAGGCCATAAAAATTGATAACTCGCAACCCGTCGTATGGAGCAATCGTTCATTAGCCTTGATGGGTTTAAACGATCTTTCGAATGCCCTGTTGTCTGTCAATCAAGCCTTGGAACTCAAACCTGATTTTGCAGATGCGATTTTTAATAAGTCAAATATTCTTAGCAAGATGAATAGGTTTAGTGAGTCCCTCACTCAAATAAAAAGATATTTGATACAAAACCCAAGCAACTATATCGGATGGGCATTCAGTGCAAAAATACATTCACAACTTAAGCAATACGATGAGGCAATTGACGCCTACAAGGGAGCCTTTAATTTAAATCCCCTCTCTATAGAGGTTTTAATCAATCTCTCTTTAGTTCTAGTAGAGGTTCAGCTTTATGAGGAGGCTGCACTTTATTTAGAAAAGGCAATTAGTCTCAATCCAAATATTTATTTAGTCCACCTAAATTTAGGTGTTGTCTACGATAAGATGGGTAAGTTCGAGAAGGCTAAGGAATGTATCTTAAATGCCAAGAAACTCAATCCACAAGCACCAGATGTTTTGCTTAATCTTGGTATTGTTTGTCAAAAGTTCGATAAAGGTCTTGAGGAGTCTCTAGAGTATTTCAATACACTTGTAGGTCAGGATGACAAAAATGCTGCATACTTTTTTAACCGAGGAGTAACTCTAGAGCGGTTGACTAGGTTGCCGGAAGCGATAGCAGATTATGAGTCTGCCATTCAATTCTCAGATCCTATCTCGTCAATTCAGCCACGTTGGAATAGGGCTTTGTCGCTACTATGTAATGGAGATCTACAGCGCGGATGGAAAGAGTATGAGACTCGTTTCGAACTTGATCAAATAGAAAATAAATCATTTCATAAAGCAAATTTTAATAAGCGATGGAATGGGGATAAAAATTTAATAAAAGGTAAACGCTTACTTGTT
>Ga0194123_10003928_pt1 | contig 17327 bp, 12 predicted proteins | sample TA2MahsurfametaG_5_FD_155479 | JGI IMG/M metagenome (GOLD analysis project Ga0194123, IMG submission 155479) | Freshwater microbial communities from Lake Tanganyika, Tanzania - TA2015023 Mahale A surface | ecosystem: Environmental > Aquatic > Freshwater > Lake | place: Tanzania: Lake Tanganyika... | reverse complement strand
CGATGAACGACTATTACGGCTTCAACGCCTTCTTCGCCCAGATCGGCCGCAAGAACACCGACGACCCTCAGGAGGTCATCGTGTTCAACAGCAAGGGCGGCGAGTCCCAGCACTTCCTGACCAAGAAGAACGTGAAGCCGAAGTTCCTCGGCGGCGAGGAGCCTGACCTCAAGCCCGGCGACGACCGCCGCCGCGTGATGGCCGAATGGATGGCCTCGCCCCGCAATCCGTATTTCGCCCGCAACATCGCCAACATCGTCTGGGCGCACTTCCTCGGCGTCGGCGTCGTGGATCCGGTCGACGACGTCCGCGTCTCGAACCCGCCCTCCAATCCGGAGCTCCTCGACGAGCTCGCCGCGAAGCTGACGGAATATAATTACGACGTCCGCCGCCTCGTCCGCGACATCACCGCCTCGGCCGCCTACCAGCGCAGTTCGAAGACGAACGCCTCGAACGCCGACGACAAGCTGAACTTCGCCCGCGCGCAGGTCCGCCGCGTCCGCGCCGAAGTGCTCCTCGACGCCATCTCGCAGATCACCGAGACCCCGAACAAGTTCCAGGGCCTCCCGCTCGGCGCCCGCGCCGTGCAGATCGCCGACGGGGCCGTCTCGAACTACTTCCTGACGACCTTCGGCCGCTCCAAGCGCGAGTCCGTCGCCTCGACCGAGGTGAAGACCGATCCGAACCTCTCGCAGGCCCTCCACCTCATGAACGGCGACGCGGTCAACGAGCGCATCCGCCGCGGCAAGGTGGTCGAGAACCTCATCGCCGCCGGCAAGAAGGACGACGAGATCGTCACCGAGCTCTTCCTCCGCGTCTTCGGCCGCCAGCCCCGCGAGCCGGAGCGGAAGTCCATCGCCGCCGCCGTGGCCGCCGACCCGGCCAACCGCCAGATCGTGCTCGAGGACGCCTTCTGGGCGCTGATGAACTCCAAGGAATTCTACTTCAACCACTGATCTCGCCGTCGCATGGCCGCTCCTTCGTCCTTCCGCTGGCTCACCCGCCGCTGCCTCATCCTGGCCGCCGGGCTGGTGACCGTCGCCGTTCCCGCGCAGGAGAACGAGAAGCTCACCTACGACGACCACATCCGTCCGCTGCTCGAGAACAAGTGCTTCTCCTGCCATAATCCGGACAAGAAGAAGGGCGGCCTCGAGCTGACCAGCTACGCCGGCCTGATGAACGGCGGCAGCGGCGGCGCGGTCGTCGACGCGGGCAACCCTCAGGGCAGCCGGCTCTGGACCTGCAGCGCCAAGAAGGAAGAACCTTTCATGCCGCCGGAAGGCGCGCCCCTCGACGCCAAGGACCTGACGCTCCTCTCCAAGTGGATCGCCGGCGGACTGCTCCAGGCCAAGGGCAGCGTGGCCAAGGCCTCCAACAAGCCCAAGGTCGACCTTTCCTTCGCCGGCGGCGCCGGCAAGCCCACGGGCCCCGTGGCCCGGCCGGAGAACGTCCTGCTCGAGCCGGTCATCGTCACGCCCCGCACCTCCGCGGTGACCGCGATGGCGGCCAGTCCGTGGACCTCGCTCCTCGCCGTCGCCGGCCAGAAGCAGATCCTGCTCTACGACACCGACACCCACGAGCTGGCCGGCATCCTGCCTTACGCCGAAGGCTACGCCCGCTCGCTGAAGTTCAGCGCCAACGGCTCGCTCCTGATCATGGGCGGCGGCCGCGGCGGCAAGTTCGGCCACGCCGTCGTCTGGGACGTCCGGACCGGCAGGCGCGTCACCGAGGTCGGCAAGGAGTTCGACCAGGTGATGTCCGCCGACATCACGCCCGACCACCGCAAGATCGCCTTCGGCACCAACGCGAAGAAGGTGAAGTGCTACGACGTCGCCACGGGCGAGGAGCTCTACGTCATCGCCAAGCACACCGAATGGGTCACCGGCGCGGACTTCAGTCCCGACGGCATCCTGCTCGCGACCTCCGACCGCAACGGCAACGTCTTCGTCTGGGAGGCCGACAACGGCGGCGAGTTCTATAATCTCGGCCAGCACAAGGGCAGCGTCACCGACCTCGCCTGGCGCGCCGACTCCAACGTTCTCGCCAGTTGCTCGGCCGACGGCGTCATCACCACCTGGGAGATGAAGAACGGCAAGCAGGTCGCTTCTTGGTCCGCCCACGGCGGCAACGTGCAGTCCGTCTCCTTCCTGCCCGACGGGCGTCTCCTGTCCTGCGGCGGCGACGGCACCACGGCCATGTGGGCCATCGACGGCAAGCGCCTCCAGCATCTGCAGGGCATCAAGCAGGCCGACCAGGTGGCAAAAGTGGTCGGGCTCTACGACTCCAAGGCCTTCGTCTCCGGCAACTGGCTGGGCGAGATCCGCTTCTTCGAGAGCGAGACGGGCCGCGAGGTCACCCAGGTCTCCAGCAATCCGCCCAAGCTCGCCGACCGCCTCGTCGCGACCGAGAAGCGCCTGGCCGAACTGACGCCCGCCCTCGCCCCGGCCGAAGCCGCCGTCAAGGCCGCCGAGGCCCTCGTGCCCGCCGCCGAAGCCGCTTTGGCCAAGGTGAAGGCCACCGGCGAACCGGCCTCCAAGAAACTCGCCGAACTCGAGGCCAAGCTCGCCGAGCAGGACCGTTCGGCCGCGTATTGGAGCGGGATGGTCGGCAAGGCGAAGACCGCCGCCGACAAGGAGAAGGCCGAGAAGGCCCTCGCGGCTCAGCGCAAGGCCATCGCCTATTTCAAGACCGAGGCCGGCAAGACCCGGGATCTCGCCGCTCCGTACCGCGCCGCCGAGGCCGCGCTCGCCAAGGCCAAGGCCGACCTGACCGCCGCCCAGGCGAACGTCCGGAACATCGTCGCCGAGACCGCGGCGCATCGCGAACGTCTCGTCTCCCTCAAGGCCGCCCAGTTCAACGTGGGCGTGCTGACCGAGCAGGAGAAGCTCGCCAAGCTCGAGCAGGACATCGCCGACCTCGTGGCCGCCAAGGCCGAGAACGAGGCCGCCAAGGTGGCCGCCGCCGCCCGCATCGAGTCCTCGCAGAAGACCATCGCCCAGAACGAGGCGCAGCTGCCGAAGCTCCAGGCCGAACTGGACGCCCTGAAGGCGGAGTTCGCCGCGCTCGACAAGACGCTCTCGCCGCTCCGCGTCGCCGAAGCCGAAGCGATGGGCAGGATCGAGGCCCAGCAGAAGCTCATCGATACGCAGAGCGAGGCCATCGTGCGCCTCGGCCAGGACCGTGACGCGATCGTGGCCGTCGCCACCGCCGCCGCCGCGGACTATCGCGCCAAGTTCACCACGCCGCTGCGTGACCGGATCAACGCCCTGACCGCGAAGGTCGACGAGCTCAAGAAGGCCGTCGCCTCCGCCCAGCTCCTGCACGCCAAGGCCAAGGAGGGCGTCGTCGCCGCCAAGGCCGCCTTGCGCGCCGCCGCCGCCGAAGCCGAGAAAGCCGCCGTCGCCGCCAAGGCTTCCGCGGACAAGGTCGCCGCCGCCGAAAAAGCGTACGGTGAGGCCCGTACCTTCAGCGCGGTCTTCTCCTTCAGTTACTTCTCCCGCAAGAAGCAGACCGAGTCGGCGCTCGCCGAAGCCCGCGTCGCCCTCGCTGCCGTCCGCAAGACCGAGGCCGCCAAGGTCGCCGTCGCCGCGCACGCCGAAGCCAACGTCGCTGCGGCCAATCAGGTCGTGGACAAAGCCGCCGCCGCCGTGGCGGCCGCCGAAAAGGCGGTCGAACCGGCTCAGGCCGAAGTCGTCGCGGTGACCAAGGAGCGTTCCAAGCACCTCGTCGAACGCGAGAAGCTCGCCGCCCCCGGCGTCGCCGCCGAGAAGGATTACGCCGCCAAACTGCCCGCCTTCCAGGCGGCCCTGCAGAAGGCCAAGGACGGGCTGCCGGTCCTCGAGAAGGCGCTCGTCGCCGTCCGAGCCCAGTTGGCTGAGGCCAGCAAGCCCGTCGAGGCCAAGCGTCTGCTCGTCGAGGCCGCCGCCAAGAACCTCGAACTCACCAAGAGCGAGAAGGCCAACGCCGAAAAGGCCGTGGCCGCCGCGCAGAAGGACATCCCGCAGCGCGACAAGAACCTCGAGGAGATCGCCAAGTCCTACGCCGAGCTCACCCCGCAGGTCGAACCGATGAAGGCCAAGGTGAAGGCCGCGCAGGAGCAGTATCTCGCGATGCTGCCCAAGCGCGAAGAGGGGAAGAAGAATTGATGCTCATTAAAGAGGTGTCTGCGGTTGGCGGTTAGCGGTTGGCGGTTGGGGCTCAAAGGGAAACCGGAGACCGGATGATTGGCTGGGGACCTGAGGGTGTGTTCCAACCGCTAACCGCTAACCGCTAATACCTTTAATGGGTAGGGTCGGGACCGCGTCACGACATAGCCTTTCGTTCCGGGTGGCGGGTGGCAGCCCCGGGTGGCAGGTGGCGGGAATAGTCTGAGCAGGGAAGGGTGGTTTGACTCAACCTAGCCCTAGCCCTAGCCCTGTCTCTAGCCCTTTGCCCACCATGCTCTCCCGCCGTCGTTTCCTGGAATCCGCCTTCGTGGCCGCCATCGCCGCCTCGCTCGGCGCGGCCGAAGGCAAGCGCGCCCCGCGCGTGGTCCTGCGCTCGTCCTGGCAGACGGTGAACATCGGCGATATCGCCCACACGCCGGGCATGTTGGCGTTGCTCGAGAAATATTTCCCGGAGGCCGAGGTCACCCTCTGGCCAAGCAACGTCGAGAACGGCGTGAAGGAGATGCTGGCGGCACGCTTCCCGAGGCTGAAGTTCGTCGGCCCCAAGCCCGACGTCGCCAAACTCTATGCGGAGAACGATTTCCTGCTCCACGGCTCCGGCCCCTCGCTCGTGGGTGAGAAGCAGGTCGCGATGTGGCGTAAGCATGGTCCGAAGCCTTACGGCGTGCTCGGTATCACCCAGGGCAAGCCGACGCCGGAGACGGTCGAGATCCTCAGCGGCGCCCAGTTCGTCTACTTCCGCGACTCGGTCTCGCTCGAGACCGCCAAGGCGGGCGGCGTGAAGTGTCCGGTGATGGAGTTCGGCCCGGACGGCGCGTTCGCCACCGACCTGCGCAACGAGGAGAAGGCCGAGGCCTTCCTGCACGGCTGGGGTCTGGAGCGCGGCAAGTTCCTCTGCTGCATCCCGCGTTACCGCAGCACGCCCTATTGGCTGATCAAGGCCGGCACGGCCTTCGACCCGGCGAAGCAGAAGCGTAACGACGAGCTCAAGGAGCACGACCACGCCCAGCTGCGCGCGGCCATCGTCGCGGTGGTCAAGCAGACCGACCTCAAGGTGCTCATCTGCCCGGAGGACCAGACCCAGATGACCTTGGGCAAGGAGATGCTTTACGACAAGCTGCCCGACGACGTGAAGGACCGCGTGGTGTGGCGTCAGGACTATTGGCTCACCGACGAGGCCCTCAGCGTCTACGTCCGCAGCGCCGGCCTGTTCGGCAACGAGATGCACTCGCCCATCATGTGCGTCGGCAACGGCATCCCGGCGATCGTCTGCCGCTGGGCCGAGCAGACCTCCAAGGGCAACATGTGGAAGGACATCGGCCTGCACGAGTGGCTCTTCGACCTGGACGACGAACCGCAGCTCGCGGGCATCGTCCCGGCCGTGCTGGCCATGGCCAAGGACCCCGCCGCGGCGAAGGCCAAGGTGCTCAAGGCGCAGGGTGTCCTGCGCGAACGCCAGTCCGCCGCGATCGGTCGGGTGCGGAAGGGCGTCGGCGCCTGAGCCGACCTTACTTCTTGGCCGGGGCCTTCGGCTTCGGCTGTTCGGCGAGCATGACCGTCACCGGAGGCGTAGGCTCGTTCACGCCGGCGAACGCGTTGTAGGCCTGCTGGAAGGCCGCGGCGTCCCGGACGTCGCCCGCGGCGATGAGCCACTGGTAGCGTAGTTTGAAGGGGTTTTCAGGGGTCGCGACGCCCTTAGGGAAGGCGCCGAAGCGTCCGTAGTCGCGGTAGGCCGAGAAGGCAGTGTCCTTGGGATTGGAAGGGTGGTTGAGCAGCAGGGCCGTGAAGGTCTGGCCTTCGATCGTGAAGACCTCGGCGACCCAGGTCAGATCGCGCACCTTGTGGATGAGGACGTCCTTGCCGGGGTAGACGTACGTCGTCTTCGTGCCGTCGATCTTCTCGGACGGACGGAACTGGGCGCCCGCGTGCTCGGGGTCGCCGTCGATCTTGGCTTCGCCGTGGTCGGGCTTGAGCGTGCTCCGCATCTCGATGCCGAGGTAGAAGGGCGCGGCGGGCTTCGTGAACGTGAAGGCGCGTTCCTCGGTGAGGATCGGCTTATCCTGGGCGGTCGCGCCCTGCCAGTCGATGGCGGCGATGAAACCGTCGGCGGTCGGCTTGACCGCGGTGACGACCTGGTCGCCCTTGACCATGTGCCAGCGGTCGTAGCTCTTGCCGTCGACCGTGATCTTCATGAACCCGAGCATGATGCCGCGGTGGTGGGTGAAGTTGAAGCCCGGGCCCTTGGTGAGGCGCAGGGTGCCGCTGGGGTCGAAGACGTGCAGGTAGGGCTTGTAGTTCTCCAGGCGCTTGGCCGGGGTGCTGACGTCGTGGGCCATCATGAAGCGGGCGACGACCTTGCCATCCTGGGCGACGTCGACGGCCTCGTTCGGAGTGACCTTGATGTCGGCGGCCGCAAGGGTGGCGCAGGCGAGCAGGGCGAGGAGGGAAGGGGCTTTCATGGGGTCAGGTCATCGAAAGCGGACTTAGGCCGGAAGACAGCAAAAACCTTTCCTCCGGGCTTTCCGTCCGTAGTTTGGCCGCACCCCATGAAAGTAATGTTTCGTCATTTCATCTGTCTTCTGCTCGGGTGCGGCGTCATCTTCGCGGCCGACGAAGTCCTGACGGACAAGTCTTCGTCCGCGAAGGTCATGGCTTTGTATCAGAAGGTCTTGGCCGGGGCGCAGAAGGCTCCGCCGGCGCCCGGGGGCGTCATCTGTATCGGCAGTTCGCACATGCAGTTCTGGAAGACCGTGAAGCAGGACCTCGCGCCGCTGACCGTCCATAACTTCGGCATCGGTGGCAGCCGGATGAATCAGGCCGCCGATCATTTCGTCGAAAACCTCGCCATCCCGTTCAAGCCTAGGGCGGTCATTCTTTACGAAGGCAGCAACGACATCAATGCCGGCACCAAGCCGGAGACCGTCCTGGAGAATTTCCGGAAGTTCCATGGCAAGCTGCACGCCGCCTTGCCGCAGGCGCGGCTTTACGTCCTCGGCGTCGTGCCCAGCCCCGGCAAGCGCTTCCTCAAGATCGCCGAACTCCGGAAGACGAACGCGCTCCTCGCCCAGGAATGCGCCACCCGGCCGTGGATGAAGTTCATCGACATCACCGAGCCGTTGATCGGCGCCGACGGCCAGCCCAAGGCCGAATGCTTCATCCCGGGGGACATCCACATGCTGCCCGCCGGCTACGCTGTCTGGAAGTCCGTCATCGCCCCCGTCATCGTCCCCGTCGAGAAGCCCTACGAGCATGGCCAATAACCATCAGTCAGACTTTAAGCGGAATATCCGCCGCGAGATCGCCGGCTACTTCATCGTCGTCCTGCTGGCCTTACCCATCCGGTTCTGGGTCTATTCGGCCGTGCAGGGGCAGGAAGGCTGGCCGGGTTTCCTGGCCGAGCAGGCCTTCGGCTACCTGACGATCGGACTCGTCTCCGCCGTCTTCGTCTCCAAGCTCAGCCTCCGGACCAGACTCATCCTGACCTTCCTGATCGTCGCGCTCTGAGGAGGGCTTAGTGCTTCATTCTGGGGCCTAAGGTGCTGGCAAACGCCGGAAGGTCGCGACGGAGTTTTTCCAGGGTCTTCGCGGTTCCGTGACGTCGAGCCATTCCCTCGACCTTCGCGAGCATGTCGACGGGTCGGCTTCGCAACAGTTCAAGGACGAAGGCGTCCGGGTGTTTGGCTTGGATACCCCAAGGGGAGAGGGCCGGGACGGGGAAGTCCCTTAGGTTAAAGGTCACGATGGTACCGGCCTCGCTGACGATGGCGGTCCCGAGGACATGCCGGTCTTTGGCCTGATTGCCAAGCCGTGTGGTCAGCCTGGCTGGAGCGGAGAAAGAGGCTTCGGGAAAGCAGGCGGTGACGTCCTCCTGCCAGCTTTCCGCCAAGGCGTCAGGCCAGCCGAGCTTCCGGTGCGTACGCCTTACCTCGCCCAGGATTTCCTCGGACCACCTCGGTAGGATGAGCGGCGGGTCTTCGGCCAATCTGAGCAAGAGGTCCGCCACCGTCTGGTTTGCCAGCACGCACGCGTCGAGGACCACGATGGGCGGGCGTGCCGGCATCCCTCAGCCGTCTAGCCCGGCGGCTTGGATCTTATCGCGCAGCCTTTCCAGCCTAGCGCTGCGTTGCGCGGCCCGCTTGCGGGCATAGGTCTCGACGTCTTTGCGCAGGATGCGGCGATGAGCGCCCACCTTGTGGAAGGGCAGTTCGGCCTTGTCCAGCAGCCGCATCAGGAACTGGCGGGACATCCCCAGGAAGTCCGCCGCCGTCTGCGGGGTCATCTCGTCTTCCGCGGAGAGGATGACCACCGAGTTTCCGGCCCGCAGTTCGCCGGCGACCTGGACGAGCAGTCGGAAAAGTTCGCCCGGAAGCGGGATGGCCTCACCGGAGGCGTCCGTCAGACGTAGGAGCCCGTGCTTGCCGGTTCGCAGTTCCGCGATTCGGCCGAGGTCGGCACGCGCCTGCTTGTTCTTCGGAGGTTCCATCGTGGTAGGGTGCATGCGCCGACATTAACTGCTATATCTGCAACCTGTCAATCAGGCGCAGCCGCGCGTCGATCGGCCGTGAGGCGATGAGATTCCGGAGTGCGGGGGCCTGTTCAATCTCGGGAGCCTGAGGCCTATTCCCTGAGGGTTGCCTCTTCTCCCGGAGTAGGGGGCTTGGGTCCTAGGTCAGCACGCAGTGCTGACCCTACCTGAATGCAGGTTGTTAGAGTCTTTGTAAGAGTGGACGTAGCTAACCCACGAAAGTCATGACTTTCGGGCTTTAATCTAGCTGGCGGAGAGGGAGGGATTCGAACCCTCGGTACCTTGCGGTACACTGCATTTCCAATGCAGCGCGATCGACCACTCTGCCACCTCTCCTTTGTTACCAGCTAGAAGGTGCATCAAAGGGAGGGCGGGGGGTGGGTCAAGGGTGTTTAAGGTAGGGGTAGGGGCAGGGGTAGGGGTAGGCGTCGTTGATCGGTTGAACAGCGGGCCGGTTGGCCAGCCTAGAGGCCTAAGCGTGGGTAGGGGCGCGACGGCGTCGCGTCCGTGGGCGGATGGTTGTGGGAATTCGCAAAAGCTTGCCAGAATCAGGCAAGCTAAGAGGCGAACGGACGCGACGCCGTCGCGCCCCTACCTTGGGACCTGAAAAGAGGAAAGCCGCCTAGCGGCGGCTTCCTGGTGGTATCATACGGAACCCAGAGGGTACTTTCAGATACAAGTGCATGTAAGTGCTTTTCAGTGTCGCGGTCAAGCGGCGAACGGGCGCGACGCCGTCGCGTCCCACCCTTATTTGGCCACGGCCTTGGCCCAGGAGTCCTTCAGGCCGACGGTGCGGTTGAAGACGGGCTTGCCGGGCTGGGAGTCCTTGGCGTCGGCGCAGAAGTAGCCGGTGCGTTCGAACTGCACGCGGGTGCTCGGCGCGAGGGCGAGGAGAGCGGGCTCGACGAAGCCGCGGATGGTCTTGAGCGAGCCGGGGTTGAGGAGCGTGCGCCAGTCGACGCCTTCGGGGATGTGGTTCAGGTCCTCGTGCGCGAAGAGGCGATCGTAGAGGCGGACCTCGACGTCGCCGGCGTGCTTCTCGGAGACCCAATGGATGGTGCCCTTGACCTTGCGGCCGTCCGGGGCGTCGCCGCCGCGGGTGGCGGGGTCGTAGGTGCAGGTGACCTCGGTGACATTGCCGGCGGCGTCTTTCTTGCAGCCGGTGCAGGTCACGAAGTAGCCCCAGCGGAGGCGGACCTCCTGGCCGGGCGTGAGGCGGAAATATTTCTTCTCCGGGATCTCCATGAAGTCGGCGCGCTCGATGAGCAGCGTCTTGGAGAAGGGCACCTTGCGGGTGCCGGCGGAGGGATCCTCGGGGTTGTTGATGGCCTCGAGTTCCTCGACCTGGCCTTCGGGGTAGTTCTCGATGACCAGGCGGACCGGATCGAGCACCGCCATGAAGCGGGAGGACGTCTTGTTGAGGTCGTCGCGGACGGCGTGCTCGAGCAGGGCGACGTCGGAGAGCGAATTATGCTTCGTGATGCCGATGGTCTCGCAGAACTTGCGGACCGCGGCGGGCGTGTAGCCGCGGCGGCGCATGCCGGAGATCGTGGGCATGCGGGGGTCGTCCCAGCCGGAGACGCGCTTCTCCTGCACGAGCTCGAGCAGGCGGCGCTTGGACATGACCGTGTAGGTCAGGTTGAGGCGGGCGAACTCGATCTGTTGCGGCTTGGCGGGGGTGTCGAGGGTGCGGAGCAGCCAGTCGTAGAAGGGGCGGTGCACCTCGAACTCCAGCGTGCAGATCGAGTGGGTGATGCCTTCGTACGCGTCCTCGAGCGGGTGGGCGTAGTCGTACATCGGGTAGACGCACCACTTGTCGCCGGTGTTGTGGTGATGGGCCTTGCGGATGCGGTAGATGACCGGGTCGCGCATGTGCATGTTCGGCGACGCCATGTCGATCTTGGCGCGGAGCACCGCCTTGCCTTCGTCGAACTCGCCGCGGGTCATCTTGGCGAAGGCCGCGAGGTTGTCCTCGACGGACGCGTCGCGGGTCGGGCTCGGCTTACCGGGGTGCTTTTCGTCGCCGTGGAATTCGCGGATCTGCTCCTGGGAGAGGAAGCAGACGTAGGCCTTGCCGAGCTGGATCAGCTTGATGGCGTCGGCGTGCATGCGCTCGAAGTAGTTCGAGGCCTGGTAGTAGTGCTCGTGCCAGTCGAAACCCAGCCAGCGGACGTCTTCCTTGATGGAATCGACGTATTCGACCTCCTCCTTGGTCGGATTCGTGTCGTCCATGCGCAGGTGGCAGCGACCCTTGAACTCGAGGGCGAGGCCGAAGTTCAGGCAGATGGACTTCGCGTGGCCGACGTGGAGGTAGCCGTTGGGCTCCGGCGGGAAACGGGTGGCGATGGACGCGTGCTTACCTGCGGCCAGGTCGGCGTCGATGATCTGCTGGATGAAGTGGCGGTGGGCCGCCGGCGCAGGGGTTTCGGAAGACATGACGGAAATCTTAAGAGGGGTGCAAAGGTGCGAATCGGCGCGAACGCCTGTGCAAACGTGCAAAAGTGGAAATCAGGCGGCGAAGGTCTTGAGGCGGGCGAGGGTGGTGTCGCGGCCGAGGACGCGGAGGACGCCGAGCAGATGGGCGCCGCCGCCTTGGCCGGAGATTGCGAAGCGGGCCGGGGCGAAGTAGTCGGTGGGCTTGCGGTTATTGGCCGCGCCGACGGCGGCGAAGGCGGCCTCGAGGGCCGGCTCAGTCCATTCGGCGGCCTCAAGCACGGGCAGCAGTTCGCGGATGCGGGCGACGGGGTCGCCGCCCTTCTTGGTGAGGTTGGCTATCGCGCCTTCGTCCTTCTTGAAGTCGGCGGTGAAGAAGAAGCCCATGAACTCCGGCAGGTGTTCGAGCGAGATCACCTTCTCCTGGACGATGCCTAGGACCTCGGCGAGGCGGGCGTCGGAGACCGAAGCGTCGATGACCTTGGTCTCGAGCAGGATCGGGCGGGCGAGCGCGGCGAACTCGGCGGCGGGCAGGCCGCGGAGCGTCTGCGCGTTGACGTGCGACATCTTGCGCTCGTCGAAGCGGGCGTTGGACTGGTGGACCGCGGAGATCTCGAACTGGCGGACGATCTCGTCGATCGGCAGCACTTCCTTGCCGTCGGCGGGCGTCCAGCCGAGCAGGCAGAGGTAGTTGCGGACGGCGGAGGGCAGGTAGCGGCGCTGCTGGTATTCCTCGATGAGGGCGCCTTTGTCGCGCTTGGACATCTTACCCGGGCCGTCGGTCTTGAGGATGAGCGGGATGTGGGCGTACTTCGGCGGTTCGACGCCGAAGGCCTTGAAGAGCTCGAGGTGCTTCGAGGTGTTGGAGAGGTGGTCCTCGCCGCGGATCACGTGGGTGATCTTCATCTCGATGTCGTCGACGACGTTGACGAAGTGGAAGACCGGCTCGCCGTTGGAGCGGAAGATCACGAAGTCGCGGTCTTCGACGCGTTCGACGCGGCCGCGGACCAGGTCGTCGAGCACCATCGGGGCGGCGTCGACCTTCTCGTAATCCTTCTTCAGGTGCTCGTCGTAGGCGGCGGAGCGGGCGCCCTGGAGGCGGAGCCACCAGGCGCCGTCCTTTTCGTAGGCGCGGCCCTTGTCGGCCAGCTCCTTGAGCTTGGCCTTGTAGAGTTCGGTGCGCTGGGACTGGAAGTAGGGGCCGTAGTTTCCGCCGACCTCGGGGCCTTCGTCCCAGTCCATGCCCAGCCAGCGCATCGAGTCGAAGATCACCTGCAGGAAGGCGTCCGAGTTGCGCTCCTTGTCGGTGTCTTCGATGCGGAGGATGAACTTGCCGCCCGTGTGGCGGGCGTAGAGCCAGTTGAACAGGGCCGTGCGGGCGCTTCCGATGTGGAAGAAGCCGGTGGGGCTGGGGGCGAAGCGGACGCGGACCTGGGACATTGGGATAGGAAAAGGGGTAGGGGTGGGGTCAGGGGTGGTAAAGCCGGGAATGGGGGCCAAACAAAGAACCCCTCAGGAGGCGGCCTCCTGAGGGGTTCTCGTGGGCCTTAGGTTCCCTTACTTGGCTTCGGCGGGCGGGGGGACGATGTCCTGGACGAGGCCGATGCCGGTGAAGTAGGCGTTACGCTGCGAGATGCGTTGGGCGAACAGGCGACTCTCTTCGGCGGTCGCGCCGTCCTTGGGGAGGTCGGCCTTGGCGGGGCGGATGAGGACGTAGTCGCCGTTGGCGGTGCGGATCGGGGAGGTCACCTTGCCGACGCCGGCGGCCTCGATGAGGAGGCCGGTGTTCTCATTGGCGCCGTTGAGGGCTTCGGGCACGCCGTAGACCGAGAAGGCCTCGGGGGAGGTCAGCGTCAGCTTACGGGCCTTGGCGCTGTCGGTGAAGCTCTTGCCGGCGGCGAGGTCGGCCTGGATGCCCTTGGCGAGCTGGTTGGCTTCCTCGGCGAGGAGGCGGTTGAACTGGGACTTCTTCCAGGCCTCGACGGCCTTGGCCTTGGCTTCGTCGAAGGTCGGCAGGCGGTCGGGGGTGCGCTGGTTGAGCAGGATGAAGGTCGCGCCGGCTTCGGAGCGGTAGACTTCGGTGCGCCATTCCTTCTCGGTGAGCTCGCCGGCGACACGGAGGGCTTCGGCGGGCACGCCGGCGACGGTCGGCGTGGCGGTCACGTCGAAGGCCGGGATGGTCGTGAGCTTGGCGTTCTTGGCCTTGATCCAGGCGGCGAGCTCCTTGCTGTCGGCCTTGGCGGTGTCGACCGGGAACTTCTCGGCGAGTTCGTCGGAGATCTGGCCGGCGAGGTTGGTGATGGCGCGTTCGGCGCGGACGAGCTTCTCGAGTTCGGCGCGCTTGGCGAGGGCCTGTTCCTTGACCTTGCCGGTCTCGAACTTGAACTTCTCGGCCTGGTTGTAGCCCATGTTGATGATCTCGTCGTCGGTCACCGGCGCGGTGTCGGCGGCGGTCGCGGCGATGGTCACCGCGGTCACGGCCACGCGGGCGGGCAGGCGGTAATCCTCGATGTTGGCGTTGAAGGCTTCCTTCACCTTGGCTTCGTCGACCTTCACGTCGGGCTTGAAGCCGGCGGCGGAGAAGGTGGCGACGTCGACGGTCCACTTGGTGCGTTCGCGGTCGAGGATGCGCTTGATCTGGCTGGCGGTCGCGTGGCCCGAGCCGGCGAGGGCGCCGAGGGCCTTCTGGATGCGCCAGGTGTCCTTGATGTAGGTCTCGAAGCGCGCGCGGACGTCGAGGTCGGAGGCGTCGAGCTGCTTGGCGGCGAACTCGAGGAACTTGTTCAGGCCGTCGCCGCCCTTGCTGTCGGCGGCGGTGGTCATCTCGCGGGCGAGGCGGCGGATCTCGACGGCGGAGGGGGAGGGGATGCCGAGGCCGTCGGCGAGGGCGAGCTCGGCGACGCGCTGGACGAGTCCGTTGGGGTCCATGCGCTGGCCGGTCATCTGGCCGAAGAAGACGGCGTCGTTGTGGCGCTTACGGACGGCGGGGTCGTTGAGGTTGACGCCCTGGTACATGTAGGCGGGGCCGCCGGTCAGGGCGCCGCGTCCGGCGAAACCGTAGAAGACGAAGGAGACCACGATGACCACCAGCAGGAAGCCGAAGATCAGACGGTGGTGCTTGCCGGTGGCGTTCTGGAGCCAGGTAATCATTCGGGCAACCTACCCGAGCCTTTCGGCGGGTGTCAACCCGTCCAAGTCCCTCCGGCGCTTGCTTTCACGGGGGTTGTTCACAACCCTTGGCGGGTGCCCAAGCCCCTCCAATGCATCGTCGCCGTGGCCCGCAACGGGGTCATCGGCCGCGAGGGCAAGCTCCCTTGGCATATCCCCGAAGACCTGGCCTGGTTCATGGACCAGACCAAGGGGGGCGTGATGATCGAAGGGCCGGCCTGTTACGCCGAGCTCGGCAAGGCCCTCCCGGACCGGGGCACGGTGGTCGTCTCCCGCGACCCGACCAAGTCGTTCCCCGGGGCCGAGCGCGCCGCCACGCTGGCCGAGGCCATTGTGATCGCCGACCGGATGGACCAGTGGCCCGGGCCGATCTGGATCACCGGTGGCGAGCGGATCTACGCCGAGGGGACGCCTCTGTGCGAACGCCTGCTCATCACCCGCATCGACCGCGATTTCGAAGGCGACCGTCGCTTCCCGTCTGATTGGCAGAATTATTTCACCAAGCTCGTCTCGTCGAAGAAGGGCGAGCATCAGGGGTTGGGGTATGCGTTCGAAGTTTGGGAGCGCTGAGCGCCAAACTTCGAACGAGGGGATAAGTGGGCAAGGTGACACGGGGACAAGGGGGAAGGCTTAATTCAATATCCGGTCTCCCTATGAGTTCTGTCTCGGGGTAGGGCGGCCATTGCCATGGCCGCCGTTCGCCACGTTGGGTTCGATGAGCCGGGCAGGGTTATTTGAGCATAAGACGTCCGTCCGCCCACGGACGTGATGGCAATCACGTCCCTACCCGATGCAGCTAGGGCAGCACGCGGTGCTGCCCCTACCTCTGCCTTGCCCCCTCGCGACTATGATTCATAGTCGCGCCATGCTGCTCCCCCTGCTTCTGCTGGCTGCGATTCCGCCGACCATCTCCGAAGAGTCGAAGGTCCCTCCGTATACGCTGCCCGATCCGCTCGTGTGCGCCGACGGCCGCAAGGTGACGGATGCGAAGACCTGGAATGAGGTCCGTCGTCCCGAAGTCTTCCGCCTCGTCGAGGAGAACATGTTCGGCCGCACGCCCGACACGAAGAAGCTCCAGGCCGACGCCGTGGTCGAGATCCGCGAACAGTCCAAGGAGGCCTTCGGCGGCAAGGCCACGCGCACCCAGTTCAAGGTCTGGCCGATCGGGAAGAAAGGTCCGTCTTTCGATATGCTGCTTTACGTGCCCAACGCGGCCAAGCGTCCGGCGCCGGTCTTTGTCGGCCTGAACTTCGGCAGCAACCACACCACCACCGAAGACCGGGCCGTCTTCGTCGCTTCGACCTGGGTCTCGAAGCAATGGGCCTTGAGGGGCACCACGAAGGCCGACCCGGCCTTGCGCGGCGGTCAGGCGCGTCGCTGGGAGTTCGAGACGCTCATCGACCGGGGGTATGCCTCGGCCACGGCTTACTATGGGGATTTCGAACCCGATCATCCCGAGGGCTGGAAGGACGGCTTCCGCGCGGCGATCTCGCCGGATGGCAAGGACACGCGCTGGAAAGACGGCGAATGGGCCGCCATCGGCTGCTGGGCCTGGGGCCTCTCGCGCATGCTGGACGTCCTCGAGAAAGTGCCGTCGGTCGACGCCCGCCGCGCCGCGGTGCACGGCCATTCGCGCCTCGGCAAGGCCTCGCTCTGGGCCGGCGCGCAGGATCCGCGGTTCGCCTTCGTCATCTCCAACAATTCCGGCTGCGGCGGGGCCGCGCTCAACAAGCGTATCTTCGGCGAGACCGTCGGCGTGATCAGCGGACATTACCAAGGCCGCGGTTTCCCGCATTGGTTCACCGCGCGCTTCGAGACCTTCTCCGAGAAGGAAGACCAGCTGCCGCTCGACGCGCATTACCTCCTCGCGCTCGTCGCGCCCCGTCCGCTCTACGTCGCCAGCGCGTCCGAAGACAGCTGGGCCGATCCGCTCGGCGAATTCCTCGGCGCGGTGCACGCCGATCCCGTCTATCGCGTGCTGGGTCAGCCCGGCCTCGGCACCAAGGAGCAGCCGCCCGTCAGCCGCCCCGTCGGCCAGACCATCGGCTATCACCTGCGTCCGGGGAAGCACGACATCCTGCTCGAGGACTGGAAGAACTACGCGGATTTCGCCGACCGCGTGATGCCGGCCAAGTGAGGCGGGGCGGGGAAGGGTTGACTCCCGGGGGCCTCCGCGGCTTCATCGGAACAGGTACCCGTATTTCAATGGATAGAATTCTGGCCTCCGAAGCCGGCGATTTGGGTTCGAATCCCAACGGGTGCACCACTTTGAGGCGAGCGTAGCTCGCCAGGGGTAGGGTCAGGGGTTGGGGTAGGGGCAGCACCGCGTGCTGCCCTAGTCGCTTCTCGTTCACCATTCGGCGAACGAAGTCAGTCAGGCCCGCTCTTCCTGCTCGCCCGTCACCTTGCTGCCGACGGTCAGCATGACCAGGAAGCCGATGACGGCGTAGCAGACCGAGGAACCGAGGAGCACGTTGCGCAGTTTGAAGACATCGGTCATCCAGCCCATGATGATAGCGGCGAAGGGCAGGAAACCGAAGAAGCTCAGGCCGGCGACGGCCGAGACGCGGCCGCGCAGTTCCGCGGGCGAGCGTTCCTGGACGATGGTGTTGGCGAGGCCGACGAGCGTCGAGACGCCCACCGCGAGGCAGACGAGCGAGGCGCCCGCCCAGAGGAGGCCGTCGGCCTGGCTGAGGCTGACGAGGGCGCCGCAGGCGAGGATCATGCCGGTCAGGATGGCGAGGCGACGCAGGGAGGGGCGCAGGGCCATGATCAGCAGCGAGCCGGAGACCGAGCCGAGGCCGGAGCACAGCATCAGCAGGCCCATCTGTTCGGGCGTGGCGCGCAGGTCATTGCGCGCGTAGATGGGCAGCAGCACGATGATGACCGGGAAGACGAAGAGGGTGTTGGTCGCGAGGAGCGCCACCATCGCGAGGCTGGGCTTGTCCTGACGGACGTGGCGGAAGCCTTCGCCGGCCCCGCCTTGGCGCTTCTGTTCCTCTTCGGCCGTGCCTTGCGGGCGTCGCGGCAGCGTG
>Ga0194123_10003926_pt1 | contig 17338 bp, 18 predicted proteins | sample TA2MahsurfametaG_5_FD_155479 | JGI IMG/M metagenome (GOLD analysis project Ga0194123, IMG submission 155479) | Freshwater microbial communities from Lake Tanganyika, Tanzania - TA2015023 Mahale A surface | ecosystem: Environmental > Aquatic > Freshwater > Lake | place: Tanzania: Lake Tanganyika... | reverse complement strand
AAATAATCAGAAGCTCTAAAAAGCTTTCCTTGCCAGTCAAAACCTAGCCAGCGGACATCTTCTTGAATCGCATTTTCATAGCGCACATCTTCTTTAGTAGGATCAGTATCGTCAAAGCGAAGGTGGCAAACGCTATGGTATTCTTCAGCAAGACCAAAATTTAAGCAAATCGATTTTGCATGACCGATGTGCAAAAAACCATTAGGTTCCGGAGGAAAACGGGTAACAACTTTACTGCCGTTTTGGATGTCTTCTTCGATAATTTTGTGTATAAAATCTTTGCCTGCTTCCATAGAGCCAGTTTAGCAAGAAGCGCTTCTTTTGACAATAGCTATCTGATGCCAGATTTAAAAACTTAAAAAGATCATTTGAGAGTGAAAATTGAGTAAGATTTTATGGAGAAAGGGCAAGATTTGCTAAAGCAAACTCTGCACCATTTTCATGAACAATTTTGGCTATTTCGCGGTAGACACTTTCCTTGGCGGCAAGAAATTTCGCTAAAGGGATTTCTTTGGTGTAGCAGCGAATAAAAATTTCAAGGCCGTGAAGTGAAAGATTGGCTAAATGGATCAAGCAATCTTCTCGTTGATCAAGCAGACGATGCGAACAGATAAATTCACGAATGTCCATCAATATCTTATCTAGTTGAGCACGATCTTGGTATCGTAGTGTGAAGCTCGTTTCAATTCTTCTATGAGACATCCAAGAGCGATTTTGCAGGGAAACGGTGGTAAAAATCGAATTGGGAACAGAAATAGGCTGTTTATCTAAAGAGCAGATTTTTGTTGTTCTCCAGCCTACATGCTCTACGTATCCTTCAAGCTCTTTTTCAGGAGCGTAGATCAAATCACCCACGCGAAAAGGCTTATCCAAAATCAAGATAAAACCTCCAAAAAGATTAGCAAGCATGTCTTTAGCTGCAATACCCACTACAACAGCTCCCATACCCCCGAAGGCAAGTATACCACTCAAGGAGACATTCATCATCGGCAAGATAAAAAGAAGACCGCTTAGGATGATTCCGATGCGAAGTGTTCTAACAAAAAGATCCAGATGCATTTTATCGATCTGTCTTCTTCTTGTTTGTAAAATGACAAGCTCACCTTTTTTGGCAAAATTGACAAGCGCCCAAACAAGCACAATTATGAAAAGCGCATAGACCGCTTTCCGTAAAATTTCTTGATCTCCAAGCCAGTAAAAAGCAATTCCTAGAAGACCTGTGCAAAAGAGCAAAAATTGAGTCGGCACGTGCGCTGAGCTAACGATAGCAGTAAGCCAGATGTGATTTTGCAGCAAAATCCGCTTATAGCATATGCGCGAAATCCATATCAAAACGAGTGAGGAGAGAAAAATAGCTAAAGGTGCGTATTCGTGTACCATATCCATAATTTTACTCTATCATGTTTTAGTGAAAAAATACATAGATTCATAAAGAAAATAATCAGATATAATTATAAAATTTAATTGCTGTTCGAGCTTCCGGTTTTTTAAATATTTATTTTAAAAATATGGAAAAATTTTTAGTTAATTCTACAAAAGAGGTCTTCATGATACCAATCTTAGCTTCTTTAGCTATGTATACAGAAACTCTTTACCCTGAGTTTGCTCAACAAATGCAAATAAAAGAGATTCTTCATCAAGAAAAAAGTGCTTGGCAAGATCTGATCATCTTTGAAAACGATCGATTTGGCAGAGTGCTTGCTCTTGATGGCGTGATCCAAACTACCTACCTAGATAACCAAATATATGCCGAAATGCTAGTCCATGTACCTTTTTTGGCTCATGGAAATGTAAAAAAAGTGCTTATTATAGGTGGAGGAGATGGATCGGTTCTAAAACAGGCTCTAAGATACCCTCAATTGGAAAAAGCAGTTGTCGTTGATATCGATGACTCCGTAGTGGAAATGACAAAACAATGGATGCCAGAGGTATGTGGAAGTGCTTTTGATGATCCAAGAGCGAAAGTGATCATCAATGACGCAACGATCTATATTAAAGAAACTGATGAAAAATTCGACGTGATCATTTGCGATTCTACTGATCCCGAAGGTCCTGGAGCTGTATTGTTTACAAAAGATTTCTATAGAGATTGCTAAAATCATCTCAAACATGGGGGGATCTTAGTGAATCAAAACGGCGTTCCTTTTTTACAAAAAGATGAGCTTTCGATGACTATGGAAAACCGCTCTTTGTATTTTTCAAATGTAGGGTTTTATGTTGTTGCGATGCCCACATACGTAGGGGGATTTATGGCACTTGGCTGGGCTACAGACGATAAAAATCTACAAAACGTTAATATAGAAGTGCTTGGGAAGAGATTTTCCTCGCTTGAGGGAGCCTTTATGTATTACAATCCTGAAATTCATAAAGCAAGCTTTGCCTTACCATCATTTATGAAGCTTTAAGGATAGATAGAATTTCTTCTGGATGATGTGATGGAGAAACTTTTAAGAAGGGGTGCATAATCACTCCTTCTTCATCAATAAGATACGAAATCCTCTTAGCTGATAAAAACCCTTTTGCTCCATAGGCAGTGATCGTAGTTTTATCTGGATCAGAAAGTAAAGGGTAAGGAAGAGAGTGTTTAGTGCAAAACTTTTTGTGTGTATTTGTTGAATCTGTATTGATCCCTAAAAGAAAGACGCCGAGCTCTTGAAATTGATCATATAGATCTCTAAACCCTTTTGCTTCAATCGTGCAGCCAGGTGTGTTATCTTTTGGATAAAAAAAGAGAAGCACTTTTTTGCCGCGATATTGATGCAAGGTGTGCACAATGCCATCTTGATCTGGCAAGGAAAAATCGGGAGCTGATTGACCTTTTTCTAACATATATACCCATAGCTTAGTTCATTTTTAGTCATTTGTAAATCCTAATTTTTCTATTCGCTATAGTAATTTCAAAGTGGAGGTACACATGAAAATCATAGTAAAAGAGTTAAAATCTACAGAACTAGAAAGTCTTAAAAAAGGGACCTACATCGTACAATTTCACGCACCATGGTGCGGATTTTGCACAAAATTCAGTCCTGTTTTTGAAGAGGTAGCAACGGAAATGAAGGGCAAAAAAGTGATGTTTGCCAAAATCAACATCGATGAAGAAAAAGCTTTTTCTCAATTGCACGGAGTGAGCGGCGTTCCAACAACAAAAATTTTCAAAGATGGCAAAGTGATTGAAACGATCACCGGATTTCAGAAAAAAGAAGAAGTGATGGTTAAAATCCAAAATCACATTCAGGGTTAATTTTACAAATATCTGAAGATACTGTAATGATATAAAAGAGCCCCATTTACTCAAACGGGGCTCTTTTCATTAACACGAAAACAGGTCTTTGACAGATGTTACGGTATCATAAACTCACTCAAGAAGAAGAGCGGATCATTGAAAAAAGGGGTACAGAAAGACCTTTTAGCGGCTCATACAACGATTTTGACCAAGTGGGTGTCTATGTTTGCCTTCGTTGTGATTTGCCTTTATATTGCTCAAAAGATAAGTTTTCTTCTGGATGTGGATGGCCAAGTTTTGATGATGAAATAGAGGGATCAATCGTTAGAAAATTAGATCCTGATATGGTCCGCACTGAAATTTGCTGCGCTAGATGTCATGCACACTTAGGGCATGTGTTTTCTGGAGAGAAGTTGACAGTTAAAAATCTTCGCCACTGCGTGAATTCTCGATCTTTGCGCTTTTTACCTGCATTCACGGAAGAAGGATATGAAAGGGCCTTATTTGCCGGCGGATGTTTTTGGGGCGTAGAATATCTTATGCAAAAACAACATGGGGTCATTTTTACTAAGGTAGGATATATTGGCGGCAAGGTCGTAGATCCCACATACGAAGAGGTTTGCTCCGGTCTAAGTGGTCACAAAGAGGCGGTAGAGGTAGTTTTTGATCTCGATTTAGTCGATTATGAAACGCTTTGTAAACTCTTCTTCGAAATTCACGATCCAACGCAAAAAGATGGACAAGGGCCAGATATTGGTGATCAATATCTTTCCTATATCTTCTATTTGACGGAAAAACAGAAGAAAGTGGCAGAAAAGTTGATCGATCAACTAAAAAATAAGTCCATGAAAATCGCTACCAAGATTTTGCCGGCTTCTGTTTTTTATGAAGCAGAAGAGTATCATCAAAAATACTACGAAAAACACCATAAAACGCCTTACTGCCATCAGAAAGTAAAGCGTTTTTGACTATCAAGGCTGAAAAGATTTAGCATATCCAACTATATTTGTATCTTCGTCTAAACTATCAAAGATTTGCGAGGGGACGAAAAGGTTCGACATAAAAGATTCATATGTAGATATATAAGTTTTTTGTGCGCTTGGATCATTGGGGTCGCTTGGATCTTTAGGATCGATCCAATAGATATATTTTTTTCCTTTATCAACACCTAAGCCTATCACAACTATGGCCTGATTAGCGGGTGTTTTTTTATGGTCGAGTTCTTTATCATTTTTTCTCCAGCCATAAAGGTCTATTGAAGCATTTACACTTACTTGAAGTTTAGTGATAAGAGAACTTGCAACTTTTCCATAACGGACTTCTCCGTAATTGCCACGGAACACGATAGGCCCTTTGGAGCGTAGAAGATGCATAAGTGATTCAAAGCTTTCCATCTCATTAAACTTGATTTGCTGAAGATTAAAGCCAAGTGAAATCATCGTATTGGCTAGCTCAATAAACCAGATGGCAGTGTGCTGCGTGTAGCTGTCTAGTGCATCGGACAGTTCGTGGGGTTTTGTTCTTGATATCCATTTGTACAAATAATTAGCATCTAAGGTGTTGCAAATATCTCCTAATTGAGAAGTTAGCTCTTCAAAGCTGCCTAGTGTTTGTAAAAAATTGGCTGAAAGCTTGTATTTTTCTAAAAATTCTCGATTGACAGCTTCAATTTTAATGCAAATTTTATCTACAGATGAATTGGCCTGTTCAACAAACGTGATTCTTTTTCTTCTTATCGAGCAGTTAGATCCGTGCTCTGAGCGGATTTGATCATCTTTTAGTATCCGTTTAATCGCATAGTAAAACGAAGTGCCAAAACCCTTGTGCCCTTGTTGACATGCAATTTGCAGGCTTTTATCGATTTTGCCTAGGGGCATAGCATAAAAAAGAGCCGATCCTGTGTCCATCAGTAGATAAGGAGTATCAATTCTCACAGAGGGGGCGCTATATGAGGGATTATAAAAAGCAAAAGAGAGATTTTCTTGAAGATGAAAAGGCATTACCCCTGCACCAGAGATTTTTTCATAGCGAATGGGATCGTGCACAGGCATCCCGTCAAGATCATAAAGACGCTCCCAGAAATGGTGGAAGGCGAGGGTATAGATTTTTTCACAACCATTTGCTTGAGGATCTGTGTAATAGATAAGCTCTTCGTAGTTTTTATTGGATGCTCCAATAAGAACTATTGTGTGGATTTGAGCTGATTCTGTTTTCCCTTTTTCCTTGTAAATTTGGTATTCGCCTAGCTCTTGGATTTGTTTATGGTTTGTATGCAAAAACACCCCTTGAACAATCAAAGGTCCTTTAGTCGATATCATCTGTATGACTTTTTCGATCGTGTTGAGCGCTCTGCCTTGAAGTTTTTTCAAGCGAAACCTTTTAGCTGCGTTCAGGTCAACGGCTTGATCAAGAGAGGATATGGTTTTTTTTTCATCAGGGCCATACTGCTTGATGATCGTGTCGCAAAAATGTCTTAAAAGGGGTTTACTTAGACAAATGTTGCCATCCCTTTTGAGCCTGTTTTTACTTGATATAGATAGAGCTTCATAGATAGGAGTCAAATTTAGAGCTTTTAAAAATTGTTGATTAGCTTCTATTATGGCTCGATCTTTATCTTCTTCTTTTTCAAGAGAATGGGTGTTGATAATTGAAGTCATGCGCTCTTTGTATAGCGCCATTAAAGCTCTGTCTGTTGAACTTTTTGTAATAACTTTAGAAATGGCAAAATAAAAACTGATATTCCAATAGTTTTGCTTATCGTGTTCTATCTGAAGCTCTTCAGGTTCTTTAGGAGGCTCTAAAAGAACATATCTTGGCTGATTAACTAGGTAGGAAATATCATGCATTTGTAAAACCTTTATATTTAAGGATGAAGATTTTAGCATGCATAAGCCATTACCGTAAAATCCTTTTGTTTCGAAAAAATGGTAAAAACACCCATGATTGCAAAAAAAGGAGCTAACTATGAATATGGTCCCTAAACCCCTATCTACACCACATGTGTATGATATTAAGGGGGCTAAAGAGATTTCAGAAAATCTCAATACATTACTAGCAGATACATTCAGTTTGCACATGAAGACCAAAAACTGCCATTGGCATGTGTTTGGCCCCCATTTTAGAGATCTGCATATCATGTTTGATGAGCAGGCAGAGCAAATTTTTGATATGATCGATGTTTTGGCAGAAAGAGTTCGAAAACTAGGACATTTAACACTACTTTCTACTTCGCAAATATCCAAAATGCAAAGGTTAAAAAATAAAGAAGTTCCATTTAATTCTTCTAAGGAAATGCTAGAAGAGCTCTACCAGGATCATCTAGAATTCATAAAATATCTTTATGAGGCTCATGAAATAGCTGATCGATTCAATGATAAAGCCACTTGCAGCCTTCTTGAGGTTTTCATCGATGAAGCAGAGCGCCGTTTGTGGTTTCTTTATGAATCTTGCCAAAATGGCTGATTAAGGTTTTTGTTGTCTCTAAAAACCAAGGGCGTGCACTATAGACACTACATTTTCACTAAAAAGATGATAAGGAAGTCGTATGAGCGCCCCATTTTTGCCCTTGATTGCTGATGAAGAAGATAAAAGTTCTATTTTAAAGAATAGAATTAGAAAGAATTATCGGCATGTGCGCAAGTGGGCAAACCGAACGTTGACGAACTGCTTTAGGATTTATGATAGAGACATTAAAGAATATCCTTTAGCCATCGATTATTACGATGGCCGTTTTTGTGCGCACTATTTTACCGATTCAAGAGACTCTGATGAGCCAAGAGAAGATCTTTATCAAGATGCCATGGATGCTCTGACTTCTTTATTTGGCGTTGACAAAGAGGCGGTATATTGGCGTACAAGAGTCAAAAGAGATAAAATAGAGCAGTATGAAAAAACAGATATTTCCAAAGATTTCTTCACGGTATTAGAGTACAACGTCAAATTCAAAATCAATCTACTTGATTACTTAGATACAGGTCTGTTTTTGGATCATAGAGAGACAAGAAGGATTGTCAGCTCAATGGCTAAAGGGAAAAGGCTTTTAAATCTTTTTGCTTATACATGTTCTTTTAGCGTCCATGCTGCTATAAATGGCGCTATTTTCACTAAAAGTGTAGATATGTCAAATACATACACTGATTGGGGAAGAGACAATTTCAAATTGAATGGTTTAGGTTATCAAAACAATGTCATCATCCGAGAAGATTGTTTGAAATTTTTAGATGAGGAAAGGGGGGAATATGATTTGATTGTGATTGATCCTCCCACTATATCAAGATCTAAAAAAATGGATCAAATGTTTGATGTGCAAATTGATTACATCTTCTTGATTCAAAAAGCGTTAAATCTTCTCGCGCCTGGCGGAACCATCTTTTTTAGCACCAATTCCAGAAAATTTGTTTTTGATGAAACTCAGTTTGACAATTGCCGTATTTTGGATATTTCCAAACAAACGATCCCAATCGATTTTCACGACCAAAAGATTCACCGCTGCTGGAAAATCTTTAAGTCCAATTGAAAAACCTTTTTATCCCGGCTTATGAATAAAGGTGATCGCAAAAAAGACTAAAAATGTAGCTAAGAAAAAGAAAAACAAGACCTTAGATATAAATAGATAGGCCGTTAAAATGCCTGCATAGGCAAATACGGCCGATATGATTGTTAGCAAAAAAAATGTAAAAGTCCAGTAAGGCATAGATTGTCTTTAGCTATACTTATAGATGCTAAAAGATCAAAATATTGTCAATCTAAAGAGATTCGGCGTGGCAAGAGAGTATTTTATCGACATCTGAAATGAATTCAGATTTGTAGATATGATCGGCGTAGTGCCTTTGGGCATACCAGGCTTTTCTGATAGCTGGCTTAGAAAAAAGAAATTCCATCCTTTTTTTCCAAGTAGGCCAGACATCTTTTGCTGTTTCTTCAAAGTAGGGTTGTAAAGAGTTCACTGTTGCAAGAAGCTCAAAAAACTCATAGATGAGGTACTTATTGCTTTGCAAAAAGGCATCTTCAGATTGTTCAAATACTGCAGAGTCATTTTGGATTAATGTAAAAAGTAGCTTATGGTAGCGGTCCGTTAGATGTAAGTGGGTGGCAAGTTCTGTTTCTATCCGCTCAGATTTTAAGATGTGGGAGTTGTAGTAGATGGAAATCACAAGTCCAAGAGCCATGCAAATCGTAGCAATCGATTGAAGCCGAATTTCTAATTTTCCGTGAGTGCTGGATTCTTTTGAGCTCATAAACTGATAAAAAGTGTATAGAAAAAGGCTCTTTTTTTCTAGCTTGAAAACGAATCTAAAAATCTTCAAACTAACATTTTTCATTTTTATCAAGAGGACAGTTTTATGCTTAAAAATCAGCACGTAGTCATCATCGGAGGAAGCTCTGGCATGGGTTTAGCTACAGCAAAACATGCGATAGTCAATGGAGCTAAGGTAACTATCATCGGTCGTGATAAAGCAAAATTAGAACGCGCTCAAAACGAGCTTGTAAATAACGTCCATATTTACCACATGGATGCGTCAAAAGAAGAAGAACTGATCGAGTTTTTTGATAAAGTAGAACCTATTGATCAGCTTGCAATTCTCGGTCTTGGGACCTCTTCAGGCTCTTGTGTATCTATGAAAACAGATTTAGCTAGACAAAGTTTTGATAACAAATTTTGGGGTCAATATCTCGCTGTTAAACATGGAGCTCACAAGATCAAAAAAAGTGGGTCGATTGTCTTAATGTCTGGAGTTTTGGGAAAGCGCCCTAGAGAAAATACAGCCGTTATGTCTTCAGTCAATGGGGCTGTAGAGGGGTTATGTAGAGCACTTGCTATAGAACTTAGTCCAATAAGGGTAAATGTAGTATCTCCTGGCTATGTTGACACTCCATTATTTTCTGGTATGACAGCTCAAGCAAAAGAGGAGCTTTTTAACCAATGGAAAAAAATGAATCCATTAAAAAAAGTTGGCAGCTCCGAGGAAATCGCTTCGGCAGTGATATATTTAATGACAAATACCTACACTACAGGATCAACGCTTTGTGTCGATGGCGGCTACACCATGCACTAAAAAATGGCGCTATCCAAAAAGATGATTTCGAATCTAGAGCCCTCTTTCAAATTCTTCGTTACACAGTCGCCGATAAGATCTAAAAAACAAGATTTTTTCGGTGATTGGAAAACAAGATCTTCTATCATAAAGCCGAAGGTGTCGTCAATTTTCCAAAAAGTGATGAATTTAGAAAATGCTTCACTCTGCATTCGGATCAAGCCTAATGTGTTTAAAGAAAATGGATGGCTAACAAGAGGATTAGATTCATCTTGCCAGCTATTAATGGATAAGGCGTTTTGCCAGTCGATAAGATCTTCAGCAAGATCGGGTATATGCTGAAAATGTTCTACATAATTTGGTAAAGTAGAAGATGAAATTTCTAAAAACTGTATCGGCAGTGTTCCAGAGTAGATCGAATGAAAAAAGAGCAGAAAAAAAAAGGATAATTTAGTCATTTTTGATGTGGTATTTTTTTAAGATCTTTGGACCGAATTGATAGACAAGAAGACCTAAAATCACAAGCATTGCAGCGTAAATTTTCCATGATTCGATCACTTCATCTAGCATTAAAGAAGAGCTAAGCATACCGATAATTGGAACTAAAAGACCAAAAGGGACAACTTTACTTAAGTGGTAGTGATGAAGTAAGTAATTCCAACCCCAATAAGCAAATAGCGTGGATAGATAAGTAATGTAAAGTATTGCGATTGAGCCTTGTAGAGATAGATGCGTAAATGTAAAGTACAGCTCTTTCGGCCCTTCCATAAAAAGGCATAAAACCAAAAGAGGAGGCCATGCGGCTAAGCTTGACCATACGACAAGTGATAACATATTTACTTTACCGATTTTTTTTGCGATGACATTTCCCATCCCAGAGCAAAGAGCTGCAGATATTACAAATAAAAATCCGGCAATATTTAAAGCTTCACCTAAATGATTTGCAATTAACATGATGCCTGATAACGAGATCAAGCCGCCGATGATTTCGGTGTAGTGGAGCTTTTCATCAAAAAAAAGCATTCCCATCAATATGCCAAAAAAGACTTGCATCTGTATGAGTAGGGATGCAAGGCCTGCGCTGATACCTAAAGACATGCCAAAAAAAAGTAGCGAAAATTGGATGGCAAACATCACTATTCCGTAGCGTATCACTCTTCTTACCGGTGTTTTAGGGAATTTCAGAAAAAAAATCGCCGGAAGGCTTGTCAGAAAAAATCGGATGAAACAGAGCATCAAAGGAGGCACATCGACTAGAGCTATCTTAATGAAGACAAAATTTAAGCCCCAAATCAAGATCACAGTCAAAGCTAAAGCAGCATGCATGAAAGACATCATCGCCCCTTTGTAGATGCAGCATCAATCGCTATCTTAGTTTATACTCGATTTAGGGGATAGAGCGGTAGTAAAATAGCTATATCGAACTACTTTTTTGAAATAGCCCTAAGAGAGTTTTTTTTCAAGCTCTTCCCAGCGTAAATACAGCTCTGCTATTTGCGTTTCTGTAAGATGGATTGTATTCCAAATTTCTGTCAAACGGCTGAGATCTTCTGCGATTTCTGGCGAACCTAAAAGAGCATTAAGCTCTTTTACTTTTTCTTCTGATTTGGTGATCTTTCTCTCTATCGATTCGAGCTCTTTTTTTTCTTGGTAGGTGAGAAAAGACTCTGAAGGGGCTTTTTTTGCACTGACTTGCTTAGATAATGTCTCTACCTTTTTGGACGCTTGCCACTGTGCATAATCGGCAAACTCTTCTGTTTTGTTAGGGTCGCCTAAGCCTAAAACCGTATTGCAAATTCGATCCAGCATGCATCTATCGTGGGTAATTAAGACGATAGCGCCTGGAAATTCCAAAAGGCTTTCTTCTAACGTTTCCAGTGTCGGAATATCAAGATCGTTTGTAGGCTCATCAAGCAGTAAAACATCTGCTGGCTCTAACATCAAATGAGCGATTGTGATGCGCGCTTTTTCCCCGCCTGATAGATTGTCAATATTCATATCTAAAAGATCTGGGGAGAATAAAAACCTTTTACACCATCCGTTGACGTGGATTTTATTTCCGGCAAAAGTAACAAAGTCCCCTTTGGGAGAGAGTGCTTCTTTCAATGTGATATTTGGCTTAAGTTGCATTCTATGTTGATCGAAATAGACAACTTTTAAATCATCAGCGCGTTTGATTGTTCCTGTATCAGGAGCTAGTTCATTGAAAAGCATCTTGAGCAAAGAGGTTTTCCCAGATCCGTTTGGCCCCATAAGTCCCATGCGCGTGCCGGGAGAAAGTGTAAAATCGACATTTTGGAATAAAAGCTTACCGCCAAGGCTCTTGGATAAATTTTTGGCCACTATGAGCTTTCTTGTTTCCCGCTCAGTTGCCGCAAAATCGATCTTAGCCCTTTTTTGTTTGTTCCGTTTTTGCAAATCGGCATATTCATCTAAGATTTCAGCAGCATGGTCTATGCGTGATTGTGCTTTCGTTGTTCTAGCCTTTACTCCCGCGCGAAGCCACTCGGTTTCTCTACGCGCTTTAGTGGCCATTCGCTTTTCTTGTTCAATTTGGCCTAGAATAAATTCCTCTTTGTGATGCAAAAATTCCTTGTAGGGGCCATCGATGCTAAAACTTCCTTCAGGATAAGTCTTATCTATCTCTATCACTCGATTGGTCACATTTTCTAAAAAGTACCGGTCGTGGCTTACTAATAAATAGGTAGGAGCCTCTTTTTTCAAAAACTCCTCCAGCCACAATATCCCTTCGAGATCTAAGTGGTTTGTCGGCTCGTCGAGCAAGAGTAAATCAGGCTTTTTGATGAGTTCTACAGCAATTTTTAGCCTCTTTTTCCAGCCTCCCGAAAGGCGCGAAGCAAGCGGAGGATTGGCATCAAATCCGAGTTTTTCTAACTGCATCTTAGCTATGCGTTCTTTATCGTAATCTGGCGTGCTTTCATCAAGAGCATCGATTAAAATTTGTAAAGGGTGCATATCCTCAAATTCAGAGTTCTGAGGAACATAGCCGATTCTTAAGCCCCTTTTTGGTGCAAAAGTGCCGCTATCAGCTTTTTCTACCCCTGCAATGATCTTAAGTAAAGTCGATTTTCCCGAACCGTTGAGCCCAATAAGTCCAACGCGATTTCCCATGAAGATATTCAGAGTGAGATTTTCAAATAGAGTTCTCCCTCCAAATGATTTCGAAACGGATTGGCAATGATAAAGTAATGTCATGACGCTGATTTTAGCATAAAGCAGGTATAATCACTTAATCTATTTCACAAATCAAAATAAAGCTCAGAAAGGACATTTTTTGCATAGTCCATAATCGCTGCGCTATCTTCGTAAGAAGAGGATAAAAAGGTGTTTCGCGCCTCTAGAACTTTGAGATTTTTTTTGAATAAAAAGCCGATGAGCTGCTTGAGTTTGTTCACCTGAAGCCTTTTTGGCATATCTTGAGGTATGCTTTTGTGGTAGGTGTCTAAGTATCGGTAAAGATCTTCTTTAGTCGCTTTGTAGGGCGTTTTAGAGAAGTGAGAGCGTATTTCTAAAAACAAGAAAGGATTGATCAAACTTCCTCGTCCAATCATTAGTGCATCGCAGCTTGTTATTTCTAGCATCCTTAGCGCATCTTCGACTGTCAAGATGTCGCCGTTGCCAACGACGGGAATAGAAAGAAGCGATTTAGCTTTGGCAATAAGATCCCAGCGGGCAGGCGGGGTATAGCCCTCCACTTTTGTTCTAGGGTGCAAAGTAATGTATTTTACACCACTTGCTTGAGCTGCAAAGAGATTTTCTTCGAATAAAGAAATGTCATGATACCCAGAGCGCATTTTGACTGTCACAGGAATATCAACCGCTTGAACCACTGCTTTTACAACATCGTGCAAAAAACTTGGGTCTTTTAGTAAGCTGGAGCCAGCACCTCTACCTGTAACAGTGTTAGATGGGCAGCCGCAGTTTACATCGATTCTGAGAGCGCCTTTTCTGACAAGCTCTTCAGCCATTTGGGCCATTAATAGGGGATCTGAGCCCATGATTTGGGCTGCTAGAGGAAAAGGGGATATCTCGTCGAAAATATAGGTTTTGCTAAGCGATTTTACGTGGGCGTTTGAAGGAACGCGTAAAAAATCCCTTACCGCTTCATTAAATCCGCCAACAGAAGAAATCGCTTTTCTGAAGCAAACATCGCCTACTCCTTCCATGGGAGCTACAAGAAGATAGGGAGAGCCGTCGCTATTTTTAGGTAAAAGTGTCATAAGAAAGCTTTTTGGTATGCATTTTAGCCATTTATTTCTCTAAAGCCAAGTAGAATTGGATGTAACGCGAAAAATTGACAAAAGCAGGTTAAAATATCAATAAAATGTAGATGAAGCGCATTTTATTTTTTAATATAAAAATAAAACAATTCGTCTTAATTGCCCGTTTACCGAATTTAATTTATAATTTTTCGAAAAAAAACGGTTAAAAATAATATGGTTAATACAATAAAAGGGCGCTGCTCTATAGATTTTGAACAAATGGTAGATAGATTGGTTGAAGACACTACACCAAAAAAGGTGAAAACCTCAGATAATCTAAGGGTAAAGTATGCTATTGAAAGCGCTATCGAAAACGCTCTTAAGAACATTTTTCGCATAGAACAGCCCTTGTTTAACTATGCAATTTTAGGTAAAGATAACCAAGAAAGAACTATTGGCACATGGAGAATGGGTCGCAGCTCAGGCTATTTTACCTATAGTAGGAAAAACGTCATTTTGGAAACGTATAGGAATGACAAAGAATTTTATCTTCCTTTTGAAAGTATTTTGAGATACCAAGTAGATCAAATTTTCAAAAGATATCTTGGAGACCTTCATTACAATATTTTATGGAAATATTCTGAAAAAGAATTTGCCGGATGTTGGCAATATGGGCAATTTGAAGGCTTTTTCCAAGCTAGGACAGAAATCATAGATCAACATAAAAAGTTTAATGCTCACATAGCTAAATATGATGGCTCTGATAGGGTTTTTTAAATAGTTAGCCATTCAGTAAGTGAGCATCTGCAAAACGGTATTTTTCTACAATTTTCCCTAATATCAGATGCTCTTGAATGATTTGCTCTAATACTTCGGGCGAGCAAGAGTGGTACCAGACCCCTTCGGGATACACAACCGCAATAGGACCTTGACTGCATACTCTCAAACAACCAGCTTTTGATCTATGTATGCCACCTTGCTCACTTAGCCCAAGTTCTTTTAGCCGTTTCTTCAAATACTCCCACGATCTAGAAGCCGATTCGGCGTTGCAACATTTTGTTGAAGGACCATTTTCGCAAATAAAGATGTGTCTTTTCGTCTGATTAATCCCAAGCAGGGCGGCTTTTTTTTGTAGTTCATCCATCATTATTGCCATCGTATGTTTTGGCCAAATGGTAGCATGAAGAAGATATAAAAAGAAAAAGGCTTCATAAGAAAAATGAAGCCTTCTATCAATCTAAAGATTAGAACTGATAATTTGCAGAAAGTGTAAGCCCTATGAGAGCAAAGGAGCTTGCATCTTTTTCTTCAAACTGCGGCATATTGCCATTAATAGCACGAATTGTTCTATTGCCGGCCCACATAATATAGGTGTCAAGTCCTGCAAGTAAAGTAAGGTGCTGAGATTCTTCAAAGAAGTAGGTCTCATACTGCAATCCTAAAAGAACGTGCGCTTTTGGAGAAAAACGGATCCCGTTATCTCTAATGAGCGTACTGTTTGTGTCAGGGCTCACCGAGTAATAACAGTTTTGCTTAATATCTGTTTTACCAAAACCTAAAGTAAGGTCAAAAAGATTATTTAAGCTAAATCCTGAATTTCCAAACCAAAGTCTAGAACCGAAAAGTCCTGTAGGACCAAAATCCCACGCATCAGATTCTTTTTTCTCTACTAAGACATTGCGATCTTCGTTACTGAACTTGTTTGTTTGATGAACATTTAGCCATGTAGCAGTAACACCAAATCCAGGGGTAATTGACAAGAGTCTACTTGTGAATGTACCTCTAGATAAAGATAGGCATAAGCGATAAAAATCAGAGTGGATGTGAGATTTTGCATTTTCAAAAGATCCTGCATTATCTCCATCAATGATTCCTTCCAAATAAGCAGTTGAAGGAATGATCACTTGATTCCACTCATCGCCAAAATTGTTAGAGCCCTTTCCTTGGTGGAAAGTAAAACTTAGATCACTTTTCCAGTCATCATTTAAAAAAAGATATCCGATATCAAACTCAAAACCCCAAGAAAAAGAGAGTTTTGGTCTAAGCAGCGATCCATTGATCGGAAGATCAGGAGCGTCATTAGAAGCATTATTGTAGGTCCAGCCATATTCTGTCCCTTCAATATAGGGTCTCCAATACACTCCAGAGGCGCCGAGCGAATATCCTCTGCAAAAACGATCTGCCTCTAATTCTGGCTGTAGTGCGCAGCCAACCATCCCATTAGCAAGTTCTATCGATTGACATCCAGGGGGTGTTTGTACAGCACAATCCTTGGCAAATCCTTGTGTAGAACAAGCAAATGAGGCTAAAACCATGGGCATCGTTTTAAAAAAACTTGAACTCATAATCTCATCCCGTTTGTGAAATTCCATTTTCCCAAAATAGAAGAAGAGGTTTTTTTTTAACACATATAACATCATTTTTTTAATCAATCACTCTTAAACGATTGTGCTTTAGTCAAAAAAAGATCAAATTTTTACTTTAAGAAAAAGCTTATCGAAAAATGAAATAAACAGCGCCAATCAGGCAAAGACCTGCAAAGAAAAAATCGAGACTTATCGGCTCTTTCATCACAAAAATAGCAAACGGGATAAACACAAAAAGGGTGATCACCTCTTGCAAGATCTTCAGCTGCTTTAAGCTGTACGTATGGCTAAAAAATGCCATTCTATTCGCAGGAACTTGTAAGCAATATTCAATAAGCGCAATCGATCAGCTGATCAAAATCGCAGCTATAAGAGATCTTTTTTCTAAATACTTCAAATGTCCATACCAAGCAAACGTCATGGCAATATTGGATGCAATCAAAAGAGCGATTGGCAAAATGTAGTTCATGAAAAAATTATTATCTCCTTTTGCATTTTTACTACGCGTTAAAAAAACCAAATCAAGTGATTTTCATATGAAATTCAAAAGTCTTGCTATTGCAAATAAAATTTTTTTTTGCTAAGAACTGAGCCAACAACCCAAGGTATACCCATGCGCAAAAGTTCCATTTTTCTTCTCTCCATTTTTGCTCTTCTCGAGCTCGATGGAGCAACTTATACGGTAACTAATACCAATGATTCAGGAGCCGGAAGTCTTCGTGCAGCTGTTGCAAGTGCTGCAACATCTGGTGATGTGATCAATTTTGATGCATCTATAGCAAATCAAACAATCACACTTTCAAGCGGTCCTTTAAGAATTAATGATTCAATTACTATTGATGGGCAAAGCAATAACATCACGATCTCTGGTGGAACTTCAGTAAGACCGTTTATTGTAAATGGGGGTACACCTACTATATCGAATGTGACAATTACGCAAGGTAAAGCTCAAGGTGGTAGTGGTGGTGATGCTTATGCCGGTGGAGCTGGAGGTGGCGGAGCAGGTCTTGGAGGAGCTGCTTTTGTTAACACACCTATTACATTTCAGAACGTAATTTTCTCTAACAACAACGCTACAGGTGGGCAAGGTGGAAGTACTTTAACTGGCGGCGCTGGTCAAGAAGGCGGCGGCGGTGGTGGCGGTGGTATAGGTGGCAGTGGTGGTAGTGTAGGAGCAACTAATGCTCGAGGAGGCGGTGGTGGTGGTGGATTATTAGCCTCAGAGCTAGGTCAAAACTCATCTGGTAACACTGGTGGTTTAGGAGGAGGAGGTGTTGGCGGGGCCGGAGGCGACCAAAATCAGAACGGCACAGCTGGCGGCTTGTTTGGCGGAGGCGGCGGCGCCGGTGGAACGGGTGTAGGTACTACTCACCAAGGGGGTAGTGGAGGTTTTGGCGGCGGTGGTGGTGGTGAAGGGCACTCAACTTCTGGTCTGTCCGGCGGTGCAGGGCAAGCAGGTGGCTTTGGTGGTGGAGCGGGTGGTACCTCAAT
>Ga0194123_10003924_pt1 | contig 17339 bp, 17 predicted proteins | sample TA2MahsurfametaG_5_FD_155479 | JGI IMG/M metagenome (GOLD analysis project Ga0194123, IMG submission 155479) | Freshwater microbial communities from Lake Tanganyika, Tanzania - TA2015023 Mahale A surface | ecosystem: Environmental > Aquatic > Freshwater > Lake | place: Tanzania: Lake Tanganyika... | reverse complement strand
ACTGAACCCAACGCCTCCACAGGTTAGTTCGGGCAGACCGGATCAAAACGGGCGTGTACGAATCTCACAGACGTGGCCCTCCCTCACAAGATCTAGAAACCAGTCGGCTGTCGCCGTAGATGGCATCCACGTATTGTCCGCGAAGGATCACTCCGCCGACGGACAAACTCTCCACCACCGGCCCGAGGGACACCTGCGAGGTGTCCATGATCTGGGGCCGTGAGGCCACCATCAAGGAGATGCGGGCTGCCAGCCCGTTGGCTAGTTCGGTGCGTGCCAGTTCGTCCTGCAGGAACAGCCAGGTGGCTGTGAGCGGGTCGAAGTTCACGTCATTGGAGAGGTACTCCCGCACGAATTCGATCGGCGTGGGCGCACCCCATACAGCGTTTTCCTCCAGGTACGCCGTGGCGATGTCCACGATCAATCCGCGGTGCAGGTCGACGATGTTGGGGGGGAATGGGGTCGGCCGTCCGGGTTGCTTCCCACCACCCAGTGCAGGTGAGCACCCTGTCCACGTCGTTCCACGACATCTCCAGCCCTGCTGGCGCGCTCTGGGCGACCTCAGCGATGCGGCGGTTCACCTCCCCCGCCCAACCGTGCCTGTACCCGAGTGGCTCCAGCACCGGAACCACCAGTCCTTCAAGCTTTCCTGCCATTTCAACCTACTATGTGTGTATGTTCGTACACACATAGTAGGCCTGAGTACGGGCATACACAACCCGCGGACACGGTTTTCCTAGGATTGGGTCGTGGGGCGCAAGGTTGACGTAGACGATCTAATCGGAGCGCACGAGATCGCCCAGCGTCTCGGCGTAGGCCGCCCTCAGGTCATCCACGAGTGGCGTCGGCGACATCGCGACTTCCCAGAGCCGATTGCGACTCTCAAAACTGCACTGATCTGGAGCTGGCCCGAAATTAGGGACTGGGCCAAGCGAACTGGCCGCCTTAACTAGGCGACAAAGAGCCAAGGGACGGACGGCTTTCCGCTGCTGCAAGACTCAATTTGATTCTTCAAGTCATGAACCACGGAAGTGAGATCTTCGCGAAGTGAGCACTCCCACAGAACCGCAACCGACCATCCCGCTTGACGTAGCTCTTTCCTAACAAGATCATCGCGCATAATCGACCGGGGAAACTTTGCGGAACGAGAAGTTAGGGCACCGCCAGATTGATTCAACAAGCGACATTTGTAGTGGCGGTGCCAATAGCAACCGTGGACGAAGACCGCGATATTCCCTCCTCGAATCACGAAATCGGGGCGCCCGGGAAGAACCTCTGGACATGATCCGGTTTCTAGACCAACTCGATCAAACTCGCTAGCGACTATTCGCTCAAGGTTGGAGTCAAATGTCCGCATCAATTCGTTTCAGATCAACGTAGGAATAATCGACATTGCAGCGGCGTAGCCAAGCGGCCCTGGGACCGCGTCACCTATCCACTTCGCCAACAACGACCTCGATGGCGGTTGATCATCCAATACGAACTTGAATGAATCCGGAAAGCCTTGAATTCTCGCCGCCTCTCGCGGAGTTATTGGACGCCTCCTTAGAGGATGGACAAACCGACCTCGACCAGGCGTCATGAAACCCGTGGTGATGGTTCCTGAAGGCTTGTCCCATCGCATCCGACCGTATGAAGATGGATACGTGTGGCCGTCTTGGTGAGATTTTGGACGAATGTGATCAGGCAGCGTGTACAGGTTGTTGTCAAAGAGGAAATTTATTCGTTCAATGTTCTCATCGCTCATTTTCCCGACTTGATCCATAAAGGACGGAGAATCAACATCAAGAACGTCACTTAGAAGCCAGTTCAGCGACCGCGGTTCCGACCCTAGGGCATCAACAATCTCCCTGAGAGGGATTAAAGGTTGGCTAGATGATGCGCTTAAGAAGTGTCTCTTTCTTGTCTGTGGCCACCCGATTGAGGTCGCTGCAACAACGGCATCGTCTATTGACCACTTCAACTCACCGAGTAATTCGCGCGTAATTCGGACCGATTCGTATTTGTCATGAAGAACTGCTGGAACGTTCTCAATCAAGATTCCCTTCGCGCCAACTGCCACAGCAATTTCCGCCGCAGTCGGATAGAGGGCGTTCCTAACGTCATCACGGCGAGTGTGATTGTTCAGGTTGGAGTGACCCTGACACGGAGGACCAGCAACGACCAGGTCAACGTCACCAACAAAATCTTCAAGTTCTTCATGAACCAGGACTGGGTCATAATAGAAACGCGCCATTCCGTCCTTGATGACGACCTGAGAATCAAGAATGTCCTTGACAGATCGACCGACAGTCTTGATCGGTCTGTGATTCTTTCGGTAGATACCGAGTGCAGCTACATCGGTATCGACTGCGAATTTGACATCAATCTTGAGTCCGAACGCGTTCGCAGCCATTCGAATTCCATTGGTGAAGCCACCCGATCCGCAGAATAGATCCGCAAGTCGCAGTCGTCGAATGTCGGTGTCTGCTCGCCGAACTACCGGAATTTCGCCACGGATGACTTGCAGCCACCATTCATCGTCCGCCGCGACATCATTGAGCCTGGACACCAGTGTCGTCTCAAATATTCGATCACCGATGGAAATCCTGCGAACTAACTGGCCCGGTTCTTCCCTGAATATTTCGTGTGAGAAAGCCCCAACAGGTCCAAGTTTGCTGTTGCTAGTCAAGGTCATCATCTTGGTCTTCGGCTGAGAAGATCTCCCGTTGTCTCGTCACATAGTCAATGGCCTCATCATCAGACATTAAGTAGGTAGCAACCGTGGCCTTGGGGCGGTTTATCCGATCCCGAACAAATTTTCGCAAGTCTGAAGTGGGAATATGATCCGCGCGATGACTATCAATGAGCGCTTGAGCGAGATTGCGCTCCGATCCTGTTGACACGCGGACAACATGGCTTTGCCAGAAGTCATGGTGCCTCGGACCCAAGTCAGTGAGAACAGAGAAGTCCAAATCTCCATTTGGAAGGACTTGTCGTGCAACTTGGGCTCTCAGAAACATGCGACACGTGAGGATATCCGCGATATTGGTTCCTGCTCCGATCGCTTCCTTCCCGAGGGGCTTTCCAGAGGGTGTGTCCCTGACAATGAGGAACTGAAGGAGGGAAGACGCCGACACCCAACGCCAGAACCCTGCGTCGTCTCTAATTTCCACTGGTACATCACGAAGACTGAGATAGAGCTCACCGGAACACTCAAGTTCAACAATTTCAGGCAAGACTCCAGACTCACATCTGGCGACGGCCTTCAAATTCAATCGACGAAGTGGCTCAAGATCCAAGAGCTCGCCGTCACCTAGTTCTACTCCAAGTTGATCAATGTCAATCGCCTCGTTAGCAATCAACGCATCCCGCAACTTTTCTGAGTCATTTTGAGAAAATGATCGGTACCTCAATTTTGATTCTCCTCAAGTTCAAGACTCTCGAGAGCCCGCGGTTGATAGGAGTACACCGCTTGAACTCGTGCCAGTGATCTCTCTGGACGGTCAATCAGTTCCTCGAGAAGTTGCTCGGCGGTGTCGTGGTGACCAGGCGCTTGACCCTTTCTCAGCAGCATGTTAATCAACTTCCCGGACACGGTGCGCTTTAGATCTTCATAATTGGGTGGCGTACCAACCTCCACGATTTGCCGATTGAGCTCAACCGACGATCGCAGAACAACATCACTCAGAATTGCAACTCCAATCTGCGCAACGTGGAGCTTTGATGCGCTACTACCCCTTCGAGCCATAATCCGATCAAGCAAGAGACCATCAACGTACGTGACGAGGACGTCATTCAACCGATTGGTGGTAACGGGACTTTCCATTCGCTTGATGTAGACAGAAGCATTCTTTGGCACCCGTTCGGTGACTCGCGTCTCCTCATTGAGCCGTCTTATCTCAAGTCCGCTGCCTTCTGTATTTGTAGAAACAAAAGAGAAGCGTGCCTCCGAAAGGATCGTGTGTCGATGTCTAGGAGCTAGTGAGTTCTCAGGAAGATCTCGCTCAACGTCGAGAGTTATTGCAACCTGGGCCTGAAAACCGGTGTGATGTGCGAAGAGAGGACTCAGATCTGGTCGAGTCTCTCCGTCAAATTGAATAGATAGCGGCATTTCGCCGAGCTTCTCCATCAGTTCGGAGAACACCACATCCGACAAGTTCATGAACTTTGAGTATGTTCGAACGCTGAGCCTGAGGTCTTCCAAAGTCAGATCAAGTGGTTCAATTAGTGTCTTAATTTCAGAGAGATCCAAATCAACTTCTACAAATGACTGCACTTCAGAAAGCGATGCGAGATGTTCATTTGAGAGTCGATGTTCTCCAATTGCGAAAGTATTCACTCTCGTCTTGATCACGGTAGAGGCAAGTGCATCCCAGAGATCTTCATAGGCATCGTCGTAGGGGCGTACTACTAATGAAAGCTCACGGGACATGAATGACCGCCTCTACATCAAGTTCGCCAACCCATGTTCTGTCGTATGCAGGAGTGGTCCAATTGACCTCGAAGGGCTTGTCACTACACTCGCCAACATAGGTGTTTGGGTCTGTTTCTGAACGCACGAACCCACTGGGAACAGAGATTGCCAGTTCTACCGGTTTGCCTCTAGAGATTTCATCTGGCAAGTAGTAGTGCAGAGTGAACTTGCATGGTCCCGACCTTTCCGAACTTCGCTGCAAAACCACCTTTCCTGAAACCTGGATGAGGTGGTCTCCAATTGCTCTCTTCTTGGGACGACTACGGCGAATCGCAAAATCACGATCTCCGGACGGGGGCGGACCGCCGCCTGAATCAAAGATCAAATCCCTTAGTTCCTTGTCAAGATCTTTGAACCTGATAGGTCGATCATCTTCCTCAGGCGTGATTGACCTTGAATACTCCTTTACTTCCCTCAGAACTGAGTTGTTGATGTTCTGAACTAGAAGACGGATCTTCTCTCTAGTCTCAGCATTGGGTTCATCAGGTTCCGAGAGCCAGTCGTAGTGAGTTTTTGGTTCACTCTTGTTCAGAAGAATCTCTATTTCGGGCTCCGGATTCGACACAAACACTCCGTGGATGAAGGCCGGTCCGATTCCAAGCTTCCGATACTTCACGACCATTCCAAGCCCGCGGATGTACGCAACCAATGAACTCTGCTCGCCCTGGTCCAGGTCGTCTCCAAGTGAGGTCGCTGGGACCATGGCAATATCGCCGGACTTGGTACCCAATATTTCGACATTTGATGCCGGACGAACTCGAACCGCCGAGTCATCCTGCCCAGAGGGGGTCCGTATCGCCTGATATGCATCTTCGAATCCACGCAGTATCGGATCAAGTCGCGGTCGAATCGGGTGGACCGATCCGTCAGGAGCAACAATCCTCACCCGAAGCACACGGTCGCTTATCGCAGGCCACCAATACCGCTCAACTGCTCGACGAAGATCGTCCACTTCAATATCTGGATCGACAATCAGCATTGAGGTCCCACACTGATCGCGGTTGCTTGAATCCCGCAACTCAAACCCGAGCCTTTCAGCGAGTTGATCGGCTTTTGTGTTTTCCCATGGAATGCAGATTGGACTGTTTCCCGTCTGTTGAAGTTCTCCAAAGAGTCCAAAGCCTGTGTACTTCGGTCCACTATCCGAATGAGTAGGCCAATACGTAACTCCAAGAAGGCGCCGGGTGGTGTTCTCCTCGCGTTCGTCTGCAGCAAAACATGTGTATGCAATATTCACGCGTATCTTGGATGCCATCGCATTAACTGACTTCCCATGTCCGAATGCACCACCTGCTGAAGCTGGCTTCTCGCTGATGTTCTGACTGAGCATGGCAACTGACATTTTTGAGCTTCCAAAGTCGTCATCCCATGGGCCATACATCCCAGAAGCACCATGCTCATCAACGTAGAGAACTCTCAACGGGGTGTTATTGGCTAGAAAGTCCAGGCAATTCCGTGATTCTTTAGCTGCTGATCCCTCGGGCAACAGTGCACGTCTAGAGGCAAGCTCATCTATTCGCGCTGCCTCTACGAAATCCCTTTTCTCTTGACCTGAAAGCTCCTTAAATCGGAAGACAACTTCAACTGGTCCCTCACCATGCACCCCCGTGAATCTCTTATCTCGACTGGCGTCAATGGTGTTTTGGATTGATTCACGGGCAAGAAAGCGAGCGGGGTTGGGAATTGGGCTCATTTGAAATACGCCTGGATCAATATCTCGTCTTCCCTCGTTCTTGAAATTTCGGGCCATATCTCCTGAGGCAGACGGAGTTGAATTTTGGTACCGAAGCCAGAACCATTGGTCGCTACTGAGATTGAGTTTTGCGCTCACACTTCCCCCTAGAGCTTGAAATTCGGACGAGACCTTGTCCCGGACGATTGAAATCGGGTCTTCAAATCCTTTATCTCTTGTTCAAGCGCCTTTGTGATGCGCTGGATATCAAGATCTGTGAATTCATAGTTTGACTTATTTGCAAGGTTGCCAATTATGCGTATGGATTGCATGGCCTTTGCAGTTCGGGCCTCTGCGAGGGCCACGAACTTCTTGCGTTTGTCTCGACTTTCCACGGGAACCTCCTCTAGGTGAGTCTACATATGGCGCCAATATTGTCAACATATTGCTCCTTTTTTCTGCCTCATATTGGCGCTGGGTTGCTCAAAGCAACTTTCCTTCCCCAGTCAAGAGGTCAATCAGTGGACATTGAAGGGTTCCCTCCGGTTCCGTTACTTGATGCCAAACAGATTCATGACCTCTTCCTTCCACAGCAGCCGGCGTGGATTTTTGGACACATAGAACGCAACTCATGAAGTGCCAAAGCAAGGTTCGTGCAGGAATGGGAACGTCGCCCTAATTGAGCAGTGTTACTTTTCATTGAATGTCGGCATCTATTGCGTCATGGCAGTACTTCCCAAAGCACTCTGCATGCTCAGCATTCCTCAAAGCCGTAGTCCACGTTTTTGATGCCAGCCTTGATCAGATTGCCAGTCACGAAAACGTTGGTCAAACAAGCGACGAGGTTCTCGAAGTAGTTCGTCCAGGTCTTGAAGCGCTCGGATTCCTGGTCGAAAACGGGAAGACAGCCAAATCAAAGATAAAAGTTCCCGTGCTTTATGGGCGAAACGGCAAGGTTGAGAAGTCTTTCGACGCAGACGCTTTCCATCCCGGAGAGCGAGTAGTCGTTGAAGTTGAGGCGGGACGCGGCGTCACCAACTACCAGTTCTTGAAAGATCTCTTTCAAGCATGCGTAATGCAAGAAGTTGACTTCCTCGTGATTGCAGTCCGACTTGACTACAGAGGTTCAAAGGACTTTGAGAAGGTCTGCACTTTTTTTGACACCATTTATGCGAGCAATCGTCTCACCCTTCCACTATCTGGCGTGATGATCACTGGCTACTAGATGACCCGGACTCACTCAAGATTCCGAGCTAAGCGAACTTTTTGCCGTCGCGAATTTGATTTGCCGTCTTACTCTGTTGTGAGCCTCCCTGAAAGGGAGTCGAATTGCCACTCTTTTCGTACACCGTTAGCAGTTCTGGGCGAGTTCCCGAATCGACTCATACCCAAGAGCTGATGCGACTGTTCGGAGAACACCTGGCGACAGACTCTCTCGATTAGATGGAAGTGGAAAAGGTGGACGTCCTCCCGATGGGCATTCGAACCACCGATGACCACCCTTTCCCCTGCCAGAGATCTCCACATAACCGAATTCGCGTCGAAGATGCCGTACCAATCTGTCGGTGGAGATGCTTACGAGGGGATCTGCGGAATCAAGCCAAGGGATGATGGGTTTTGATCCGAGTGGAACGATCACGTGTGCGATTGCGTCCTTGTCATAGAAGCCTCGAAGCATGTTGTCTGCCAGCGCCCAGTCTGTGCGCGAGCGGGACGGGTGCTCGGTTGACTCTGACACTTGGCTTTGCAGATTCCACTTGGATTCATCGCTGAGGTGATCAAGACCGAGGCGGTAACCCGGGTTGAGGGTTGGGATCCATCTCTTTAGGAATGCCTTCGTTCCTTTTCGAGTGCGAGCCTCAACTCCCTTCTTGTAGGACGGCTCATCTAGTCGGGCGAGCATCTCTGCACACGCAATGGCCTCTTCAAGATGCGCGTCGGAATTGCGGACAACTTTCACCACTCGGTCCTTATATGACCGATAAATCGGAGTAAGGGTCGCCATTTCAAGTCGAGTCGCGAAGGATTCAACCTTGTGGTGGAACGCTTCATGCAGGTAGAGAACTGTCATTGACATTCGAACGAGATCTTCAACCAATTTCGCAGTAAGAGGTGGTTTCCTCATCTGATCGTAAATGAGCGCAGCAACTTCGAATACGGCCTGCTCCTTCACATAGATTCCCCAATCAAGCCCGAAGTAGTGGAACGGGAGATACCAAGCAAGGGCGTCAACGTCGGTGGGCGGCGGGACATGTGAATTTCGACGAGACGTTTCCAAGATCTCTTGCCCGGCGGGACCCCACTCACCCAACGACCCCGCGTCGTCAACATTGACCGAAGTCCGATAATCGCGATCACGTCGATCATCCACGAGCACGTCATCCCATGGGATCGGGTAGCTATCCCAACCCTCCGTACCCGTCGGATACTCGGTATCGGTCGGAACTCCTGTCAGACCGTAGTCGTCAAGAGTCCGGATCATTTCTATTGGTTCTAGCGCCATACCGTGCTCACCTCCGGACCATTTGTCTTGTGTTTCTTCAGGCAAAAATACCCATGCGAGTTAATGAGCTAGGACAATCTCAACGATTCCAAAGAGAAGCGGATTAAGGCGTTCCAGGAGTTCTGCATCTGATCCGTTGGGATCATTGAGCTTTTCTCCGTGAAAAAGCCGATTGCGTACTCGCCTCAATAAGTGAGCACATGCTTTGGCATGTTCCTCCGACGATGCATCGTTCCATGGCGTCATCCGTACGGGTGACCATAAGTCGTTCAACAGATCCACGGTTTTCGAGAACTGCTGATCTCCCGAGGTGCTTATGATTCGAGAATTGGCTTCACCTGGGATTTCCCGGAGTCGCAACTGGCCGGTGATTTTTTTCCCCAAGTCCGAGTCAACAAATTCAGCAATTTGGCGAGATCTCATCTTGAATGACTCTTCGATGGATCTTCCCTCCCAAGCGTCGTCGTCGTAGTTCCTTTGGATTCGACCACTCTTGCTGCTATCAGCCATCATCTGAGTAGCGCTACCTACAAGAGCGATATAGCCAGAGAAAAACGCGCTAAACACATCTCTATTCGCGTATGCGTCTTTTGCTCGGTCCAGCCATTGACGACTAAAATTCGAACGATCATGAACTGAAACAACGATGCGTCCGCTGTTAGCGCCCACGACTATCCGGCGTTGTGGTGACGCGAATTTCCGAGGTTAGACCTCCGTATTCGACTATCGACGCAAGATCCCTCGCAGCCAGTGAGTAGTCGCCAACACTGACAACCACATGCCAACCGTTCAGGTGTCTGCGACAAGTATCATGAATCTGCTTCGGCACTCCACGCTGAAACTTTTCAGCTAGATCCAAGCGGGACTTGCTTCGGGACTTTTCGAACTCATTCAGAACCGCGCGAACTTCGGGCACTTTGGCGCCCATGACTGCGAAGAGCAAGAGTGCATCCTGAATGGGTGTCTTGGGAGTCGGCACCCAGACCTTCGCGGGGCCGATTGTCGGTGGTTTCGCGTCGTAGAGGTTTCCGGGTAGCAGCATCCAAGCCGGTCGACTGTTCTCCCTGAGGAGGAGTAGATGAGTGGCATTGACCCCACCTTGGGTACCCATCCAGTCAGACGACTGGTCTGGCCCAATCCAGATTTCTGCCGTGGTCTCGCGCATGAGCCGAGATTACTTCGGGGTTGTGACGCGGAATTCGGATAAATACCCGACCTGTTATTGCCCGTAACTGAAAACGCCAAAACGCGTAACTGGCGGAAACCCTTGACACTGCCCCACCAAGGGCTGGGGACTTTCGCTCCGCCTCCTAAAGGCGCGGGGGCGGAGCCGAACCCGGAGCGAAACTCGCCGCGACCCTGCCGTGTAACGGAATTCAGACTAGCGGTGGAGTTTCCGCTGGGCACCGACCCCGAAGGGGCTTGAATTGAGGACACAATCTTGGATAAATCCATCCACGGTGTGTGGACATGACTCTTCCATGTTCCGTCGTCGCATTTTTCGAGAGGTTTGCTCGTCAGGCCGCCGATGCGAGAGCCGATGGTGATCGGCCAGTTCGGCGACTATGGAGGATGGTCGCCTTGGTGTTCCACATCATGGCCGTGACAATGAAGTCGATCCATTGGCGGGTCTGACCGTAACTTCGGGCCCGTTGCCCTGGTAGCAGTCGTGCCTTGTAGCGAGCATTCAAAGACTCGGCCAACGACCGATTTCCATACAAGGCCTTCCACATCGAGCTCTGCGGGTTGATCGCGCGCAACCAATGGACCAGCAGTGCTGCGACCCGGTCCCCCGGGCCTTTGTGCAGCGGGCGAGGCGACTGGGGAGGGCGACAGTATCTTCGGGGGTGGCAACTTCACCATAGTGCCGACCATACGCACTCCCACAACTCGGGCCTCCACCCGGCACGGCCGCACGATCGGCCGCGTCGCACCCGAATCACACCCAGATCCCGCCGAATTTGGTCGGTAGATCCCGTTTGACGGCGAGCGCGTCCTCACGGACGATGCGACACCACTCGCCGAGCGTCTCTTCGTCGACCGGTGTCTGCGAGGGATTGACGAGTCCCGCAACAAAAAGGAAGAAATTCTGCGAGTCCTCGTCGTACGACCAGGTTACATCGGGGAACTCCCCGTCGGCTCGGTTCTCGATCCATTCCATGAGTTCGTCCGATGCGCGGAGAAACCGCTTCACCGAGCAGGCGAACTGGACCACGATCGTGTGATCCGGATCATCGAGAGCGAGGGGGTAGAACAACACCGGCAACTCCTCTCGATCGCCGTCGAACTGATAGAACTCGCAGGAGTCGGTCACTCCACCCGCCTCACCACTTCGCACGAACATCCTGCCCATCTCCAGCCAGCTGTCACGGAGCCTCTGCTGGGTCGCCGCAGGCAACGGAGCGAAATCGAGGGTCGGGGCCACTTGCTCGACGAGGCGCAGGAACTCGGATCGGCTCCCCGGCTCGAGTATCGGGTCCAGTGAACCGTCCCGACCTTGTCCCCCGTTCACTTGCTGTCCGTGTCCGCTCGTCACGGCTGCGCGCAGCGCATTCAAATCGACGTGTCCAAGTTGGGAACCCCTCTGTGCCTGGCCACCACCTCCTCGGTGTGCCGTGGTCGTCGACTGCGAGAACGTCGGTGATGGCGGCGGGTCGTAGAGCTGGACGTCGAGGGGTGAACCGGAGCGCGGCTTCAAGAAAAACAGGATGATCACGGCGGCGATATTGAAGAAAACACCGAGGAAGAACCAGACGACGGGTCGTCGGCCCCGCTTTCTCGCCATCGACGCACAGAGAAGCCCAGCCCCCAGAACGAGAAACACCTCCACCTGCGATCACCCCCTTTCCTCCGTAAACTCTGTCACAGATTTATCCAAACACGGCTAGCCTTTCGCCAACAATGCCGAGCTTCCGGGGGGAAATATGGCAAATCAACTCGATCTGAACCAGCTGCGTGAGAAGGTTCTCCAGAACCAGCGCCGCGGGTCGACCACCCCCGACAACGAGTCGGTGTTCATCACCCCCGAGGGTCAGATCGAGATCGGCAACTCGGGCGCGAGCCAAGGTACGAACCGCGGCACTCGGACGGGCACCAAACTGCCCCCGACAATCTTCGCCTGACCGCCATGGCATACCCACGACTCGCCGCCGATCGGGAGTTCGTCCGCACGTCGATGCCGTCGAACACACGTGAGTTGAGCGTGAACAACATCATCGGATGGTCGTACGACATCACATGTGAGTTCGGCAAGCAGTACTCGTTGTTTCTATATTTCGACGGGAGTCGTTACCAGGTGAAGTGCGTCTTCCCCGAAGTGGAGGGCAAGTTCTACAACATCCACGAACACCACCTGTTCGGCGATGGCCGGCTGTGCCTCGACCCGTCGTCTCAGGGCGCTCCGTCGATCGACTACGCCTTCACGAAGTCGGTGCTCTGGGCCAACGGGTGGTCGGTGTTCGAGATGACCGGGAAGTTCCCGTTCAGCCTTCCCCACTGACTCGCCATGTCGAGGCGCAACGAGACCAGACCACTGCACGACGCGGGGTTCACCATTTTCGACACGTTCCTCGACCAGGTCTCCGACACCGTCGGACGACACCCGGTCGAAACCGGGGGCGCAATCCTCGGTGACTACACGTCGGGTGTGATCACGTCGTTCCTGTTCGACGTCGACGCAGAGACGACCTCGGTCTCGTACGTACCGTCGCGCACGCTGAATCGGAGGGTGAACGAAGCCGAAGATGAGAGTCGACTCCAGTTTAAGGGCGTGCTGCACTCACACCCCGGAAACTTCGACGTACCGTCCGGCCCCGATGCGAACTCGTTCTGGGTCGGGCTTGACGTGAACCCGGAACTGTCGCGATATCTCGCACCGATCGTCACGTTCAAGCCCGGACCCGAACGAGACAACAAGATGCCTCTCCCGGGCGGCGGCTGGGTCACGTTCTACGTAGCGCTCAGAGACGGGCGACGGAACGTGCGGATCGAGAGGACGATGCCCGACATCATCCATTTCGGACGCGACTGTCGTGACATCGCCATACGTCTCGGCCTCCCGACACCGGAGTTCTTAGACGGAGACAACGGAACGGTCGCGACGGTCTCGTCGGTCATCGCGCTGACAGACGATCTCGAGCTGATGTTGACGGCCGACGGTAGTTACCCGGAGAACCCGCCGCGCGCCATCCTCCACAGGACTTCGACGGCAGTGTCGTCGCAATTAAACCTCCGATGGTCGGCCGTTGCCGACCCGGACGTGCGTCTCCTCAGGTCACTCTCCGAGACCGTACTTGCACCAGACTCTCTCCCGGTGTCGCTCGCATACGGCACCAACGGCATTCCGTTGACGACCGACGACGGCACCGCTGCCACTCTGGGGCTCGAGCCGATCTTCGTGGGGAGCGATTACAGCGCCAGGGTGGAACGGATCGAAGAAGGCCTGTTCGCCAGGTCAAAGGGCCTCTTGTCGACACAACTCAAGAACTGCCGGGTGCTCGTCAACGGCGCGGGTTCCGTCGGGTCGTACGTCGCCGAACAGCTCGTTCGCTCCGGGGTCGGAGCGGTCACTCTCGTCGATCCCGACACCGTCGAGTATGCGAACCTGTCACGCACGAACTACACGGCCGACGACGTCGGACGTCTGAAGATCGACGCACTCGCCCGACGCCTGCTGTCGTTCTCCCCCTCACTGAAGATCGAGAGCGTGCCGGCGAACCTCCACGACATCGACCAGGCCACGCTGTCGCGACTCTTCACCGAGGCCGACTTCGTCGTCTGTGCAGTCGACGACCGACGAGCACAGTTGCTCATCAACCACTTCTCCTACCACCACCAGCGGCCGGCGGTGTACGTGGGCATCTACAAGGGTGCGCGTTCGGGCGAGGTCTGCTTCGTCGAACCTCCGCTTCCGTGCTTCGACTGTGCGACCCGCTTCCGCAGTGAAGTGACCTCCGAGGGTGACCGTGTGACCGATTACGGCACCGGACAACTCGTGGCCGAGGTCGCACTCGGAGTCGACATCCAAGCGATCACTGCAGCCGGGGTGAGGATCACGCTCTCTCGCCTCGTGAAGGACCAGGAGTCGTCCCTCGCCTCGTTCGTCGCCGGAATGGGCAAGCGACAGTATGCGATCCTCGGCGTCGACCCGAACGTCGACATCCTCGACGAGTTGATGCGCGACACACCCGCACAGTACGGATACAGGTCCATCTGGGTGACGTTTCAACGCATCGACGACTGTGTGGTGTGTGGTTCCTCGCCGATCAAACCACGAGCCACCGTCCAGATCTCGGCCACGGACATCATGGACGCACTGCGCAGTTCGACTCCGACCCCGGACGGTCCTGCTCCGAACTTGACCACGCCTGGCGACCGGACCTCCGACGTGTACGAACCGAGCGAAGCGAGTGAGACGGTGCTCGCGACGGAGCCCGAGCCGACCGAACTCCCGGCTCCCGAGGTACCACCGTCAGCCCCGGACGGTCCCGGTTGAGCGAGCAACCCGCGGGCAGTGGCACTCTCGTCGTCGGTGGGGGAACCGAATCCGAACTGGCGGCACTTGCCGAGCGCCTCCGTGGTGCCTTGGCACAGATCGACACCACCGTGACCGTCGAGACCGCACCACCATCATCGACGCCGTCGCCCCTTGCGATCATGCTCTCGGCTCCCGACGACACCCGACTCAGGTTCGTCGGACCGAGGAGCGATTTCGAGATACAGGTGATTGCGCTCGCCGTTCGCGCGCGAGGGGAAGCGGATTGGTTCGAGTCGACGCTCGCCGCGCTGGGCAACGACCCGATCCCGGTCCTGCGACGAAGCGAGGGCGGGGCCACCGATGACTACGTCACGGGTTTCCTGCTCGCGAGATTCGATCAGTTGCGGCTGGAACAGGAGCGGGCCGGCGTCAGACTCACACTCGTCGACATCGTGCGGCCGGCATGGATCAAGGGAAATCCGACATCGGCGATGTTCGTGACGAAGACCGGGCCGGGGCCAGGCAGGCTCATCCTGCATTTCGGAACCGTCGCACTCGGTGGAGAGTGGATCTGGCAGTTCGCAACCGATGTGTCGCCGATATCCGAGATCGGGATCACCGTGCACGAGGTGCCCTCGGCTTCGGTTCCGATCGCCCAACGTCAGTTCGTCACGCTCGCAAACCTCGGCGACGGAGACACACCGGAGGTACAGCTGCTCTTCCAGAGTCAGGACTTCGAACGGTTCGTTGAGCACGTCAACGCTTTCCGGAGAAGCGAACTCGACATGGACGAGCAAACCGAGCCTGGAGAGGAACCGAAGCTCACCCCGGAAGAAGCCCTGAGCGAGGCTCTACGGGAGCTCGACGAACTCGTGGGGCTGCGGGACGTCAAGTCGGCCATCTCCAATTTCACCAACTACATGAGGGTCGCACGTCAGCGACGCGAGCACAGCCTCGACCCTGGTGACATCTCGACGCACTTCGTCTTCACAGGGAGTCCCGGTACCGGGAAGACGACGGTGGCGCGACTCATCGGCAAGATCCTCTACGGCCTCGGAATGCTGTCCGGCTACGAAACCCACGAAGTGCTCCGTTCGGACCTCGTCGCCGGTTTCGTCGGACAGACTGCCATCAAGACGCGAGAGGTGATCAAGAAGGCCGACGGAGGGGTGCTGTTCATCGACGAGGCTTATTCCCTCACCGGACGAGACGAAGGGCAGCAGGACTTCGGCCACGAAGCGGTCGAGACACTCCTGGCGGAGATGGAGAACCGAAGGGACGACCTCTGCGTCATCGTCGCCGGGTACCAGGACAAGATGGAGCAGTTCCTCTCGTCCAACCCGGGACTGAGAGGCCGCTTCAGTCGGACGCTCTACTTCCCCGACTACTCGGCCGACGAATTGGTCGAGATCTTCCGTCGGATCACGACGTCCCGAGGTCTGATCCTCGGGGACGGCGTCGCCGAGAAGGTCGACGCGTACTTCACCAAGGTGAAAGCGCGGGAGCAGTTCGGCAACGCCCGTGCCGTCAGGCAGCTCATCGAGGACTCGATCATCAGACAAGCGAATCGCGTCGCAGGTTCGCTGTCGACCCTCACACGAGACCAACTCCAGACCCTGGAGGCCGACGACATCGCTCCGGCGGACGGGGACTCCACCATGGCGGAGATCGACGAGCAAGGTCTCGCGGACTCACTCGCCGCTCTCGACGCACTGATCGGTCTCACCGACGTGAAAAGGCAGATCAAGTCGTTCGTCGACCTAGCTCGCGCCCAGATCCGCCGCCGTGACGCCGGACTCTCCAACCAAGTGCCGACGCTGACGTTCGTGTTCAGCGGGCCGTCCGGCACGGGAAAGACCACCGTGGCGAACCTCCTCGGTCGCATCTTCCTCAACCTCGGTCTGCTCCGGCGAGGCCACACCGTGGAGATGACCCGAGCAGATCTAGTTGCCGGTTTCGTCGGTCAGACAGCAATCCAGACACGGAAACAGGTCGGGCGTGCGCTCGACGGTGTCCTCTTCGTCGACGAGGCGTACGCACTCACCCCGCCGGCTCCCACGAGTGGCAACGACTTCGGCGCCGAAGCCATCCAGGAACTGCTGACACAGATGGAGAACAACCGGGAGCGTCTTGCGGTGATCTTCGCCGGCTACGAAAACGAAATGCAGCGATTCCTCAACAGCAACCCGGGGCTGCAGAACCGGATCGGGGAGATTCTCGTGTTCCCGTCGTACTCCCCCGACGACTTGTGCGAGATCGTGGTGTCGTTTGCACGTTCTTCTGGCTACGTGTTGCCCCAGAACATCCGCGCCGACATGAAAGCGCACTTCACCGTGGTGCTGGAGCGGGACAACGGAGGACAAGCGCGGGCCGCGCGAACGTTGCTCGACGACGCCATCAGGCACCACGCGCGTCGGCTCGTCGGGGTCGCCTCTCCCACCCCGGAACAACTCAAGCAACTCTCCGTCAACGACATGAGGTTCGCGATGAATCTCGAGCCTGTCGAGGAGACGGAGCAAGTTCCGACCCCCGAGCCGCCCACACTGCCACCGCTGGTGCCGACCGAACCTCCGCTGACGGCAGCGCCCGACGTGGACCCGGACGAGAGAGGACCGCAGAGCTCCGTTCCCGTTGCCCGTCTGCTCGACTCCGACGGACCCGCATACGTCATCGACGGTTCGAATGTTGCGATCGAAGGCGGTCGGGCAATCCACGGTGAGCGAGTCTGCAGCCTCGCCCTCCTGCGAGAGGCACGTGATCAGATCAAGGCCCGCTTCTCCACCGAGAACGTGATCGTCGTGGTCGATGCCACGTTCCGCCACAAGGTCCACGAGAGTGAACGCGAGGAAGCGAACGCAGCGGTCAATAACCACGAGTTCGCACAGCCACCCGCCGGGGCGGTCGGTTCAGGAGACGCCCTCCTCCTCCAGATCGCCGACAGCACTGGCGCCATCGTCGTGAGCAACGACTCGTTCAACAAGCCAGGAGAACCGTTCATCACGCGTTATCCCTGGCTGCTCGAGAAGACCCGAGTGATGGGACACAACTACGTGCCGGGAGTCGGCTGGATCTTCACTCCCCGTCAACTGCGTTGAGCCCATCCGTCTAAAGGCGCGGGGGCGGAGCCGAACCCGGAGCGAAACTCGCCAGTGAATCGGAACCGACCGATCTCACAGGCTAGTTCGGACCCATCAAAACCGAACGGACCTAAACGGCTCTAGCAGTCACGAGG
>Ga0194123_10003923_pt1 | contig 17348 bp, 26 predicted proteins | sample TA2MahsurfametaG_5_FD_155479 | JGI IMG/M metagenome (GOLD analysis project Ga0194123, IMG submission 155479) | Freshwater microbial communities from Lake Tanganyika, Tanzania - TA2015023 Mahale A surface | ecosystem: Environmental > Aquatic > Freshwater > Lake | place: Tanzania: Lake Tanganyika... | reverse complement strand
GCACTTGCGAGAGCACTTTGGGATCGCTGGTGCCCACTTCCAGGAGCACCTGATCCGGTGTTCCCCAGAGCTGGCTCTCGCGCACGATCTGGAGGAACAGGGGATCGTTGTCGTTGGGGTGGTACTGAATCCGTTTGGCCGCTGGATTGGAGCTGCGGCAGGTAATCACCACCGCTTTGTCTCGGTAGAGCAGGAACGGTGCGGCAATGTCCTGACCGGCCAGGGGTGACAGGGTGACGGCGTCGACGGCCAGGTCGCGGAAGAGGTAGTGAGCCAGTGCGGTGGACGAGTTCAGGTCGCCATGTTTGGCATCAATGATCAGGGGCAGCTCACGGGGCACCAGATCGCGCACTTCGAGCAACAATTCCAACCCCAGAGGGCCGAGGGCCTGATAGAAGCCGAGGCTCGCTTTGATGGCGCAGACGTGGGGGCTGGTCTCCTCAACAACGGCTTTGATCCAATGGCGGGCTTGGCTGAGAAACGAGCGGTTGCCCATGCCCCGGCGCTGCGCCCAGCTCTGGAGCATCTCCGGGTTCGGGTCCAGCCCGGTCACCAAAAGCGAATGCCGCTCGGCGATGGCTTCAGTCAGCTGAACAAAGAAGCCCATCGCCCGCTGGTGGCTTGGTTTCGTTGCTAAAGGATCTCCCAGCCTCAGCGATACCCCTCGACACAGCTCGTTGCAAAACCTTGCCGCCAGCCCCCCGATCGGATCGCCCCTCTTGCCAATCTCATGTCGGGGCAGCACCTGTTCGATTGTCGTGAACCAATCCACGCTCAAGGCCCGATCACCACAGCGCTGCGCCAGCTGAGCCTCAGGAGGCTCGCGAGACTCGCGCGCACACCCCTGGTGCACACCCTTCGGCTCTGCCATGGTTCGAAGCCCGGGTGCTTTTGATGAGCTGGCAGGAACTGGAACGCCTGGTGGTCGAGGCTGAAGCGCGTCCCTCTCTTCGGCTGGCCCTGCGTGGCTGCCGCGATGTCAACGCCCTGATTCTGCAGGCACGGCAACTGGGCTACAAAATCACCCGGGTTGATCTGCAACAGGCCTGGCTGCAGCACCGCCAGGATGAAGAGCTGAAGAGCCTGCAAGGTTGAAAGGGCTAGATCCGGATCTGGCCCCGATCTCTGGCTGCGCTGTGGCCGTCACGGTTCGATCCACTGGCTGGAGAGCCTCTGTGAATCCTGAGTTGGATCAACGCTGCCTCGAGCTGGCGTTTGCTGATCTTTGCCAGCTGCAACCCCATCAACGGCTGCGGGCCTTAACGCAGTTCCGCTCGATCGATCCGCTCCTGGCGGACAAACTGCAACTTGAGCTGCTCCTGGCGCTGCACTGAGAGACCCCCAATGCGCGATCTGGAGCTGTTTCACGCCGCACCGTCGTATTACTCGATGGTTGCTCGTTTGGCCCTGACTGAGGCTGGCGTGCCCTTCATCAGCCGCCTGCTGGACATCCATGTCGCCAAGCAGCAGCTCTCCCCCACCTATCGACTCCTGAATCCGCACCTGACGGTCCCGACGCTGCGGGGGCCGGATCTGTTGCTGACGGATAGCTCTGAGATTCTTGCTTTTGCGGCTGAGCAGGCTCTTCATCCCTGGGCAGATTCCGACCTGGCGTTCAGGGCGGGGATTGCGGAGGCTGTGGCCGGCCACTATGCGCTTTCCATTGAGGATCTGACTTTCAGCAAGGTGCTGAGCACGCGGCCCTGGTTCAAACTCGTCGTGGTGCGCATGCTGACGGGCATCAACCGCTCGCTGGAGCATGAGGAACAGCGGTTCCCTGAGCAAGCGACCGTTCTCAAGGCCAAGCAGGAGCAGAACCGCGCCCGCCTCGCCGTGTTCCGCGATCGGCCTGCCGCTGAGGTTCTCAGCGATCAACGTGCTCAGGTCGCCTCCTATCTCGCCAGCTTGCCGCCCGTGGTGGCGGGGGGCTGGCTCTTTGGCAGCCGCCTCAGCAGTGCTGATGTGGTGTTGGCGGTTCTCGTCTCTCGTCTGGAGATGTCAGGGGAGCAAGGTCTCCTGAGCCGACCTGACCTTCAGCAGTGGTGGCAGCGCTATCAGCAACGACCGTGCTTTGTGGAGGCCGACGTCTGGACCCGCTTCAAGCGGCGCGAGTTTGTTGCTGCTCTGCTTCAGGCTCGCAGGACGCCGATCAAGGCTTAGGGGCGCAGTCCCGCGCGGCCAGCACAGCAGCCTGTCCCTTGCCATCCCTGCTGATGGCTTGGGGGTCAAAGTCATCCGCACTCACATCGAAACGTCCAGATGGGCACCAGAGGATGAGCTGACGTTGGGTGTAGCGCCCATCGGCCCGCCCTTTGCCTTGCTGCATCGCCATGCCCAGGCATTGATCCTGACTTCCCCAGATGCAACTGGCGGCACCCAGCAACCCCCCGAGCAGGTTGGTGGCGATTTGCTGTCCCCGCTCAATTTCAAAGCGCTGAACCTCGTAGCGGCGGGTTCCGAGAAGGGAATCCTCTGGCTCCGGCGGCAAGGCACGACTGAACGTCTCCGTGGTGTCGACGTGCCAGTCACCAAGTTGTTGCCCGGGGCTGATCTGGCTGCTTAATCCTTTGGTCAGTGCTTGAAAGCGATCTTTGGGATAGCCGTGGTGTTGGTGCGAGATGCGCTCGTAATCGCCCATCTCAAACATCAGATTGGCGGTCTGTGTGAATCGCTCCACCCCCAGAGCCTTGGCATTCAGGAGCCAACCCAGCACCACCCCTGTGCGCCAATCGGCAGCAAGTTCCTCCTGTTTCACCGTGAGCCCCATGCCTCCGCCGTAGGGCCCCCGGCCTTTCTCTCGGTTGACGTGGTGCCCCCATTCGTGGGCCAGTACAGCAAAGTCGAGCAACAGAAGATCCTGCTCTGACAGCCCCTTGGCGGAGCGAACGCTCTGACGCAGATCCAGGGCCATCGCGATCTGATTGCTCGAGGGGCAATAAAAGGCCATGGGATGCACCACGGTCTTTACGCCACAGCCCGAGGCCTGGTCACCGGCGAACAACAGCTCGGGCTTGGCTTTCGTTCCCCAGTAGCGATGCAGCAGCATGTGGGCGGCCTTCAGATAGCGCTTGCGACCGTCGGGACCCTTGGATTCCAGTCTCAGGGTTTCCAGGGCCTTCGCTTCACTGGGCTGAACAACAGGTGCCGCCGGTGGTGGTTCCTGGCCCGGTGCCCAGGGCTGAGCCTGCACCGGGGTGGCTGACAGCTGAAGGACTACACCGATTGCAGCGCCCCATGCCCGCATCGTGAAATTCCTGCCCTGATCCGGCTCCATGCTGACCTGTTTATCTCGATTGCCGCGCCATGGCATAGGCGGCCAACACGCCGCCGGCAAAGCCGCTGGCGTGGCCGATCCAGCTGACTCCTGCCGGTGAAAAGAACGGCAGCAGGCTCGGCAGGACGCCTCCGTAGGTGATCAGCACCACCACGGACAGCACCACGGTGCTGGGACGTTTCTCCAGCCAACCGATCCAGAGCAGATAGCCCAGCAACCCGTAGACCACACCCGAGAGCCCATGACTCCCTCTGGGCCACCACAGCCAGACCGGAATCGCCATCGCCAAGACACCGATCCACACGGCCAGGTAGTCCTTCCTGCTCTTGAGCAGGACCAGCCAGGACAGGGGAACAAAAACCAGGCTGTTGCCCAGGAGATGGCCCCAGTCGCCATGGCTGAAGGGGGCCGTGAAGACTCCGGTGATGGATCCACCGGGTTGCATCGGCAGGTTCCAAGCCCCACCGAACAGAAGCTGGTCGATCGCTTCTTGGCCCCAGGGAATGAGCAGGATCGCCAGGGGCAGTAGCAGCGTGGCGCGCAACTCCCGAACCAAGTGCCGCATCAGACCCGTAGCAGCCTCAGATGCATGACCGCCAGCGCTTCATCCGGTAAGCCCAAAAAGAGATTGAGCCAGGCATCGCGGCAGGGCTCGATGGTGGCTGTTCCCACCAGGGTGGCGAGGCCATCAGGGTTGAGGGGCTGGCCAACACGGGTGTGGCGCCGGCTGCACACTTCACCGCTGGTGAGCTGGGTGTTCACCAGAAGATCAGAGGCTTGGTAGAGGGGCTGGTCAGCTGAACCCAGGGTGAAGCGAAAGCGAGCTCGAAACTGCAATGTGAGCTCATGGGTGTGCGGATTGAGTTCCCCCGCGAGCCTGTCTGGCTGGATCTGGATGCTCAGCCCCGGCGGCAGCGGTAAGCCCAGAAATCGGGCACGGGATGAATCCATGGGCGGAATCATCAGGTCCTGGGCTGGGAAGTCCAGGGGCAAGGTGTTGGAGCTGGCGTCAGGGTCGGGCCGAGCGGGGCTGAGTCCGCCGCCCCCGCGTGCGTCGTAGCTGAAGGGGGGATAGCCAGCGATCACCAGTTGACAGCCGGCTTGGGTTTCCAATCGCCAGCGGCCCTCAGACACCACGCCGCAGTCGGTTCAGTTTTCCGCTTCCATGCCAGTCCGCCAGGGCGTCATAGCCACCGATCAGGGTGCCATCGATCCAGATCTGCGGGAGGTCGCCCTCGGCTTGCACCAGCTCGAAAGCGATGTCGAGGCTGCGGAGCATCCGCAGGGCACGCGCTGACCAGGGGCAGTGTTCGGCCACCGCAATGGATACGCGGTTGACCTCTTGCGAGCGGCTGGCCTGGGTTGGAGGCGCCTCCTGGAGGAACCCCACCAACACATCGGCGCCTTTCAGCACCAGACTGCCGTGCTCCAGGTGTCCCCCCCAGACCTGACACTCCCCATCAGAAAAGCTCAGATGCAGGTGGACACCCTGGGGTGAGACGGTTCCCTGCAGCGTGATGATCTCGAGCTCCCCGGTCAGGGTTGTGGGGCCGCTTTGTCCGGGGCAAGCAAAGGCTGCCGTTTGGAGATTGCCCACCACGCTCAGCACGAACCCCTCGGAGGCCTCTTGCTGAGCAATCTCTTCAAGGCTGCGGCGCACATCCGCGCCGGCGGGCAGATGGAGCGGCAGAACCCGCATCAGGCCGAGGCGCGCAGCTGTTCAGACGGAACCCATTGGGCCAGGCGCTGCTCGTGGCGGACGAGCTGATAGCGATTGAAATCGTTGGGGCTATGGCCATAACGGCGCTCGAGCTCGCCGAGCTCATGGCGCATCGAGTGCAGAACAGGATTGTTTTCGTTCACCCGTGGCCTTCAAACCTGAAGCCAATCTTAAGGCCTTTTCGTGCTGATTTCCATGGCTCGCGCTCCGAGCCCTGGCTAGGGGTGGGTTGTCACCGTGCTGTAAGCGAGATGGATCAAGCCTTTGCCGTGTTTGCCCACCCCCAGGCCATCGCCGCTGCCGTGGCCATGACCTGTCTCCTGCTGGCCCTGGGCGTTGAAGTCACGGTGCTGCTGCTGAGCCTGCGTTCATCCCTGGCGCGACCTTCCGTTACCAGTTCTCAAGACACCATCGAGTCCTACGACTGGCTCTATGAGTGAGTCGACAGCCTGCAGCCTGATCACCGGCGCCTCGAGTGGAATTGGGGCGGCCCTGGCCAGGGGCCTCGCGGCGGAGGGCAGGCCCTTGGTGCTGGTGGCCCGACGCCTGGAGCGATTAACCGACTTAGCGACGTGTCTCCTGGCCGCCCATGGCATCAGGGTGGAGGTGATCGCCCTCGATCTGGCTACCCCAGAGGCGGTGCAACAGCTTCTGGCCGAGCTGGCGGCCCGGCAGCTGGTGGTGCACACCCTCGTCAACAACGCCGGGTTTGGGCTGCGCGGAGGCTTTCAGCAGGCGACCTGGCCTGAGGTTCAGCGCATGCTGCAGTTGATGGTGGAGGTTCCCACCCAGTTGATGCAGGCAGTGCTTCCGGGGATGCAGGCTGCGCAGCAGGGGCGCATTCTCAACGTGGCCTCGCTGGCGGGTCTGATCCCCGGGCTTCCAGGCAGCTGTTTGTACAGCGCTTCCAAGGCCTATCTGATTCGTTTGTCGCAGTCGCTGGCTGCTGAGAACCGCAGCTTGGGCATTCGGGTGATGGTGCTCTGCCCCGGCTACGTGCACACCGAATTCCATGCGGTGCTGGGGGTTGAAGAGCGGATGCGCCGGTTACCGGCCTTGTTTTGGATGGAGTCGGCGCAGGTGGCTGATCGTGCCCTCAAGGCCCTCGACGGATCCCGAGTGGTGGTGGTGCCAGGTCTCATCAACAAAGTCATGGCGGCTTTGGCGATGTCGCTGCCCGAACCCCTGGCGGTCGGTTTGAGCAGCCGTTTTTCTCGGCGTTACCGCACCCGCGCGAGTCAGGGCCTATCCCGCTCTGACTGAGCTCCCTATAACCGGAACCAGTAGCTCCGAGTGATGCACCGTCCTGATCTGCGGCCCATTGATCAGACCCTGTTTGATCAGCTGGCTGAGCAGGCCCTCTTGCGCCCTCGCCTCCGCTGCAACTTCAACTTCCATCAAGAGCAGGATGCTGTTCAGCGGTTTCTGAATGTTCTCCAGCCAGGCACCTATGTCAGACCCCATCGCCACTGCCGTGAGGCTGCAGGGGCGGGGTTCGAATGCTTTGTGGTGCTGCAGGGGGCAATCGGTCTGTTGGTGTTTGATGCCGATGGGCAGACTCGGCAGTCGCTGACCCTCAATGCTCTTGGTCCGGTGCGGGGCGTGGAGCTGGCAGAAGGCCTGTTTCACACCCTTGTCGCTCTGCAGCCCGCCTCGGTTCTGTTTGAGCTGAAGCAGGGCCCCTACCAACCCCTGCACGACAAGGATTTTCATCCTGCTTTTCCTCTGGAGGGAACCCCTGAGGCGCTGCAGCAGGAGCAACGTTGGCGCGCCCTCTTCCCAATTCCCAGAGGATCCCTGGCTGATGACTGAGCGCGATGCGTTTCTGCGTTGGACCTGCGCGAATCCCTTCGCCGAAGAGGTGAGAGAGGCCTATTTGCATTGGCTCGTGCTCCAGGCCCTGGAGTTGGAGCCCGGTGTGAGTCGACCCGAGGGAGCCTGGCGGGAGCAGGTGCTCCGGGTGGGTGGCCTCAGCCTTGCCCTTGCCTCCGCTGCCTACATCCAGCACCCAGCCCAACAGGAGCCGAACCCGATCAGCTTCAAGCTGAGCGCTCTGCAGGCTGACTGTCAGCTGCTGGGCCTGCTTGAGGGATCGCCTCCTGAGGCGGTTGAGGGCCTTGATCTGTTTGATCCAACCCAGTGGCGTTTCTGGCTCGTTCAGAGCCGCAGCCTGCATCCGGAGCGGTTGTCCATCGGTCTCAATCCCCTGTGTCGATCCCAAGGCGATGGCCTGGCCTTTCATGAGTTGAAGGCAGCGGTTTGGGCCCTCGCCAGCGACAACACTGCGACCTGATCCCTTCGCTCTTGTCGTGTCTTGCCAAAGTGACAGGGGTTGTGGGGCGCCCTTGGATCAGCTTGCGCGCTATCAGATTGTTCGTGACGACGGAGTGCGCGATGCCCTCGCTGGTCGTTGCTTCAGCAGCTACGACGCCGCCTATGACGAGCTGGAGCGCTACTACCGCGATCTGTGCTGCTCGGATGATCGTGAGTACTACCGCGTCGTTGCCTTGAGCTCCGACCGGTAGTGCAGCAGTGCCTCCTCCAGCGATGGAGCCAGGCCACGGGACTCGCCCAGGCGCTGGCTGGTGCAGCGGCCGCTGGTGAGCTGCTGTGGCCAGGCCAGACAGAAATCCTGTCCCTCCAGTAGTTGCAGCTGCTCCAGTGGAACCTGAAGATCCGCGCGAAACACATGGCGGATCCGCTCTTGACCCTCGGATCGATACCAGGGTTCCACGGTGTCGACTCGGAGGCGGATCTCTTCCCACAATTCCCGCCTGAGGGCCTGCACTGGTGTTTCACCGGGATCCAGATGCCCCCCAAACAGCCCCCAGCAACCCGGGGCAATGATTCCTGGGATGTCGTCGCGTAGCTGCAGCAGCCATTGGCCCTGACGTTGCAGAACCGCCAGTGCGACTTCAACACCCATGCCCAGGCTCTGGCTGAGAGGGCCCATGATTGCCCACTGGTAGCTGGATTGTGATGAGGCGCTGGGGTTTTGCTCTGCTGGGGTGGTTGGCTGCCTTCGGCCTGGCCTCACCCGCCCGAGCCCTCGAGAAGGTGGTGCTGGAGCTCCCGAATCTCAACACCGGCTTCACCCTCTCGATTTCTGAGCTGCGCAATCCGCAGGCCTTGATGGCTGGCAACAGCGACTTGGCGGAGCTGGATCGGGCGTCCTTTGGTGCCGTCGGCCGGGCGATTGAGGCCTTCGTGCGACATCCGTTGCCGATGGCGATCACCAACCTCGCAGAAGACTCCATTGGTTCACCGCTGCTGGAGCAGGCCCTGCTGGTGGTGGCCTCCCTGGGGCACGTTGACGGTCAAGCCCCGGATCTCAGTGGTGCAGCCTTCAAGCAGGCTCTGACAGCCGCTGTGGCTCGGTCGGGCTCGACTCAGCCAAGCCTGCTCGATCTGTTGGAGGCCATCCCGGGGCGACAGGTGCGGGTCAACCTCTCGGAAGCAGGCCTGATCCTGAAACGGATGTTGGCTCAGCGCCAGCAAGCCGATCGCCTGTTCACTGCCGCTCCGGAGGCAGCAGTGTCCCCTCAACCGTCAGATCTGGCTGATGCACGGGTGCGCACGCTGCCGTTGCCGGTGTCCCACCGGCCAGCTCCACTGGACGTTGTGCTGGTTCAACCCACCGGGTCCGCCAATCAACGCGTGGTCTTGATTTCCCATGGTCTGTGGGACAGCCCTGCCAATTTCGAAGGTTGGGCGAAGGCGTTTGCGTCCCGGGGCTACACCGTTGCCCTCCCCCGTCACCCAGGCAGTGACAAGCAACAGCAACGGATGGTTCTCAGTGGAGAGGCTCCTCCACCGAAGCCGGCGGAGCTCGCCCTGCGGGTGCTCGACCTGAAGGCGGTCACCGATGCTCTGGCGCGCCAGCAATTCACTGGCGTTGGCGCTCTTCAAACCGACCACATTGTCGTGATCGGCCATTCCTGGGGGGCGACCACCGCCTTGCAACAGGCTGGTTTGAGGCCGACAGCAACGTCGTTGCGTCAGCGTTGTGATGACACCAATGATCCCCAACGCAACCTCAGCTGGACCCTGCAGTGCAGTTGGCTCGATGGGATCGCCCAGGCCGATCTCAGTGACCCCCGCGTGGTGGCTGCCGCCGCTATCTCCCCGCCGATGTCACTGCTCTTTTCGAGTGGCGAGTTGCAATCCAACGCGGGTCGTCTCCTGGTGGTGAGCGGTACCCATGATTGGGTCGTTCCCCCTGATCCCGAGGCGTTGGCACCCATGCGCCGAGCCGTTGGCTTTGGCCATCAGCTGGTGCTGGCCAAGGGCGGGGATCACTTCAATCTCCGCCCCGGCCGCCATCCCGATGGTGGCGTGCTGACCCCGTTGCTGCTGCGCTGGGTCGATGCCGTCTATGCAGCAGGAGCCGCCGTGCGTCCTGGCCAGGGGGCCTTGGGGTTGCTGCGGCCTGGAGACTGGAGCAATTCTTCGATTCCCTTGCGCGACGTGTCCGCTCAGCTTTGAGGCGGCCTTGCACGAGCCTTGGCTGCGACGGGTCACCATGGCCGCGGTTTGCCGCGCAGACAGGGATGCTGCCCTCCCTAAAGGAATGGTGGGACCAACCTCACCGTGACCTTCTCTCCGGCCTGGTTGTGGCCTTCGCCCTCATCCCAGAAGCGATTGCCTTTTCGGGCATCGCGGGGGTGGATCCCCAGGTGGGATTGTTCGGCGCGTTCTGTCTCGCGGTGACGGCGTCGATCGTTGGCGGCCGCATTGCCATGATCCTGTTGGCCAAGGATTGGGTGCAGCAGATTCCGATGGCCACCCTGGTGGGGGTGATGCTCATGGTGGCTGCCAGCACGGCGAACTGGAGTTCGCTTCGTGAAATCCGCCGTGCCCCAAAGAGTGACACCTCTGTGATGGTGCTCACGCTGTTGATCACCTTGATCACCCACAACCTGGCGATCGGAGTGCTCTCCGGTGTGGCCTTGGCTGCAATCCTGTTCAGCCGCAAAGTGGCCAAGGTGATTGCCGTGACGCATCACGACAGCCCTCTCCCCTCTGGCGGGCGGGAGCGTCGCTATGCGGTTGTGGGGCAATTGTTTTTCGTGAGTGTCACCTATTTCAAGGCAGGTTTTGACTTGCATGATCACCCCGAGCGTGTGGTGATTGATTTGCATGAAGCTCACCTCTGGGATCAAAGCTGTGTTGCCGCCCTTGATCAGGTGATTCGCCGCTATCGCAGCGCCGGTTCCGTGGTGGACGTCTGCGGACTCAATCCCGCCAGTGCTGATTTGTTTGAGCGGATCGGTGCCTCCGCGGCAGCGGCCTGATCAAGAAAAAGCCGGGTGTCCCGCCCGGCTCGTCTCCCCCATGCACCCCACAGGTGCTCGTGACAACGCTATGGATGGAGCCTGTGTCTTGCTGGGGCGCCAGGAATAGCTTCCGTTTTTCAAGTCTTCTTCCGTTTGTGGATCGGTCTCAGTCGCGTTGACAGTCGCGTCTGACCGCAGCATCGTTGCGCCAGCGGATTGCTCCAAGGGATGCACAGTCTTCCGTTCTTGGGTCATGCCCGGGTCAAGGTCAGCTGCGAGATGAGCCTCGCGCACTTGGCGCGGCTTGATGCCCTGAAGGAGCAATGGGGAGTGGAATCACGGGCCGAGGCACTGCATCGGTTGCTCGATGTTTGCTTCTCCAGCGACGTCTGCCTCGAGTGAGGTCAAAACACCTATGGCTTGGCTAACGCAGCTGAGTCACTGTTGCTCAAACGCGGTGATGCTTTGGAACATCAGCTAGGACGCGCGTTCTCGATCGAAATCGCCCGCCGCGAGATCGAGGCGATTGCAGATTTGGATCAGGCCAAGGCAGCAGCTCTTCTGCTTCTTGAGCAGGTCCGCCTGATGCGGGAGATGGCTGATCTGCTGGTCAGAAATGATTGGTTGAGTGCCCAGGCGGCCGGTCTCGATCGATCGCAGCCTGACCTGGATGCGGATTGCGCGGCTTAGGCTGGCGCGCCGATGCCCTCGCGCCATGTCTTTGGTGGTCTTGAAGTTCAGCTCCGAGGATTGCGGGACTTGCCATCGCATGAGCCATTACGACGAGAAAGTCAGCGAGGAGCTCGGGTGCTCCTTTGTCAGCGTGATGCTGCAGGACACCGAGACCTACCGCCGCTACAGGCGTGTATTGATGGCGCAGTATCCCAATAAGGATGGGATGGGATGGCCCACTTACCTCGTGGTGACCGATCCCGAGGGCGAGTTCGCGATTCACGGTGAACTCAAGGGAGGAATGCCAAAGGGCGATTTCCGGACCCGACTGCAGGCCCTGTTGCCCGATCTTTGAGTTTTCTTCCACTGGCAGCATTGCCTACCCCTCCGAGCAGGGTTGAAGTGGCTCAGTGCTTCATGCACCAATGACTTCGTTGAGATCTGCGCCCTCCTGGTTGCACCGGGGCTGCTCTGTCTCCCTGGTGGGCCGACCCAATCATCGGGACGCCTACTTGATCCGGCATCGCAGTGGTGTGCTGCTGGGTTCAGCCCCCAACCTCGATGCTGCCCGACGCTTGATTGACGAGCAGATCCCTCTGTTGCGCCAACGCCTGGCTGCCAGCGCCTGAGGCTGGCGGTGTCAAGCTACGCAGGTGATTGATTCTCCGCAGTGACGAAGACGGTTCTGCTCTGTGGCTACTACGGAGAGCACAACCTTGGTGACGATGCACTGCTGGCCGCTCTCCTGAAGCAGTTGCCCAGCGCCTTGACCCCGCTGGTCACGGCCTGCGACCGCGTCGAGGTCGAATCGCGCCACGGGGTGACAACAGTGCAACGCCGCAGCCCCAGGGAGGTGATGGCAGCCCTGGGCAGAAGTGACGCCCTTGTCTTTGGTGGTGGAAGCCTTCTCCAGGATTCCACCAGTTTTCAAAGCCTGCTGTATTACGCAGCCCTGATTCTCTCGGCCCGGCTACAGCGAAAGCCTGTTCTGCTCTGGGCCCAGGGCCTGGGTCCCCTGCGTCGGCGGCGAAGCCGTGCATTGGTCCGTGCTTTGTTGCCGTTGATCACGGCCATCAGCTGGCGCGATGCCGACTCCGCAGCACTTGCAAGGCAATTGGGTCGTGTCGATACCCATGCTGCCGATGCGGTCTGGTCCCTTCCCCGTCAGCAATGGCTGGGGCGGGGTGGGCCGATTGTGGTTTGCTGGCGCCCCACCGATCTCCTTCAGAGCGAGGGTTGGCGCCCCTACCTCCAGGCCCTGTCAGCACTGGCTGAGGCCTCTTCGCGGGAAGTGCTTTGGGTTCCCTTTCACCAAGATCAAGACCAGACGCTGCTAGCGGATCTGACCGCTGAGGGGCTGATTCCGCAGGCACTCGTTGCGCGCAGCCGTCAGGTGAAAGCCGACACACCGCAGGAGGCGATGGCGTTGTTTCGATCCGCTTCTCTGGTGGTGGCGATGCGCTTGCACGCCCTGATTCTTGCGGCCCTGAGCGGTGCACCCGTGGCGGCCCTGAGCTACGACCCCAAAGTTCAGGCCTGCGCAGAACAGATCGGCTGCCCCTGTTCTGATCTGGCCTGCGTGGCTCCCCAAGGCCAGCTTCTGCGGGAGCTGTGGAGCGAGGTCATCGATCTGCCACCGACCTCTGAGCGCATCAGCGCCATTGCGGCTTCAACCGAGCTGCACCATCAACTGTTGTCCAGGCTTGTGCAATGACCATGCGTGCTGTGGGGTATCAGTCCGATCGCCTCGCGTTGCTCGACATTGAGCTTCCGAAGCCTCATCCCACGGGCCATGACCTGTTAGTCAACGTTGAAGCTGTTGCCATCAATCCCGTTGACGCCAAGGTCAGGCAACGGGAGTCGCCGCCTTCCGGTTCCTGGCGTGTGCTCGGGTGGGATGCCTGCGGGGTTGTTGCTGCTGTTGGAACATCCGTTCAGGGATTCCAGGCTGGTGATCGGGTTTGGTATGCCGGTGCCCTCGATCGGCCTGGCTGCAACAGCGAGTGGCATCTCGTGGATCACCGTCTGGTGTCACGGGCTCCGCGCACGCTCAATTCAACCCAGGCTGCTGCATTGCCCCTCACCGGGATCACCGCGTGGGAACTGCTGTTTGATCGCCTCCGTCTCCAGCAAGACACCAGCGCACATGGGGGTGAAGTGCTGCTGGTGGTTGGCGCCTCTGGGGGTGTTGGCTCCATCCTGGTCCAGCTGGTCCAAGCCCTCACTGGCATCACGGTGGTTGCTACCGCCTCACGCCCAGAGAGTGAGCAATGGCTGCGCGACCTCGGTGTGGCGACTGTTATCAACCACCAGCTCCCTCTTCAGCCGCAGCTGCAGGCCCTTGGCGTTGACAGGGTAGGTCGTGTGATCTCTCTGACCCATACCGCTCACCACTTCAGTGCTCTGGTGGATCTGCTGGAACCCCAGGGGTGTCTCGCTCTGATCGACGACCCCGATCCTGCCGCCATGAATGTGCTGGCCCTCAAGCGCAAGAGCCTTTCCCTGCACTGGGAACTGATGTTCACCCGCTCTCTTTATCAAACGCCGGACATGGCGCAGCAGGGTCGCATCCTGCAGCAGATCGCTGATCTAGTGGATCGCGGCATTCTGCGCACCACGTTGCGGGAGCTTTTGCGTCCTATCTCGGCTGCCACGCTCGAGCAAGCCCACCGGCAGATCGCCGCTGGCCATACCTTGGGCAAGCTCGTGCTCGCCGGATGGTGATCCTCGCTGCCGTCAGCGTCCTCAGCTGGTGCAGCGTGGTTGCACTCCTGCTCTTGCTGCTGGCGCTCGAACTGCAACTGGGTCGTGCCCCCAGGTTGGAGCTCTCGGCATCGCAGGTTTGGCCTGAGGCCATCTCTGCCGTTCGTGTGGTGATTCCTGTTTTCAATGAAGAAGAAAACATCGGCGAGTGTCTCGATGCTCTCGGCGCCGCCCTGCCGCCAGACCTTCCCGTCGCGGTGTTGGTGGCTGACGACGAGTCGACTGACGGCACGGTCGCTCTGGCCCAGAGCAGCAGCAGCGTGCAAGTCGTCTCTGCAGGACCAAGACCAGCGGTTGAGCGCTGGTGCGGGAAGAACTGGCCGGCCTCCGTCGCCGCCGCGATGCCCTGGCCCGACGGTGATTCGGAGCAGCAGTGGCTTCTGTTCCTTGACGCCGACGTCAAGCTCAGGCCAGGAGCGATTGCCGCGGCTTTGTCTGAGGCCAGCAGATCCGGAGCTGATCTTCTCTCCCTTGCCCCACGCCTCGAGTGCGGCTGTCTGGCGGAATGGCTGGTACAGCCCATCGTTGCCGCCTTGCTTGGGCTGGGATTCCCGATTCGCCGAAGCAACGACCCTGACGATCCCACCGCTTTTGCGGCCGGCCCCTTCATGCTCTTTCGCCGTTCCGCCTATGAAGCGATTGGTGGTCATCGCGCCGTGGCCTCGGAGGTGGTTGAGGATCTTGCGCTTGCCCGGCGTATCAAGGCCCATGGTTTACGGCTGCGTTACCTGCTCGGGGTCGACTGGGTGGACCTGCGCATGTACCGCTCCTTGGCGGCCCTTTGGGAAGGCTGGACCAAGAACTGGTTTCTCGGTCTTGATCGCAACCTGCTGAAGGCTGCCGGCAGTGTGGGTGTGGTGTTGCTGTTGTTTGCGCTTCCCTGGATGTCCCTGTTGTGGGCGCTGATCGCGTTCCTCTACTCAGGGCAACCCAACCTGATGCTGGCGCTGCCCACCCTGTTGGGGGTGATGCTTGTCTTCTCGGTGCGCCTTTGGAGCACCTGGCGCTTTGCGACCCCTCTGCGCTACTGGTGGCTGAGCTGGCTGGGTGCGGTTTTGATCGCCGCGATTGTTCCGGCCAGCGTGTGGAAAACGAGCACGGGTCGCGGCTGGACCTGGCGCGGTCGCTCCTTGGCTTAGAGGTGCTGGGCTTAGCTGAGCGCAGACTGCTGAAACTCGATTAGGCGGGCCAAAACCTCGGCACTGTGGCCACTCGGGCGAACACCGAGCCAGCGCTCCCGCAGGATCCCTGCTGGATCGATCAAGAAGGTGTGCCGCTGGGAGAAGGGAGCGATCCAGCTTCCATAGGCCTGGCTGACGCTTCCACCCGGGTCGGAGAGCAGAGGGTAGGTGAGGGCTTCACTGCCGCAGAACTCCTGGTGGGATTCGCTGCTGTCAGCACTGATGCCGACCACCTCAGCCCCGGCGCGATGGAACCGATCAAGATCCCGTTGGAATCCCCGGGCCTCCAGGGTGCAGCCCTCGGTGAAGTCACGCGGATAGAAATAGAGCACCAGCCACTGACCCTTGAAATCACTCAGGCTTCGTTGAGCGGCCTGGGCTCCTTGAGCTGTCGGAACCACGCCCATCAGCGTGAAATCCGGTGCAGCCTGCTGGAGCTCTGGAAGGACGCCACCCAATGAAAAAGCCTGCTGCGCAAAGGCCAGCAGGCTGAAGGAGGAGAGTCCCAGAGACGCGAGAAGGTCGCGACGGTTCATGGGAGGTTCTCTGAGATGGAAGTGGCCTCAGATCTTGGCCAGGTTGATGCCCAGCTGCTTGGCGTAGGCGCCCAGGCCTTTCTTCTGGATGGTTTTGAGAGCGCGAGTGGACACCCGGAGCTTCACGTAGCGATTGCCCTCAGCCCACCAGAGGCGACGCTCTTGCAGGTTCACCTGCTGCAGCTTCTTGGTGCGGATATGCGAGTGCGACACGGCCATGCCGTTGTTAGCGCGCTTGCCGGTGAGTTGGCAGACCCGGGACATGTCCGACCTATAAAAACGAATGAATCTGGCCAATCGGCCAAGCAGCCACAGTAGCAAGTCACCCTCAGGCCACCGCTTGGGGGCTCCTCAACTCGATGGTCTGGGTGGGGAAGGCGAATTGCAGCCCTTGTGCGGCGAACGTCTGGACGATCTCCAGGTTGATGCGCTGCTGCACATCCAGGGCCCGCTTGAAGTCATTGCTGGGCACGAAATAGGCCAACTCAAAATCAAGGCTGCTACTGCTGAAGGCCACGAAATGGGCGCGATCGAAGCGGGCATCGGGCTGGCGATCCACGATGGATCGCAGCAAGGGCGGCAGATTGGCGAGTTGCTCGTGACTGGTGTCGTAGGTCAGGCCCAGGCGATAGAGAAGGCGCCGTTCCTTCATGTCTCCGTAGTTGGAGACCACCGCACTGGTGAGGGCGCTGTTGCTCATCACAATCGCTTCCCCGTTCACGCTGCGCAGGCGTGTGGAGCGCACCCCCACCCGCTCCACGGTGGCCATCACCTCCCCCACCTGAATCAGCTGACCGTTTTGAAACGGTTTGTCGAGCAGGATCGTGATGTATTCAAAGAACTCAGACACCGGTTCCTTCAAGGCCAGTCCGGCCCCGATGCCGCCGGCGCTGAGAAGGGCCCAGATTGCGGCCATCTGAACACCGATGTTCTGGAGATAGAGAACCGCCCCAAGGCACCACACCAGGGCGCGCTGCAGCGGAATCACGGCCTGGATCATGCCGCTGAGGGCGGGATCGTCGCTTCGGGCGGCTGCCCGTTGCAGAAGACCTCTGCAGATGCGGTTCGCCAGGCGAACCAGCAGCACCATCAGCACCAACTTGGCCAGGCTGAAGGCGATCCGATCGGCCGCCGCACTGGTGGGCAGGATCTGCCAGGCCATGGTTGCGCTGACAACCCAGCCCAGAGGGGCTACTGAGGCCAGCAGTGCCGATCCGATCGTTGCCTGGGAGCTGACACCTCTGGCTTGAGCCAACCTGACCAGAGACCGCCCCAGCAGTGCGGACATCAGGCTGGAGAGCAGGCCTCCCCCCAGCAGCACCGCAAGCGCAGTCAGAAACGGCGAGGGGCTGCTGGGCATGGTGATCTCAGTGCTACGGAATCAGGTCAGAGCCCCCGATCCATCAACTGGCCCATCAGATCACAGCTGCGTTGCTGGAAGCCGGCCAATTGATTCGGCTCGAGCCCCCCGACAGCGAGGCGGGCCATCTCATAAATATGCCGGCTGAGGTCATCGGCCAGCTGCTGGCTTGGGGAGCTGCCGCCTGCCCCGGTGATCACCGAGCCGGCGGAGAGCTTGAGCAGACCTTCCACCAGGCGGTGCTTGCGGTTCACCAGCAGCACGTGGTGGTCGGGAAGGCCGGGTAGGCGCTGCTCCATGAGAGCACCCATGTCGTTGATGCGGCGCATCTGCTCCGGCAACAGGATCAGGGCTGCAGGGGCGTTGTCGCCCTTGAGGGCCTGCACCTGGATCGTCACCTTGTCGTTGTTGAGGGCGCCCTTGAACAGATCGCGCACCTTCTCGGAGTTGTCTTTGCCTTCGGCATCGCTCAGTTCGCTCTCCTTCTCCTGCAGGGAGTCGTCGAGTTCGCTGTCAACGCGCTGGAACTTCAGCTCCTCGTGGCGGTATTCCAGCCAGGGGATGAA
>Ga0194123_10003921_pt1 | contig 17351 bp, 12 predicted proteins | sample TA2MahsurfametaG_5_FD_155479 | JGI IMG/M metagenome (GOLD analysis project Ga0194123, IMG submission 155479) | Freshwater microbial communities from Lake Tanganyika, Tanzania - TA2015023 Mahale A surface | ecosystem: Environmental > Aquatic > Freshwater > Lake | place: Tanzania: Lake Tanganyika... | reverse complement strand
CAAGCGGTGTACCTGCGTCATCCAGCCACGGCTGGTTCGGCGTTGGAGGCGGGGCGTCAACGTCGTCTGTTTCCGTTCCCCCTGCCCGATGAGCTCAAGCCTCTAGCGGCCTGGGCCTTGCCTTCTCTTCAGGCACTGCTCTTTCAGCACCAGCACGCTGCGGCCCTGGCGACGGCGATGGCTTCCAAGCCTCAGCCAGAGCACACCACAGAGCCCTGGGTGGAATTGCCGGCTGGCCATCCGCGGCTCACGCTTGCAACCCTGCAGCAACTGTTGGAACGCCAGGGTTTGAACCTGGCATTGGCCCAAGCGCTCGTGCTCGATGAAGCCGAGGCCGCTGTGCAGCTCTCTGGGGATGAACTCCACAACCTCACGCAGCAGCAGATCCAACGCTGGCAGGATGAGCACGAAGGCCAAGATCCTGAAACTCCTCGCGAGCACGCAGAGTTGCAGCAGCGCCTGAGATGGGTTCAGCGGCAATGGCGGTTGCAGCGGTTCCGCGAGCTCTGTTTCGGCGATGAGGTGGAGCTGCGTTATCTGGAGCGCAAGGCCGAGCTGGATCGAGTGGTGTACTCCGTGCTCCAGGTGCATGATCAGGGCCTAGCCGAGGAGCTTTATCAGCAGATTCGCGAGGGCGAGTCTGAATTTGCTGCATTGGCCGCTGTTAACAGCTTGGGCCGGGAAGCCCAGAGCCGTGGACAGATCGGTCCGGAGCCGCTGGGTGATCAGCATCCGGCTTTGGTGAGCCGCTTGCGCAGTGGTGAGCCAGGGCAGCTCTGGCCCCCCTTTGAGGTGGAGGGAATCTGGGTGGTCTTGCGACTCGAAACGGCATCGTTGTCGGCGCTGGATGAGCCGTTGCGTCAGCGGCTGCTACAGGAGCTGATGGACGCTTGGATGGAGGAGCGCACCCGCCAGATCCTGGCGGGAGACGTGTTGCCGCCGCTGCCGTTGCCCAAGGGCATGGAGGTTGTGGCGTGACCACGCTCAGCTTGGCGGCGGTGGCGCCATTTGATCAGCTGCCGGCTGACACCTTGAAGTTGCTCGTGCCGCAGCTGCCATTGCGGCGTTGCCGGCTGGGCCAGGTGCTCCAGACCCACGAGCAGGCGGGTCTTGGCATGGCTGTGGTGTTGCGCGGTCAGCTGCGCTCGCTGGGTGTGGATCCTTTGCAGGCGGGGCTTCGCACCCTGGCGCGCTTTGGGCCAGGAGAGCTGGTGGGTTGGTTTGGGGTGCTGTCGGGAATCAGCGGTGAGCAGGTGCAGGTGGCCTCGGCGGAGGCCGAGCTGATCTGGGTCCCAGCGGCTGTGGCTCAACAGTTGCTGGCCGATCAGCCCCAGCTGCAGCTCTGGTTTGAACAGCAGCTCAGCCCGATCGAGCTGCATCTCACGCTGGTGGAGCACCTGCGGCTTCAACACGCCTGGAGTTATTGGCTGGAGCATGGGCCCGAGCTGCAGCAGCGGGCCCGTTTGGGCAGCCCCAATGGCGATGCCAGCCTGGTGTGGCGGCCAAGCCCCTGGAACGGTGAGCAGCGGCTGATTGGTTTGCCGAGCCCGCCGCAGGCTCCCGCTGAAACCTCAACAACGGCACTGCCCGTAGAACAAGCGGCGGCACCCGAGCCCGAGCCTGAGAGCCAAGGCTTCTACGCCCTGGCAGCCCCGAGTGCGCTGGCGGCAGCCCATCCCCTGCGGGTGCCTCAGGCCGTGGGGCCGCGGCTGGCACCGCTTGCGATTTGTGAGGGCATTGCCGAACAGCTGCAGGTGCCCTGCGATCGCGAGTCTTTGCTCGATCAGATCGATGGCACCCTGCAGCAACAGGAGCGGCTCAACCTGGTGAATCTGGGCCAGCTGCTGAGCTCCATGGGGCTGCGGGTGGTGTTGGCGGAGTTGCCGGTTGATCGCCTGGCGCGGGTGCAGCCTCCGGCGGTGCTCAGCCAAGACGGTCAGTTGGGCGTGCTGGATGGCGTGGACCCCGATGGCAGCGCCCGCATCCTCGATCCGGAGTTGGGGCCACTGCGGATCCCCTTGGCGGATCTGGCCCAGAACGGACAGCTGGAGCTGTTGCTGCTGGAGCGAACGGCCCGCAGCAAGAGCCGCCGGTTCAGCTGGGGTTGGTTTGCTCCGTATCTGCGGGATCATCGCCGCGAGTTGATCGAGGTGTTCGCTGCTTCCTTCGTGGTGAACCTGTTGGCTCTGGCCACGCCATTGGGCATTCAGGTGCTGGTGGATCAGGTGTCGCGGTTTGAGAATTTCGGGGCATTGCTCAGTATTTCGGCACTGCTCTTTCTGGCGGCATTGGTGTCGTCTGTGGTTCGCACCCTACGCAGCTTGATCTTCACGGATGTGGCCAATCGCGTGGATCAGGCCACGAAGGGCACGATTCTGGATCGGCTGGTGCGGCTGCCGCAGAACTTCTTCGATAGCCGGCCGGTCGGTCAGGTGACCTATTACTTCAACCAGCTCGATCGGCTGCGTGAATTTCTGATTGGCCAGAGCCTCACCACATTGGTGGATTTTCTGTTTTCACTGCTCTATATCGTGGTGTTGCTGGCGTTGAATCTGCCGCTCACGCTGGTCACGTTGTCGACGCTGCCGCTGATCATCATTCTTGCCTTGATCAGCAATCCGATTGTGGAGAGCATGATCGAGCGCTCGATCAATGAAGCGGTGAGAACGTATTCCTTCCTGACGGAAGCCATCGGGGGCATCCAAACGATCAAGTCTCAGAACGCTGAGCTGAAAACCCGTTGGGAATTTCAGAACCGCTATTCCCGCTTCATTGGTGAAGATTTCAAGCTGCGCATCACCAATGAAACAGTGTCGTCGTTGGCTAATTTCATCAATGAGCTCAACGGCATCCTGGTGGTGGGCTTTGGCATCTGGTTTGTGATGAAGGGCCAGCTCACGCTCGGGGCCTTCTTTGCCTTCCGGATCATCAGTGGGTATGTCACGCGGCCGATGGTGCAGCTGGTGCAAACCTGGCAGCAGTTCAAGCTGAGCACCGAGCAGATCAAGATGGTGGGCGACATTGTTGATCGCCAGACCGAGCAAAGCGAGGAGGAGGCCACGAATATTCCCATGCCCCCCCTGCGGGGGGATGTGGCCTTCCAAGGGGTGAGCTTTCGCTTTGAGCTCGATGCGCCGCGTGTGTTGCATGGCATTGATTTGGAGGTTCCGGCCGGCACCTTTGTGGGGCTGGTGGGTGGCTCCGGCAGCGGTAAGAGCACCTTGCTGAAGTTGCTCCCTCGTTTCTATAAAGCTGAGGAGGGTCAGGTGCTGATCGATAGCCTGGATATCAATAAGGTGGAGCTGTATTCCCTGCGCCGCCAGATTGGTGTGGTGCCGCAAGACAGCCTGTTGTTTGATGGCACGATCCGCGACAATCTGTTGCTGGTGAAACCCGATGCCAGCACGGATGACTTGATCCGGGCGGCGCGCATTGCCTGCGCCCACGACTTCATCATGGCGATGCCGAAGGGCTATAGCTCCAGCGTGGGTGAGCGAGGTGCGGGTTTATCGGGCGGCCAGCGTCAGCGCCTTGCTTTAGCCCGTGCGGTGTTGCAGAACCCCAGGATGTTGATTCTGGATGAGGCCACCAGTGCTCTGGATGCGCGCACAGAGCGGCAGGTGTGCCTCAATTTGTTTGAGGCCTTCCGCGGCCGCACGGTGTTTTTCATCACCCATCGTCTCTCCACGGTTCGGCCGGCAGATCTGATTGTGCTGATGGATCATGGAGCGATCATGGAGCGGGGCAGTCATGCCGCATTGATGCAACAGCGCGGTTGGTATTACGCCCTGCATCAGAGCCAGAACCAAGAGGGGCTGAGCTGAGTGAACGAGCCGAAAGCCTGGAGCTTCAATCAGCCGGTGCTGCTGCGCAAGCGGCGTCAGGCCTCCTCGCTGCTCGTGTGGACGGGTGTGGCCGCCACGGCTGGGGGCGTTCTGTGGATGCTCGTGGCGCCGCTTCAGGAAACGATTGCCGTGCAAGGCAAACTCCAGCCGATGGGCCAGGTGCGCGAGATTCGCGCCCCAGCTCCGGGGGTGGTGGAGCAGGTGTTGGTGCGTGATGGCGCTGCGGTGCAGCCGGGCCAGCTGCTGGTGCAGTTGGATCTGCGCCAGGCCCGTGAGCAGCTCCAAGCCGGCCAGTCGGTGTTGGAGCGGCTGGAGAACGAAAACCAGATTTATCGCGCTGCCCTCAGCGAGCAGCCAGCTGCGGGGCTAACGCCCAATCAGCGTTTGGCGCTGCAGAAGCAGCAGGAGCTGCTGCGTGAACGGCGAGCTGCCTCGGCCCAGGAGCTGCGGCGGGCGCGCACGCGGGTGCTGAGTCTGGAGCGGAGCTTGCGGGCTTCCGAGGAAATCGCGCGCCGCTACCGCTCGCTCGTGGGTAGCGGCGCGATGAGTGCGGTGTCGTTGATTGATGTGCAGGAGCGGGCTGATCAGCAGCGCAGCGAATTGCTGGAGGCCCAGGCGGAGCGCCGCCGCCTCGAGGCGATGGCGAAGGCAGGGGAGGCCTCCGGCGAATTGGAGCTGCGCAACCGGATTGAGGCCAACTTGCGTCAGATCGCTGCCCTGCGCCAGCAGGTTGCTGATGCTCAGCGGTTGATCTCCCTGGCGCAGTTGCGGGCACCGGTGGCGGGGGTGGCCTTTGATGTGGGTGTGACGCCCGGTGCCGTGGTGGCCGATAGCGCGAAGCCGTTGCTCAAGGTGGTGCCGCAGCAGCAGCTCCAGGCCAGGGTTTACCTGCCGAATTCGGCGGTGGGGTTTGTGCAGCCAGGGCAGCGGGCCTTGATCTCGCTCGACTCGTTCCCATCGGCGGATTACGGCCGGATCGGGGCCAAGGTGTTGGCGGTGGGCTCGGATGCCTTGCCGCCGGATCAGCAGCGGGAGGTGCTGGGCACGGAGGTGCGCGGGCTGTATTTCCCGGCCACCTTGCAGCTGGAACGCCAGAGCTTGCCAGCGGGGCGCCGCGCGATTCCACTCACGGCGGGCATGAGTCTCACGGCGGATCTTCAGTTGCGGGAGCGCCGCTTCATCAGCCTGTTCACGGCCTTCTTCGACAACAAACTCAAATCGCTGGAGCGGATGCGTTGATGCCAAAGCCGGGGGCTTGGTGGCGCTACGTGCCGGAGCAGGAGCGCGCCCGTCGCCTCAAGCAGTGGCGCTGGGCCTGGCTGCGAGCCCAGTTGCAACGCCGCCGCGTGCAGATTGCGCTGTTGCTGCTGCTCAATCTGTTGATCTGCCTGGTGCCTTGGTGGATGGGCTTGCAGAGCCTGGCGGTGTTGGCGCTCTTGCCGATTGTGGCCGTCCCGCTGGTGGGGGGCTTGGCTTACTGGATCACCTGGCAGGAGTTCCACCGCTGAGTTCGCGCCAGGCACCATGCATCCAGCCTGGGAGCTCAAAGCTGTCGAGGTTGAGCTCGATGCGCTCGATCGGGTGAAACAGGGCCACCGCCAGGAGCAGTGCTTCATCGCGGCCGGTGTCGGCTTCCAGCAGCAGTTGCATCAGCTGATCGCGGTGGGTCTGATCACGGCTGGAGAGCTCTCGCCGGCAGAGGCTGCTCTGCACCAGCTGGCGGAACAGATCGCCAATGGCGGAGCGATACAGGTTTTCCAGACTGTCTGGCGACACATCCAGCAGCAGCTGGGCCAGCATCAGCCGAAGGGTCTGCAGCTCGTCGATCACCTCTTGATCGTCTGGATCCACCTGAAGCAGCCGCAGCAGCCCAAGGCCGCGTTTCTGGGCTGCTTCGTCGCTGAAGAGATCGAGCAGCTGTTGGCCGTCTGTGGGAATCAGTCGGGGCAATGGCGCAGGCGCAGGCCCGGGTGCGTCGGCCTCCTTGGCAGGGGTGAGCAACCCTCGCGGCGAAGCATTGGCGCTGGCGCACCAGCTGTAGAGGTCGTTGAGCCAGGTTGGAAGGGCCTCGGCCGTGATGGCGCTGGGCAGCTGAGGGCCTTCTAGATAGCCGAGCAAAGCCAGGAGGTGATTCCAGCGATCCGGGCTGGACTGCGCCACTGCCTCCAGCAGGCGGTGGCGCCAGCGCTGTTCGTCACGGCTCAGGGGTTGTTCGCGCAGGGGGCTTGCGCTGAGCTCACGCTGCACCGTGCCGATGGCGCCCTGCCAGAGCTGGGCCAGCTGATCCACGGGGGCTTCTAACCAGAAGCGCGAGAGGCAGTGGCGGGCGTGCCGCGCCTCGAGCATCAGCTCAGCGGAGGGTTGCGCGCGGAGCTGGTGCACGATGGCGCTCAAGCGTTGCAACGACCAGGCCGGTGCGGCCGGCGCCAGGTTGAGCCCCAGCTGGCGAGGCGGTGCAAACAGCGTTGGCTGAGTGCCCAAGAGATCCACGCCGCGTTGCAGCGGTTGGCGCAGGCGCTGCCTGCCGCGATGCCAGAAGGTTCTCAGCCCCATCGGCCCGTTGTGCTTGGCGGGATCGTACGCAGCTGCTCCAGCAGTTGATCAATCACCAGGGCCCACTGGCGGTCTGCGCCTTGCCGGTGCAGCTGCAGGCTCGGATACCAAGGGCTATCGCTGCGCTGGCGCAACCAGCGCGGATCAGCGCTCCAGGGCAACAGCACGTGGGCCGGTACCCCCTGGGCTCCGGCCTGGTGAGCCATCGCGGTGTCCACCGTGATCACACGCTCCAGCCCTTGGATTAGCTGGCCGGCCTCCAAAAAATCCGCCTGGGGCGGCAGGGCTTCCGCAAACAGCTCCGCGATGGCCGGTTCCAGCTCCTCGCGATCGGGCCCGACCTGCAGGTTCACGGCGGCGACGCCGAGGCGCTTCAAACCCACCAGCAGCTGTTCGAGGGCCTCGGGATTCAGCGTGCGCTTGCGGTATTCCCGGGCGGTGAAGGGCTCCTCGAGCTTGCGGCCTGCGGCCCACACCACGCCGATACGCCGCCTGATCTGCCGGGCAGGCGATGGGAGCCGCAGGTAGGGCCCTGAAGCAAAGGCTTCGGCGCTGAGGGTGCCTCCGCCAAGACAGCTGGGGAGGCTCATCAACGATCCGTGGCAGGCCGCCGGTGGCGGCGTGGCCTGCTTGGCGATCACCTCCGGCGGCTGCGGCAGCCAGCTCAAGCCCTGCTGCAACATCGCCACCAGAGCAGGTTCCACCTCCAAAACCACCCGCTGCTCGCTCAGTGGAATCAGCCAGCGCAGGAATTGAAAGGTGTCGCCAAATCCCTGCTCGCTCCAGATCACCAACGGTTCGCCGGAGTGCTCGGCCCAGTGCTGCCAGTAAGGCCCAGGGCGGTAGTAGCTGAAGTGCTCCACCGGCAAGCGCTGCTCACTCAGGGCCCAGGCCTCGCCGTAGCGCTCCAGACCCACCAGCACCTGGCTGTGGTTCCAGGCCGTTTCGTGGCTGGGCTGGAGCTCCTGGGCGATCTGGAAGGCGCGATCCGCCTGCTCAAAGCAGTTCAGATCCCGCAGCGCATTGCCGAGCCCCCGCCAGGGGCGGTGGTCGCTGGGTTCGAGGCAGATAGCCCGGCGGTAGGCCGCAAAGGCCTGGTGGGGTTGATCGGCCAGCCAGTGGGCATTGGCGCGGTTGTTCGGCAGCCGAAACTCGCGGGGGGCCAGGGTTTCGGCTTGTTGGTAGAGGTCAATGGCCCTTGGCCATTCCTGCTGGCTGGAGGCTTGTTGCGCGCGCCGGAAGAGGTCTGCAAGGGCTTCAGGGTCAGCAACCTGCCACACAGAGGTTGTAAACCCGCTGCACAAAGTATATTCTTCACGAGACCGCTCTTCACTTAGCTAGACCTCATGGCCACGAGCTCGGCGATCGACACCAACATCAACACCCTGCCCGAAGCCGATCAGGCGCGGACCACCATCGAAACCACCGGCACCACCACCACCATCACGGTGACCGGCCCTGCCCTAAGCGGTCTTGAGGCCACCACCTCGGCCGAGGCTCCCAACCTGGTTCTGGATGGCAGCTTCCGCGATGGCACCTTCACCGGCGGCGGCACCTTTAAAGAGTTCTTCTCGGTGACCAGCGGCAACAAGGTGATCGCCAGCCGCTTCAACCTCGGCCAAGACAACTTCAAAGACATCGTGAACTTCGGTGGCAACGCGAAGGCTAAGAAAGTTGTTCTCGCCGACTTCGGTGATAACGACAAGCTGAAGTACAAGGGCAAGACCTACACCGCCGACGACATCAGCGGTAAGAAGTTTGACGGCATCTCCAAGAAGCAGATCAAACTCGCCTGAGTTTGGATTGATGATTCAGCCCGGTCTCGTGCCGGGCTTTTTTGATGGCTGAACCATGCGATCAGGAGCGGCTTGAGCAGGTGCGCCAGGCGTTGGCAGCCGGTGATCTCGCTTCTGCCTCGCGCGAGGTGTATCGCTGGTTTGCCGACTATCGCCTTGCCCTGGACCTTCTGCCCACGCGCGAGCGGGCCCTACGGCCAGCGCTGTGGCATGCGATGGCCGATCTAGCTGAGCTCAGCGGCGACCACCGTTTGCCTGAACAGTGCTGGCAAGTGCTGGATCAACTCGGGCCGCGAAGCAACCCGCAGCAACAGATCCTGCCCTTGCTGGGCATCCCGATCGTGAATGGCGCCGAACGCTTGGAAGCGCTGCTCGCCAGCCTCGATATGCCCATCGGCACCTTGGCGCTGGTGGATCACAGCAGCGGGCCCGGACCAGTTCGCACGCTCCTGGATCGCCTGGAGCACAAGGGCCTACCTGGGGTGGAGCAGGTGCGGGTGGCGCGCCCCTTTGGCAATGCTGGTGTGGCCCGGGCCTGGAATTCGATCCTCTTGGCCTTTCCTGCGGCGGCCTATGCCTTGATCGCGAACCACGATGTGGTGTTCGCACCGGGTGCCTTGGCTCAGGCGATGGCCTCGATCGACCCGGCCCGGCCGCAGTGGTTGCCGATGCTCAGCCGCCCGGCCGCGTTCTCCGCTTTTGTGATCACGCCGTTGGCCTGGAACCGCATCGGTTTGTTTGACGAATCCTTCGCTCCCGCTTACTGGGAAGACACCGACTATCGCGATCGGCTCGAGTGTGATCCCGGCATCGAGCGCATTGAGCAGGGCCTCTGGCTGGCAGCGATGGATGCCGCCAACCCCCGCCATAGCGCCAGCCTGGTGGATGATCCCGAACTGGCGGCGGCCAACAACATCAGTTTTGCCTTGAATCGCCTCTGGTATTTCAGCCGCCGGCGCCTGCAGGGCGATCGCCGCGGTAGCTGGCTGCGCGCCTGGCTGCTGAACGCTCCGTGATGACGCCCAACCTGCAGGCCGCCTATGCCCAAGCCCGGCGTTTGATCGAGCAGGAGCGTTGGCACGAGGCGGAGCCGCTGCTGGAGCAGGTGCTCCAGGCCTTCCCCGAGATTCCCGAACTGCGGGTGGCCCTCGGCCAGTGCCGTCAGCGCCGCCTCTGGGGGGAGGCGCTGCTCTGCGATGGGGCGTTGAGTGAGCAGCGCTATCAACGCTGGATCCGCTATCACGAGCCGCCGCTGGCTGATCCGTTGCAGCCCTTGCTGCACGATTGGTGGGAGCTGGTTTCTGGCCCCCAGGGGCAACCCTGCTGGAGCCCTTTGCACGGCGGTGTGCCCTTCCCAGCCGAGGCATGGCCTCGCAGCGGCTGGCTGGTGTGTCGTCATCCCCATAGTCAGCTGCGTGAGGGGGCGCTGCCCTGGCTGGAGCACTGGCTGGCGGAGGCAGCGGCTCAGGACCCGGACCTGATCTATGGCGATGAAGATCATCTGAACGCAGCCGGGCTGCGGTACAGCCCGTGGTGGAAGCCGGGCTACAGCTTGGAGAGCTTCTGCAGTAGCCCCTGGCTGGAGAGCTTGAGCCTCTGGCGGATCAGCTGGCTGCGCAAGCAGGGCCTGCCCTTGCCACCTTTGGATCCGGGAGCACGTTGGCAGTGGCTGCTGCAGGCCTTGGTGCGGCAGCCTGCGATTTCAGCGGCCCCGGCGGTGTTGAGCCACTGGCTGCCCACCCAGATCGCCCCAGAAGCTGATCAGCAGCCACGCCGCGCGCAAGCGTTGGCGGCAGGTCTGGAGGCCCAGGGAGAGCGTGGTGTGCGGGTGGAACCCCATCCAGCCGTGCCCGGTGGCTTTCGGCTGGCGTGGCCGGTGCCGAGCGGCTTGCGCTGCCGCGTGGTGATTCCCACCCGTGATCGCGCCGATTTGCTGGAGCGCTGCTTGCACACGCTCTGGCAAACGCGCGGCCTGGCTGCCGGCAGCCTGGCGCTGGAGGTGGTGGTGGTCGACAACGGCTCAAAGGAGGCGGCCACTGCCGAGCTGTTGCAGCGGTGGGGCGAGCGGCTGGGCCCTTGTTTTGCTGTGATCCGCGATGAGCGCCGCTTCAACTGGAGCGCGCTCAACAACCGTGCCGTGGCTGGGGCGCCAAGCAATCTGTTGCTGTTTCTCAACAACGACATCGAGGCCTTGCAACCCGGCTGGCTCGAGGCCATGGCCGCCCAGGCGATGCGGCCGGCGGTGGGGGCGGTTGGCGCAGTGCTGCTCTATCCGAATGGCCGGATTCAACACGCCGGCGTGGCCACCGGCCTGAAGGGCCTGGCCGATCACGTGTATGCCGGCCTGCCCCACACCTCGCCTGTGCATCGCGGCAGGCCGCAGTTGCTCAGCAGTTGGGGTGCGGTTACAGGGGCTTGTTTGATGCTGCGGCGTGAGCTCTTCGAGCAGGCGGGTGGCTTCGATGAAGGCTTCCCAGTGGAGTTCAACGATCTGGAGCTGTGCCTGCGGCTCAGCCAACAGGGCTACCGCCATGTGGTGGTGCCGGAAGCGGTGTTGATCCATCACGAAAGCCAGAGCCGCACGGTGGTGGGTTCGAGCACCGAACAGGAGGCGGTGCGGCGGATCAAAGCCCTGTGGGGCAGGCGGCTCCAGCAGCGTGATCCGGCCTGGCCACTGCAATGCGATCCCGAGGCTGCGGACGGGCGTCCGCTGGGCATGCGCTGGATGATCTAGGGGTTGGCAAGCCGCCCCGCCAGGCTCTTGCGCTGATCCCAGAGGGTGCCTAGCCGCTGCGCGTAGCGCTGAGCCGCCGCTGTGAGGCTGGTGAGTGCGCGAGCTTCTTCGCAGAGCTCTGGTTGATCCCGGCGCGGTTGCTGCTGCAGAGCCAGGCTCAATTGGCTCACGGCATCGTTGAGGTTCGGCTCGGCCCAGTGCTGCTGTTGGTGGTGGGGGTAACAGCCGGGTAGCACCGGCGTGAGGCTGTAGCTCACGTTGTGCGCCAGCGGACCCACGCAGAAATCCACGTTGCCGCCGTAGTGGGTGGCCACCACCTCGAGGCCCATGGCAAGGCATTCCGCCAGGATTCGCCCGAATCCCTCGGCCCGGTGCAGCGAGAGCAGCACATCGCAGCAGCCGTAGAGGCCGAGCACCTCGCTGCGGCTGAGCACCTGATCGATCAGGATCAGGTGCGGATCGGCGGCGGCAACGGCCTGCAGATCCTGCCATTGGCGCGCATCCATGCCGGCGTGCATGGTTTTGATCACCAGTCGCGGCTCATGGCCCCCTCGGGCCCGCCGGCAGCTGCGCCGGAAGGCCTGGATGGCGGCCCAGGGATTTTTGCGCCAGTAGCTGGAGCGCCCATCAAACGAGCAGATCAGCAGGGGGGATCCTGCGGGTAGGCCAAAGTGCCGGCGCCACTCCTGCCGCTGGCTGGTGCTGAGGGGTTGCAGTGGTTCGATCGCCAGTGGCATGCGCTGCAGGTGGGGTTGGCTGCTCGGCCCAATGGCCTCAGCCAGGGCCTGGTGGGTGTGGGTGCTCGAGGCCCAGAGTTCATCCACCAGGGGCAGCAGCGGTTGCCAGGGCCGAGGCCAGCGGCTGAGTTCCCAGGGCCAGTAGCCAATCGTGTAGCGCTCGCGAAACAGGCCATCCCCCAGCTCGAGGGCGAAGCGGGCCTGTTCTTCGGCGGTCACGCACAGGATGTTGAAGGCGTAGGGGGCCAGTTGATCCGGTGCGGCGGCGGCCTGCTGAAACAAGCCGGGGTTGGCGCAGCAGGTGGTGAGCGGCAGATCGAGCACCGCCACGGGGATACCGGCCTGCTCGAGGGCTTGCTGGGTGGTGCGTAGGTCTTCGCCGATGCCGAGGGCTGCCGTGGCGTAGCCCATCAGGTTCACGCCAAAGGGTCGCTCCAGAAAGGGCTGCAGCGTTGGCCGGCGGGGGGTGATGCGGCTGGGGGATCCGGTTAACGGCAGCTGGAGCAGCTCTGGGGCATACCGCTCAATCCAGGTTTGGATGGCCTCAGGGCGATCGGGGTAGGGGCAAACTTGTTGCAGCTGCGGCAAGTGCTGCCAGAGCAGGCCGTGGAACTGTGGGTGGATCGCGCCTGGTAGCGGCTGATTGAGCTGCTCCCAAAGCCCCTGGAGCTGATGCAGGCCTTGGCATTCCTGGAAGCCGCACACCAGCAACCAGGGCCACATCGCTTCCGGGCTGCTGCGGGCTTGATCGGAGCGGCGCAGTTGCAGCAGCTGCCAGATTGAAGCGCCGGCCACTGCAGCGACAGCCTGGATCTGGCCGCCCCCTTGGGCCTCGATCTGCAGCCACTGTTGCTCGATCGGATCCGGCGTGGCCCAGAACAGCTCGGCCTGATGGGTGTGCTCGCCAAGGGCTGCCAAGGCCTGCGGCACACCATTGATGCGCACCAGGGGCGGCGCCGAGCCATCGTGTTGGATCCGCCAGGCCCTGGGCGTCCAGCCCGGGGTGTGCACCAGCAGCTCAAGCGTTGGGCTCGGCTCGAGCTGGCACAGCTGGGCGTTGAGCGCGGTGCAATCGATGGCCTGCAGCATGGCTGGGCCGGCTCAGAAGCCGATGCTGGTGGTGAGCTGGAAGCGTGGCGTGGTGGTGTAACCGGGAATGGAGGGATCCCAGTCGGCGTTTTGGATCAGGTTGGTGATGCCGGGGGTGATCACCCAGTTCACACCATCGATCGGTTTGATGCTCGCGCCCAGGGTGAGGTTGCGTCCCCACCACTCGGCGATCAGGCTGAACTGGGGGTTCACCAAATAAGCCACGGAGGCTACGGGGTAGGGATCGCCATAGCTGAAGCCCCAGATGTTGCACCACAGCAGGCCGCCATAGCCGGTGCTGTTGCGGCCCTTCTGGGCCCGTTCGCTGGCGCAGGCCTGAGCCTGGCTGTCAACAATCACATTCAGGGGGCGGTAGAGGCCATCAGCCACCCCGAGGGTGATGTAGAGGTCGTTGCTGTTGTCGTCGGGGCGGCCACCGAGATCAAAGCGGGCGCTCACCACGCCGTAGGCACTGCTGGGTTGGTCGATCTTTTGGATGTCGTCGAGCTTCACCAGGTTGAACACCCCGAGCTTCATCGACACGTTTTCCGAGAAGTTGCGGCTGATCGAGAGATCCAGGCCCTGGCCACTGCCGAAGGGTGTGCCGGGTGAGCTCTGATCGGGCCGCGTGGTGGCGAGGCTGGTGATCTGGAAGCCGAGATCGAGGCCGATGGCTGTGCGCGGGTCGCCCAGGCCCACCAGGAACGACCAGATGCCTTTGGCATTGCTCTTGAATTCTTCGCCAAAGCTGCGGGTACCGCAGACCGTGTCGCCCGTGACGTTGCAGCTCTCGATGAACAGCCCGGTTTGCAGGGTGCCAAAGGTGCTGCCAAAGCCGTTGGGTACGCGTTGGCTGATTGAGGGAAGCCAGTCGTTGCCGCGTTTCACCTGGTAGAGCCCACCGGTGATGTAGGGATCTTTGGCCGGTGGCGCTGGTTCGGTGGCCACGGTGGTGGGTTGGGGCGCTGGTAGCGCCGGTTCACCCGCGGGCACGGGCTCCCAGCTCACGGCGGGTGAAGGGGCCGCGGCAGGCTCTGCGGGCATCGCTTCCCACACCACTCCGGGCGGCTTTGCCGCGCTGCCAGGAACCGTTTGCCACTGCAACGGCTGGGCCTGCACTGCCAGGGGCAGCAGAGCGGTAACGCTGATCAGCCGCTTAAGCATGCTCGGCCTCCAGCAGCAACCAGCCGAGCAATGGCTTGGCTTGCAGATCCAATTGCTGGCGCAGGTTGGCCAGGGCTGAGCGGCTGGGTGCTCCGGCCGCGGTCACCAGCAGCTGCTGATCGCAACGGTCCGCTTCCAGCAGGTTGGCAACAACCAACAGCTTGGTGGTGGGCAACTGGGCCTGGAGCAGCTCCACAAGAGCGTGCAACTGCGCGTCGGTGGCGTTCAGGCCCAGAGGCACAAGGGCGAGGCTGGAGCAGCCCTCCAGGTGGTGTTGCGCCAACAAGGCGAGGGTTGTGGCCGATGTGTCGCGATCGGAGAGATGCAGCTCGGCCAGGGGCGAGGTGTGAAGCAGCGCTTGCAGCTCATCACGGGCATACACGCGGCCGCTGCGGCGATCAGCCACCAGGGCCGCACCGCTGCCGAGCACAAGCCCAGCCAGTAAGCCCAGGGCGAGATTGCGGGCTGGCCGGGGCGATACGGGCTTATCGAGCAGCGTGGGTTTGGAGATCAGCTCCCACGGCTTGGTGGCCCGGGCCTGCTCCAGCTGCAAAGAGAGCAACGCGCTTTCGAGGGAATCCAGCGTGGAGGTGTCGCGCTTGGCGGTGCGATCGAGTTCCTGGTAGCGCAGCAGGATGGTTTGAGCTTCGTCTTTGCTGGCGGGGCGTTGGCCGGGGAGGGCCAGGTTGCCGCCGGCCGTGGTTTCGATGTATTTACGCAGGGCGTCGCGTTCGCGGATCAGGGCTGCGATCGAAGGGTCGTTATCGGTGAAGGTTTGGCGGCGGCGGATCAGGTCCTGGTTGATGGCAGCCAGCTGGCCGAGGGGGTCGCCCTGGGTTTTCACAGAGCTGCCGGCTGAGGGGGCAACGGCAATCGATGCTCCAGAACTCAGATTCGAGAGATCCAGCCCACCGGCCTGGATGGTGCCGCCATCGGTGGAGATGCCGTAGCGGATGCGGAACGCATCCAGAGCCCGGTTGGAGGCCTGGGCTTTCTGGCGGAAGCGTGCCACCTGCTCCTGGGTGTAGGTGAGGGCGTTGCGCAGGGATTCACTGCGGTCGCGCCCTGAATAGGCCTGGTAAGCCTGGGAGATCTGCTGCATCACCGGCAGCACCAGGGGTTGATCAGTGTCGCGGTAACTGATGTTGAGCACCGAGGTGCCTTTTTCCAGTTCCACGCTGAGGTTGTCTTTGGCCCAGTCGCTGAAGCGCAGCTTCTCCACAGCGCTGCCATGGGCGGCTTTGCGGGTGCGCACCTGATCAAAGATCGGCTTGAGCACCGAGGGGCTCTCGAGGATTTTCACCTCGGTTTCCAGTTGGGAGCCACCCCCCACGCCGCTCAGCCCGGCCAGGTTGGCCAGCATCGGGTTGCTGGCGGCCAAGGAGGCCAGGCGGCCGCTGGAGCCTGAATCCCGCTCGGCGAGCACGATTTGAAATTGCCCTTCCCACACCGGTTTGCTGCGGCTGGTGATCACCCCAGCTGCTACCAGGCCACAAAGGCTTCCCGCCAGGATCCAGGACCAGCGACGCCCGAGGGCCGCCGCCAGTTGGCGCAGATCGATTTCGTCGTCAGCCGGTAGGGGGGGCGTATGGGTCATCGCTCAGTTGCGGAACAGGCTGTACACCGAGTAGATGCCCACCGCAGGGCCGGTGAGTTCGTTGAGCACTTCCACCGAGGCGGAGAAGATCGAATCGTTCACGCGCACCACGTCGCCGCTCATCAACACGGGGTTTTTGTAGTCGCCGGCTTTGGCGCTGGCATTGAACGAGAACAGGCGACGGTCGGTGGCGCCATCGGGGCTGAAGCGCAGGAATTCCACGCGGCCGCGCAACAGCTTGGCGCCGCCGGCACTGGCGATGGCCTGGTTGAGCGTGGCGCCTTGAGGAAGGCTCTGCGGGCCGGGTTCTTTCACGCGGCCGCTCACGAACACCTCGATGAAATCGGGCGAGAGGTTGGTGCGGCTGGCGGCGAGCAGCTGATCGCGCATCACCTGCGGGGAGCGGCTCACCTGGATCACATCGCCATCGAAGAGGCGGATGTTCACGCTTTCGTCGCCGCTGCTCACCAGGCGGAGGAAATCCACGGTGGCACGCGCCTTGCCGCCACCAGCACTCAGGGGTTGTTTGCGCACCACCTGCACGTCGCCCAGGTTGGAGTAAGGGGTCACGCCCTGGGCCGCGCGCAGGGCATCAAACAGGGTGGGCCAGCGGTTGGAGCTGGCGGCCGCAACGCCTTGGATGGCGGCCACGTCGTCTGAGCCAGCGCTGCGCTGGAGGCGCAGGCGAGCCGCCTGGAAATCCTGCAGGGTGGTGGCTTGGCGCCGCATCGCTGCAGGACTACTGGCCTCGCTGATGCTGATCTGCTCTTGCAGCACCTGGCCGCCCGAGAGCATGTAATAGCCCGGCCGGGTGATCTCACCGCCCACGTACACCCGCACAGCCCGGAAAGCCACAGGCTTCACGTAGAGCTGGGGGCTCTTCACGTAGGCCTTGAACTGCTCGGTGAGGAAGTAGCGCAGCTCCTCCACCGTGAGCCCTTCCACATAGAGCGCCCGTAGCCGCGGCAAGTAGAGCGTGCCGTCGGGCCCGATCGAGAAGGTGCCGCTGAGCTCGGGGATGTCGAGCAGTTCGATCTGCAGGCTGTCGCCAGGGCCGAGGATGTACGCGTCAACCACCACACGGCTGGGTTGGGCCGGCTGGGGTGCAGTGGGCAGCTGGGCCAGGGCGCTGGGTGCACTGCTCACCACCACCAGGGCTGAGGCCAGAGCCGCCAGGCATTGGCGTGGGCGTTGCACAATCCGCATCGCCCGACCCTATGCGCTGACCCTGCGACCTCGGCATGGCCTGTGGGCGCTGACGCGACTGGATTGGCATGCCGCCTCCGCAGCACTTCTGCCGTTGTTTTATGCGAAGTTCAAGGAGCACTGAGGTGGTTGAGCTGTGCTCCCACCCGCTGCTCCTTGCATAGGCATGGACTGTCTTGGTCTGCCTCTGCCTCGGCAGCTACGGCTCAGGTGCCGCTGGTGCACCAGGTGTCGTTCCGGCTTGATCAACGCCTGGCTCGATCAGTTGCAGGCCAATGGGTTCGCTGTGTGCGGGCACCGAGATCATGTCCGCCAAGGCCGCATTAGTACTGTTTTGGGTACTAGAATTGGGTATCTGGAGGGTCCTTCGCCATGGATCGGCAGAACGCGCTCACCTCGGCTGAGCTCAAGCGGCGAGGGATTGCAGCGATTGAGCAGGCGTTGCAGTATGGCCCGGTCTATCTGTTGAAGCGCAACCGATCGACCGCTGTGGTGCTCAGCGAACAGCACTACCGCCAGCTGCAGTTGCAGGCATCACGAGCTCCCAGAGCGGAAGCATCTGCGTTGCAGTGGCTGCTGGCCCTGCCGCCATCCACGACCCCTCGCACCAGGGCTGAGATCGATGCGGAG
>Ga0194123_10003913_pt1 | contig 17372 bp, 13 predicted proteins | sample TA2MahsurfametaG_5_FD_155479 | JGI IMG/M metagenome (GOLD analysis project Ga0194123, IMG submission 155479) | Freshwater microbial communities from Lake Tanganyika, Tanzania - TA2015023 Mahale A surface | ecosystem: Environmental > Aquatic > Freshwater > Lake | place: Tanzania: Lake Tanganyika... | reverse complement strand
GAGCACCTGATTGCATACCTAACAGATCAAGGAACATTCCAGGTAGAGCAATCAGGAAAATTGCGGATACTCCGAAAACGCAGGCACCCACCTTTAACGTCTTTCGAATCGCAGTTAGACCCATGATGGCTAGTGTAAACAATCTGCAAAGAATTTCCTACAACAAGGAGGCGAAATCAAACCCTCTCACGACTTGAATCGCCATCAAGAACACAAGAATCCCCATGACCTTGTAAGCCCAGCGCCCAACACGAGTGACTTTCCAGTCGGCCTCCGGAGTATCCGTAAACCATTCCAAAATAGAGATAAGTAACCCTGGGATAGCAACAATGACAAAACACCAGCGAAGGAATGCAGTCGGATCTGCAAATCTCTCCTGCATGTAAGAAGCAACTACTACGCCAAGGATAGTCAGCACCACTAACTTAAGCGTGCCCTTGGGCAAGACTCGATCAATCGCAGGAAACTTAGGTAATGAATCAGCAAAGGTGAAGCTCGCAACTAATGGAATGATGAAAATTATTCCAGCAAGAATCAGTTGGGGATTTACACCAACATAGGGAGTGGCGAGCAGCAGAAAAAAACTCACCTTAATCGCACTGGAGGAGATTTTTTGTAACCGAGAGGGATCCTCAAGTTCTACTGTGACTTTTCGAAGTCGAGCGGGGTCGAGTTCAGTGATATGAACTTTCAAGCGAATGGGATTCATTTCCTGCTAATCATTTAAGTATTTTAAGTAGGGAATTAAGCAAGTGGCGGAGAGAAACATAAATGAGAAAGGCATCCACATTCCCGATTTGACTCCTAGTACATCGAGCGTTCGCCCTGTGATAAAGCTCGAAATAGCTCCTAAAAGGGGGATTCCTGCGGTAATCAGAGCTATGCCTTGAGTCATTTGCTGTGCTGATACAGATTTTTCAATCACCGGGATTGCATTTGGCAATAATGGGCCAATGCAAACTCCTTGCAGAAATAGAATTAAACCTAACAATTTCATATCTTGGATAAAGGGAAGCGCAATCGCAAGCAGAGCTAAGGCAGTTGTATAGCCCATAAATCGAGTACCGTGACTAATTCGCCACTGGATACCCCCATTCACAAAAATAGAAATAGCACCCCCAAATGCCCATATGCTAAGGAGAATTCCACCTGAACCAGCTGATTCCGCATCCTTAGCGAAAGCAATCACAACCAAAGTTATAGCAGCGAAATATCCTCCAGCTATTGTCAATGGAAGAGCAACTGCTTGGAGGTGTCGATTCCGTAGTAGTGACCTTCCTTTTTCGATATCGGGAGTTTTTGAGAATTCTGGTTCCGAGTATCTATCAAGTGCTAATGCTTGACTGCCAATAAGCAGAAAGATGATCCCTGAGAACACTGCTGCAGTTGGATTGATTTGGGTTGCAATAATCGTGGCGACGAGCGGTCCCAATATAAAGACACATTCGTCCAGTAAACTCTCTAATGCATATGCGGTTGAGAGCTGTTCCTTCTTTCTCTCTCCCAATATCAAGGACCATCGGCGTCTAGTAAATGCACCAACACTAAATGATCCGCTTTCGGCGGCCATAATTGTCAGAAACCAAATCCAGGTTGGTAACCCTATTTCAACTACAAGTACGAAGAAGATGAGAGCTGACACTCTTAGAAGCACCGCCCAGTGCAAAACAAGCAATTGGCCTTTTTCATCTGCAATTTTCGCCCAAAAAGGCGATGACACCACTGTAGTAAGCGCTGCCACTCCAGAAAGTGCTCCTGCTAATGTGTAAGTTCCACCCGCAGCCAAAACTAGATAGAGAATTGCTAATCCATCCATTGCGATTGGCAAGCGAGCCAAAAAACCTGATATAGAAATACGTATTGCGCCAGTATGCTCGTATATTTTACGATAATTTTTCAGCAAAAAATCATCTCCTTTTGCGCTTGTCCATGCACACGATTATTTCTGAAGATGTAGATGAATCACTAGTTTGACGACTCGACCTCCAAGACACCAGTCAGTGAAATGAACATGACCATCTTTGCTCACCGTAATTCCATGTGGGCTATTCATAGTGCCTGATGCAAGAGTAGGCCCAATAATTTCCCCATTTTTTAGAGCATTCGGCCATCCTTCTCTTGCATTAATTGGTTCAGAGGGGTGAATTGAAGTTAAGGTATCAAATTCATCAAGCATTAATATTGAGCTATACAAATCAGTCACATACAACTTTTCGTTGTGATTAATCAACGATGAAGGACTTGTCATCACTTCACCCGATATCACTTTTATGAATTTTCCTGATTCATCTATGTAAACTAATCTTTTATTTGCTCGGTCAGCAACGGCAATCACTGCCTTTCCTGCTCGAGTGGTTATGGCTATTCCATGTGGGCAATTGAAGGGGGTGCCGCTATCTGACCCATCAAAAGTCTGGATAGTGCCATCTGCTCTAACGACGTGGACTAAACTCAAGCCATACCCATCTGCAATCCATCTGTCCCCATTGTCGGCAAGAGCAATAGCAGTCGGGCGCCACTTACCTGCCTCGTTGGGCAATCGCAATGGTTCTTCGATTCTCTCAACGATTTTTCCCGCTAGATTGATTCGAACCACTTGTCCTGGGGGTTCGGCACCTGGGTCGCAGATCCACATTGATTCTTCGCTACCAGAATATGCAACAACAATATTGTGTGCAGCAGCTACTGGTACTTCAACACTCTCAGAATTACCTGTTCGGGGGTCAAGATAGATAAGGCCATTTCCGCCTGGAGCCTCGAAGACCATTCGCCCATCTTTGAGTTGGGCGATTCCCGAATGCATCCAGCCCTCTTGCCACTGACCTTCAAAGAGCGTGTGCCATTGCGGAGAACTTGAGGAAGCGGAAGTGTGCACTTTTGGATATTTCATTCCGAGATAATTTTTATAACTTTAGCTGGGCAGAGAGTCGCAGCCTTTCGTACGGAGGTATGGAAATCAACAGAAGGCTTGTCATTAAGAACCAAGACGATTCCATCATCATCTTGATCGAAAATATCTGGTGCAACTAACGCACATTGCCCAGCGCCGATACAGGCATCCTTCTCAACTTCAATCTTCATGAAGACTCCTGTCGGTAGTTAGCCCTTGATGGCTCCTGCTGTCATGCCCGCAACGATCTTCTTGTTAAAGAGAATGAAAGCTATAAGGGGGAATAGCGTGATGTAAAGAATGTCAGTGAATAAAAGATTGTATCGTGTCAAATATCTACTTATGTAATTGAAAAGTGTCTGCTGAAGAGTTATATTCTCATTACCAGGCAAATAGTAAAGTGGATTTGTAAAATCGTTGAAGATGGCTGCTGTTGCAATTATGCCAACGGCAATGGTAACTGGTCTAAGCAATGGAAAAATAATTCTAAAGTAGAGATTCCAACCAGTGCAGCCGTCGATAATTGCAGCTTCATCAATTTCTTTCGGGATAGTTCCTATGAAGTTTTTAAAAATAAGCACAGCGAAAGCTAGGCCGTAGGCAACTTGAATCATCACCATACCGTGCATGGTTTTGTAAATTCCAAGACGCTGGAGTACCCAGATGGTCGGCACGATTGCAGGGGGAACAACGAGAGCAGTTAAAATCAACACGCTTGCGACTTTGCTAATCCTGTCTCGTTTCCTGTGAAGAATGAATCCCGTCATTCCGGCGATAATGACTAGAAAAAAGACGGAAAACAGCGTCATGATAAAGGAGTTCTTTGTTGCCCGAACTAATTCCCAATTGTTGTCCATCAGAACTGTTTTGAAGTTTTCGAGTAACTTCCAGTCTTTGGGTGGGGTTAAATCAAGTCGGAAAGAATCTTCGGAATTCTTACCAGCATTAACTACTAGAAAGTAGAAAGGTAGTAGAAAAATAGAGATGGTCAGTATTAATCCTGTTATTTCAACCCATAATGGTCGATATCTATTCTTCCGCTTGAAGGAGATTTTTCGATTGCTCACAACGCCACCTCCCGCTTGCTTAGATAACGGTATAAGGGGAAGACCAAAATAGACACAACAACGAAAAGAATGACGTTACCGGCGGTAGCAAGACCGTAATATCCCGAGGTGTATTGCTTATAATTAATTGAGGCTAGCACGTCGGAAATAAATCCAGGGCCTCCACCTGTCATTGCCCAGATTAAATCGAAAGATCGCAGCCCGCCAACAAAAGAAAGAATAATGATTGAGAACATTGCGGGCCGAGCTAATGGAATTGTAATAGAATAGAATTGTCGACGATTGCTTGCACCATCTACAGCAGCGGCTTCATACAACTCCTGCGGTATCGCTGCGATGCCAGCGATATATAACAAGGTTGCTATTCCCACGCCTTTCCATATATCCACCGCTGCAATCGATAAAATGGGAAGAAGGTTAGGATCAATTAACCAACCAGGGCCCTCTGTTACAAGACCAAACCATCCGGAGACGATTGTTATACCTCTGTTGATGATTCCACCAAAGGGGTTAAGAAGCTCTGTGAACATGATTCCAACGCCAATTGTGCTGACCAGAGTGGGAAAAAATATGGCTGAACGCATGAAACCGGTGGTACGAAGTTTCGAAGTTAGGAAACTTGCTAGATAGATTGCAATTATAACTTTCATTCCACTCGTGACAATTCCATAAATAATCGTATTCTGAAATCCGATACGAAGATATTCTTCTGAAAAATAGAGGCGAAAGTTCTCTAACCCTATGTATTGCCATTCTTGTAAAGTCCATCGCGTAAGACTAAAAAACAGAGAGACGACTGTGGGTAAAAAGAATAAGACAATATAAAGAACCGCAGCGGGTAACAGTAGTGAACTAGGGTAAGGACTTTTCAGTTTCTGCTTCGAACTCATATTTCCTCTTTTTCACACCCTGACTAGGCAATCTACGTGAATAAGGATTGGATGGTGTCACTCACCCAATCCTTATTCGCTCTACTACTGAAATACGGGATCTAGATTATTTCTTACCAGCCTGCTAAGCCAAGCTGTTGAGATTGCTTCTCAAGATCCTTCTGATATGACTCAGCGCCCTTAACGCCGTTCTTCTGACCCGTTCCAATCTCTACGCAGATTTGAGAGAGGTTTGGACCTTTTACCGGAGTCAAGAACTCCAAGGCTGGCCAGCTTGCGCCATCCTTATCGATGTAAGAGGCAAGGTCTGCAAAGACGCCAGTAAGGGTTCCTGATACTGGAGCTCCCTTGATGAAATAGGGGCCAGAGGGAGGAATTGTCGCATTCTGGATTTGGAATGCTTCTTTGGAAACCGTCCAAGCTAGGAATTTCTTCGCAGCTTCGAGGTTTTTGGTTGTCTTTGCGATGTACGTTCCAGCTGGCATCCATACAGTGACTCCATTGGATTTCTTGCTAGTTCCTGGTTGTGCAAAGAATCCAATATCTGGAGCCTTTGTTGGGAAGTTCGCAACAATTGTGTCGATACCCGCGGAGAGCATTGGATAGTGAACACCTTTTCCAAGCGCTAAATATTCTAGAGCTTTGGCGAATGTAGTTGCAGCAGCGTCACGGTTGTAGAAGCCAGCTTTTCGTGTGTCCTCAATGTATTGGAATCCCGCGAGAGTCGGCTTATTCTTTGCAAGAACAATCTTATTGGCGGTGAATTTATCTTCAAAGCCAGGCATTGCCTTTGCGACATTGAAGTGATCAGCGAGAACATAAAGCTGAGCAGTCCAAGAGTCTTTGAACGATCCAATAACTGGAGTGAGCTTTGCTTTCTTGATTTTAACGTTGTTGGCCGTGTATTCAGCCCAAGTCTTCGGTACCTTCAACCCGAGTTTGGCATAAACGCGTTTATTGTAAAGAATGCCACCACCCATAGCAGTTCCAAACGGGGCTGCATACAATCCTCCATCTGAACCCTTAATTGAAGCCTTGAATCCGGAGTTGACATCCTTCATCCAGGACTCATTCTTGACGTCAACGAGGTTTTTCACTGGATCGATTGCTTGAAGAAGCGCTCCGACGTTGTAGACAAACAAGTCCGCCATCGTTCCTGAAGCTAGCTTCGACTTCACAAGAGCGTCTCCTTCAACGCCACCAGGCACATTTTCCATGGTGACAACGACATCTGGGTTCGCCTTGTTGTACGCCTCAATCATTGCACTCCACTTTTTCTTCATATCTTCAAGATTAGGAACTTGAATTGTGAGTGCGGTCGCTGCCTGAGCGCTTGGGGCTACCACAAAAGAGCCGAGCAGTGCAGGGAGCAAAGCTAGGCATATTTTTGCTAGAAATTTTCTACTTTTCATTAACTCTTCCTTCTCGCTTGGGTCGTCGTAAAGACGACTAATGGAGATTAACCAAGATCGGTCTGACTCCCGGTGCATCGATAATTTAACACCCCAAGAGACGGTACCTATAGAGGAAAATAGTTAGATACATGCAGGTCAGTCAAGGGATTTTGGGTACTTTTTTCGGCCAATGAGTTGCGATATTCCGCTGAACCAGGGGGTTCATAACAAAAATTTATTTATATATATCGCTATCAATTTCATTGACTAACTCAAAATTATGGGTCCCTCTACTAAGGCTCTGCAAAGCCCCTTTGACTGAGAGAATCATGGGCTTTTCATTGCGTAGTGAATAGCTCATTCTTCCGTCGCCAATCATTTTCCATTCAACGTCAACCCAACCAGTTAGTGGAAGATGAATCCTTCCTCGCAAGTTCTGCAACCCAAAGGAGTTGATACGCAATTCCACTTTTGAGCCATTTGCTGTGAGAGTAGGGTGAAGTCCAAGTCCGTAACGAGAGAGTTGCCAAGTCGGTGCGCCACTCCAGTAGTGACAATGACTCCAACGATCATCGAAGACTTCCCACCAAGTTGTAGCACCTTGCTTCAGCATCCACCCCCAATTTTGTCGCCAGATATCTGCAACCACATCTCCTTTTCCTGCCTCTAGGAGTACGGGAATTGAATAGTTAGTAAAATATGGAGTCACAAGATCACGGGATAACTCTCCGGGCGCTCGCAAGCGGTTATCTCTTAAGTTGTAAGGAAAGCCATCTTTTAGGAACTTCTCAATATATGAGGCACCTTCGGAAGGGTCTAAGAGTCCAAAAATAGTGGCAAGTGAATATGAATGATATTGGTGTGGCGTCTTTTTTAGCTCCGCCTTAACTGAAGTGATTAGTTGGGTTCGTAAATTTATCCATTCTGATAGCTCATCTTCTCTCTCAATAATTGTTAACCATTGCTCCCAAGTTTGTATTGCGTGGATGAAGTGCAGAATTGCGGGAGGATCGATTGAGTCGTGATTGTCCAAATTCCGGTGATATCCCCAATCAATGAAAGGCCATGGCCATTGATTCATTCCCTCTGGTGTAACTAAATTGGCAAGGGCTTTCATGTTAGCGCGGGCGACATCTGCAAATTCGTGAAGAAAATCTGCTGAACCTTCGGCAACTGCAACATGAAATGTCAAACCAATCCACATAGATGCGTAACTTCCGAGGTACATCAAATCTCCTGGACCAGAACCTGCCACCATTCCATCTGGTCTAGCACTTGCAGCAGCATGCAACACTGCTCGTTTTAGCAGGGCTAAATCTCCCCAAGCAGCGGATAGCAGATGAGCACCCGCTGTAGCGACATCGCCAATCCATTCGGCACGTTCGCGAACAGAATCAACAATTGCATCTTCAGCAGAAGAACGCATTGTTTCAATGCCTACTCTCCAGATTTGGTTTAGAAGCTCATCAGAAGTCTGCAGAAATCCAGGTGGCTCACCTATAAAATCTCTCTCGATGAAGTTTTCATGAGAGATAGCGGTTGCTTTTTTTGTATAAATCCGAAGCTCCACATAGCGAGCTCCCATAGATTGAATTGGTTCGATTCTGGAAATCCCTGGAGCAACGGCAAAACGTTGGATCATGCGTGTAGGACCAGTGGAAAGAGGTACAACAGGTGAGATTGTCCCAAAAGGCGTTAATCGTTCACCATATGCAATCACAACAATCGCGTTATTTTTACACTCAATATTTAATTGGAAATACCCAATCCTAATTTTTCCTAGGTCATATCGAAACCATTCGCCATCGAAATCTTGATCTTTCCTAGGGTCAAGATCAGCCAAGAAGAATTGCGATGCGAGATCATCAAATGTATATCCAGTAAAAGAGTCTCTAAATTTTCCTGAAGCGATTTGTTTAGGAGCAATCGAAGGAAGTTTTGGAGTGACCAATTCACTCTTCGTGAGCGGTCCAGTAAGCTCCAGGAGAGTCGGAACGCTTGTTACTTCTTTCCATTGTGACTCTGAGAAATCTGGTTTCCAGAGGCTCCAAGTAATGGGGGTATCAAGCCATTCAACCCATCCCAATAATGGACTAACTCTTAGTCCCGTTGCTTTGTATTCAGTTATTTCTCGCGCTCGCCATCGTGTAGTAACTTCTTTTGAGCCCTGCATTATTCGCGCCCAGACAAAGTTTGGAAGGGGAGCCATAGTTCTAGTTTTCAATGATTCACCATGAGCAAGAATTATGATCCAGTGATCGCCTGGAGTTAGTTTGAGTTGGTGCGAGTAGAACTCAGGAAAATGACAAGCAAATCGAATCGGACCATTGATAATTGTCTCACCATCAATTTTGACCAAAAAATTTCCACTTGATTGAATATCAAGTCTGTATAGATCATTAATGGTGCTGATTTTTGTTGCAAAGACCACATGTAAATCTTCGACGCGACTAGGCTCGCTTATCCAGAATGCACCGTCAAATCCTGCTGGTTCAATAGGCCGATGTATTGCAGCTGCAGGTCTGCCCAAAAATCCAGGGATTCCCGCAGTCTCAATACTGAGATCATCAAGTTCAGCGGAGCTCATTAACGCTACTCAAAGTTACAATCCAGTCTTCCATTGTAGGTAGCGGACTAACAAAGTTGCTTCCTTTGAATTCCCAAGAACCTTCGTTGTCTGTCTCTATTAGTTCACTTCGGAAAAGTTTCCCATCCCTGGGATTGACTATGCCTAATTCATATTTATTATTACGTTTTAAATTTTGAAAAATTACTTTCGAGAGTTCAATTGAAATCCCAATTGTCGCTGGCGCCATACTTATTGCTGGGAAGTACACAACAAGATGGTTATTAGTAGAACCGGCCCAAGGTCGAAATGGGTTCGCCGCATCTGCAGAAATTCGTAAATTTTCGTTTGATGGGGTAAAGCCAGACCAGCCAATAGAACGAAGATATTCCGCAGCTAAACCAAGCTGTTTTGAACCATCCAGCTCAACAGCTTGCTGCCAGGGAACCCAACCCCACATTGCACCTGGGCTGGTGAGGTCATCATGGAATGCCCACAAGCCTTGCGCGCCATAAGTATGACCAGCAGCGCCTTGCAAGAGGTGCGTCCAAAAAAGATATCTTTGTAATAGCGCAGGTGACCCACCCGCAATGCCTTCGTAGCAAACCTCACTATTTATCACTGGAAGTTTTGAATCTTTTAAGGCTTTGCTAAGCGCTCGTAAAGTGGAAGGCACAACGTTTATATCTGCATGTCCAGTTTGTAACCATATGAAGTCAATCTCAGAATCTCCTTGTAGCGCCTCAAATGAAGATTCGTTAAATGCAGGACATGGATGAACCGTAATAGGTCTATGCCATGGATCACTCTCGCGAACGTGTGATATGACTGATTTCCATAAACCTTGAATACGCCGAGCTTCGTCTTGCATATTTTCATCGAACAAATTCTCATACTCCATCAATCCAACTTCGCCAACTACACACCAAAAAACTGGAAAAGCTCCCCACCGCGCAATCATCTCGGTCCAGTGTCGATTGAGTTTTTCAATTCCAAATTGGAGAATGTAGTAACTCCACGCTCCTACTAAAGCAGGCATTAAGCCAGCTTGCACCATATCAATAACTCGAGTATCAGCTGCATCCCACCACTTCTTGTTCAACTCCTTTTTATCAGCCGTCCATGAGGAAACTCCAGTGAGTAGAGTCGATTTTTCGCCGAAGTTTGCCTCTGGAAGTAAGCCTGAGACAACTTGCATTACATTGAATCCTTGGTTTTTTCTTCTTACCATTAGCGCTTTCCAGTCAGATTCTGACACTCGATCCGTGAGCCCAAACCAGACTGTGTCTCCCAGCCACAAGAAGGGATTTCCCGAATCCTCTTTGAAGATTCTGGAAGGACCAGGAATACCAATGTGCGGAGTCGCGAACCTCCAAGATTGGCTATGGATCATCTCAGTGCCATTTTCTAGGGTGATCGTGTGCCAATTCTCTTCGGAACCTTCAACCCGACATTTGATGCTGCCATCACTACCGGTAAAAAGCGGGACCTTAACTTCTGTTCCGTTTTTTCGAACTCCAATGGCGTACTTATTGGATTTAGCAGTAGGGGTAATTTCATTGAGAATGAATTCACATACTTCACGATGCATTTGCATATCGTACGGACCAGCACCTAAATTTGCCATAGGTTTGGGGTGAGAGTTCGGGGTAATCCCGGAGCAATGGGAGCAAGATGAAATCCGAAGCTCTATATGATGTAGTCATTGTCGGTGGTGCCCTATCTGGCATTTCTTGCGCAGAGACACTGCGGACAGAGGGTTTTGATGGATCAATTCTAATAATTTGTGGAGAGAACCACCTCCCCTACAATCGCCCTCCTCTCTCAAAACAAGTCCTATTGGGAAAATGGGAGGCAAATCAAACTGCAATTTTTTCAGCGGAAAAGTTTGGAGAATTGTCGCTTAATATTCTTCTGGGCAAGCCTGCGACCGCATTAGATATGTATCGTAAATGTGTCTGGGTAGGTCAGGAGCAATATTTTTATCGGAAACTGGTAATAGCCACGGGTGTGGCTCCCAGGAAGCTTCAATTGGCGGAGGGGCTTGAACACACTTTTTCGTTACGAACCATCGAAGATGTCACTTCAATATCAGAAAAAATAGCGACTTCATCATCTGTTGCTGTCATTGGAGCGGGAGTTCTTGGTTGTGAAATAGCCTCAGCTTGTGTTCAATTAGGCCGCGAAGTCCTGATTGTTGAGAAGTCATCAGCCCCTCAGATCCCTAATTCAGGGGGATTTATAGCAGCAAAAATTTTCGATGCGCTTCATGAGCGTAACGTGAATATGCAATATGATGTTGAGGTTGATTATTTGACGGATCGTGGACAGGCACTAACTTTAAAACTTAGCAATGGAAATGTCTTTAATGCGGATATGCTAGTCGTTGCGGTTGGTTCAAAACCTAATACAGAATGGTTAGAGGGCAGTGGTTTAGATCTAAGTGACGGCGTTATCTGTAGCGATCGAGGTGAAGCCGCACCGGACATATTTGCTATTGGTGATGTCGCGAACTGGGCAGATGAAAAAGGGGTAAATGGAAGACGTAGGGAGAATCAAACATCGGCCATAGAACAGGGAATTGCGGTGGGGAGATACTTGGTCACTGGCGAGGTGCCGAAGCAAACGCGTTCATTTTTTTGGAGCGAGATCCTTGGGAACAAGATTTTGATGATAGGAACACTTCATCCTGATAGAGACAGATTGCGAATGCTCCAAGGAAATCTCGAAGACGACAAGTTTATTATTGCTACTGAAGTTGACGGCCGGTTTTCTGGTATCTTGAGCTGGAACATGCTAAAAGAATTTCGCGAAGCCCGAAAATTAATGGGGGTTGAGAAAAATGGATAGCCAAAAGAGCGACTCTCCATACCCCGTGCATCAAATACGGAGAATCCCAAATGATGGCACCCCGCTTGAACCATCACCTACTTTCGCAATTTGGCGAAATGAGGGAGCCGCTACACCATTGGAATATGCAGATGGCCATAATGGTTTGATAATCAATCGGTACGAACAAGCCCGACTTATTTTAGAGGATTCGAGATTTAGCCAATCACCCGGCCGTATGCCTGCGCACCACGCTGATACTAAAATTATGACACCTATGGATGAGAGTTTTCCGGAGGCAGGAGATTTAGACTCAGGGAATATCCTTGCACTAGATGGCGAGCAACATTCTAGGATTCGTCGCACGGTATTGAAAAGGTTTTCTGTCAAGTCGGCACGTGGATATGAAGAAGAGATAAAGAGAATCGTCACCGATCAACTTAATTTTTTGAAAAAGCAAAGGACACCTGTTGACCTAACAGATAATTATTCTGAAGCTATTTCTACTGCGACACATATTTATCTACTAGGCATTCCAAAACCGTTCCATGAGGAATATGACCGGCTCTTTGTCGGGCCTTCTGTGACTGCAGAAAAAATTAGCTTCATGCGTCGAGTTCTTGAGGTAAAGAAGGATTTATTGGCGGAAGATGTTCTGAGCGACTTACTTCAATCAGAGCTCACTCGCGGAGAAATTGAAGGAATTTCTCTTTCACTTATGGTTTCTGGTCGAGATTCAGTAGCCTACATGATTTCAACTTCAATCACAGCGTTACTTAGGAACTCAGAACAGTTAGAGAAACTGCGAACCAACCCAGAATTAATCAACAATGCACTGGAGGAATTTATGCGAGTAGGTTCCATGTTTTTAACTCTATTTCCTCGAACTGCAACTGAAGACGTAGTGATCGGAGGAGTAGAGATTGCCAAAGGCCAGTCTGTTTCTGTTTCGCCAGTTTCAGCAAATCATGACCAATCTCACTTCGCCAATCCAGAAGAATTTGATATTTCACGAGATGCATTTGGTCATTTAGGTTTTGGGCATGGCATTCATGGTTGCATCGGTCAGCAAGTAGCCCGAGTGGAGATGCGAGAGGCAATCTTGCAGCTCATTCAAGGTATTCCAACCCTCGCTCTTGAGCATGCTGAACAACTCGAACCGCGTCCATTTGCGCACGCCGTAGCCACTTATTCAGCAGGCGAGGTTCTTATCACCTGGTGAGACAAGAGTTTTAAACTGCAGCTGTAAATTCGATAATCTCAGGATTGCTAAGAGTTACTAGATATTTACCGTGACTCAAATGTTGACCATTAGTAAATTTCTTTCCGTTAACACGCAGCAATGATGTATTTGAAACTGGAAAATCAACAGTAGCGATTGCACCAAATGGCACACAAAGATTTGCTGCCAAACTGCCATCATCAAGAAGCTTCCAGGAGATTGAAGCAATTCCAAGTGGGGAGTTTATCTCTGCAGAAGCGTAACGAAATCCTTCTGCAGGACGTGGTGCGAAAGTGATTTTTCGAAAACCTGGGCTATTAAGGTTCGGCGAAATCCCCGCTACATTTCGATATACCCAATCAATGACCGCGCCATACGCGTAGTGATTGAAAGAAATCATCGAGGGAGACTCAGTCCCATCATTGGGTCTTTCATCCTCAGCCATATTCATTTCACCTCGGTGGATGCTGCCATCCTCGCGAATGGCATCCCATCGCTCCCAAATTGTTGTCGCTTTATTATCAACTTGGTAAAGCCATGATCTGACTTTGCGACGCATCAACATGGTGTACGCAGCTCTGAAGTGACCACTTTTAGAGAGTGCGTGAAGAATCAACGGAGTCCCGAGGAATCCCGTAGTTATCTTGCCTTCGTCCCTAATCACCATGTCACTAAGCAATTTAGCAACGGTTGCACGTTCTGATTCAGGAACTATTCCAAACTCGAGAACTATCGAACAACCTGCAGTAGTCTCTTTTGCTTCTTTGCCAAATTGAGTCCAGATATCACTCTTTAAAGTTTGCGCAAGTTCTTCAAATTTCTTCTGAAAGCTGCCTTCGCCCACAAGTTTTTCAATATATGCCGCTAATTGCGCCGAGTGCGCAAAGAATGCATTCGCAACAAATTGCGGTTTGACTTTAGATAGCCATGGTTGATCTCCAGGGGCATCAGGGTCACACCAATCTCCAAACTGGAACTCTTCGGGGAGGAATTTTTCACCCTTGCGATGGTCTGAGAGGCTTTGAATGTATTTCCGGATACTAGGAAGCTGTTGTTTGAGCGTTTCCAAAGTTCCATATGCTTCAAGGTTCGCAATAGGGACAATCGTGGCGGCATCTGCCCAGCCCGCACGGTTGGTGATTACCCAATCGATAACTGTATTTGGTTGACGAGATAAAATATCAGGGACTACTGCTCCAACCTTCCCGAATTTCTCTTGATCAAGCCATAAGTCAATGAGCCAACTGCGCCAGAAACTGTCTAGTTTGTAGAGGGTATTCGAGGTATAGGAGATAACTTGAGCATCACCCGTCCATCCCAAGCGCTCATCACGTTGGGGGCAATCGGTGGGAACCGACACCATATTGTCTGCAATCGACCAAACAACATTTTCATGGAGCCGATTCAGGCGCGCATCTGAAGAAGTGAAATAACCAATTCGCTCGTTTGCCGATGAAATGGCGACTCCAACAGCCGAAACAAATTTTGCCTGTCCAGTCACTTCTGCAAATTGGAACCCATGAAATGTAAACTGTGGCTCTAGCACGTGACGTCCATCCGAACCAAGTATGTAGCGATCAGTTGCTTTCGCAGTTCTCAGAGCTGCCGTGTGCAAGTTAGGACCTGGCTCAAGAATTTCAGAATGGCGGATGACGATTTCATCTCCTTTCTTCCCATCTACCGTGAGGCGAACCCAGCCAGAAATGTTTTGACTGAAATCGAGCAAAATTCTATTTTTTGAGTCGATGATGCGGGATGGAAATTCAGCAATCTTTACCAAGCGAGTTGACGTTCTTGGGTGAATTCTTTTCTTATCGATTACATGGATTGTTGGTGAATGCCAGCCCGAATCATCGAATTTAGGGCTTTGCCAACCAGGCTGATTATGGTTTTGATCAATCGTGCTTCCATCGTAGATATCAGCAAATCTAATTTCAGCCTGAGAGACTTTCCAACTGTTATCAGTGACGATAGTTTCTACACTGCCATCGACATAAGTAATTTCAAGTTGGGCTAGAAGATGAATTTTTGTGCTGTAGTTATCATAAATATTAGTGAAGCCGAATTTACCTCGAGTCCATCCATCGCCTAATGAAGCTCCGATGCAATTTACCCCATCTTGGATGAATTCCGTGACATCGTAAGTATGAAAAGTGAGTCGATTATCAAAAGCGGTCCAACCCGGAGTGAAAAATTCGTCCGTGACTGCCACTGAGTTGATAAATAGAGAGTGAAGTCCTTCTGAAGTGGCATAGAGTCGTGCTTTCTTTATTTGTTTAGCAACATTGAAGGTTTTTCTAAGAATTGGGCTTGGTTCAGAATGGAGAGAATCATCTCCAATAGACTCTCCAACAAATTCAGTTCCTGCCGAGAGTCCCGTTTCAAATGTTGCAATGGGACTGTGTTCAGTCCAGCCAAATTGAGTGGCTATCCTTACCCTTAGGTGACGACGCTCCCGCGCACCCGAAATATGACCCTCAGCTCTCATTTCTATGGAGTCTGAAGATTCGACAATCTTTGAAGTTTTCACATTCCCATCGTCATCAATCGATGAAATCTCAAAGGCGATTTGTTGTGCGTCACTTCGTGAAGACGTAACTTGCCATGTCAATAACGGAGCCACAACTGGCAACCCGATAATATCGCTTGCGAATTGGTGTCTTAGAGCGATGACTTTCGTAGAGCTATCGATTTCAGTCGGGTTCGGGATTTTTACCATGCTATGCGACTCCTTCGGAGACTTGATATTGAATAAGTTCTCAAAATAACTCCTTTGTCCAAGAGCGTCAATGAGTTGATCGAGAGGAATTGTCACTCCGATAATCGACCTTATAGGCTTCACGCATGAGAATGACGAGAAAACTTGGTCCGTATGAAGTCTCGGCGATCGGTTTAGGCTGTATGCCTATGTCCGGTTTTCCACCAGATAAGGCGTGGATATTAGACAGACGCGATGAAGCCATTGGGGTTATTCATGCAGCATTAGATCATGGCATTACTCTCTTTGATACTTCAGATATTTATGCGCCAACATGGAACACCATAGGACACAATGAAAGGTTGGTCGGAGAAGCGCTTCGGACATGGAGCGGTTCAAGCGAGGCGAAGAAGAAAGTTGTTCTAGCGACAAAAGGTGGAATAACACGGTCTCCAGGTAACAATTGGTTTGGAATTAGCGGGCGAAATGCAGATGAGCATTATTTCTACCGTGCTGCAGAAGCGTCGGCGCTGCGACTGGGCGTAGAAAAAATCCAACTTTGGCAACATCACAGATTGCATCACACAATGACGTTTGAAAATCAATTTGAAAATGTCTTGAAACTTAAGGAGCACGGAATTGTCGAAAATGTAGGGCTTAGCAATATAAATGCTGAGCAACTGAGGCGAGCAGTGAAGATTGGTGGTCTACCTAAAGATGGTGGAATTGTTTCAGTGCAAAACGAATGGAGCCCTAGGTATCGACACGGTAAAGAGGTTCTAGATCTTTGTGGTGAATTTGGCATAGCTTATTTGCCGTGGTCGCCTCTGGGTGGAATTGGCAAACAAGGTAATATGAGTACAGGTTCTTATCCGATATTTCACAAGATTGCGGAGAAAAAAGGGGTATCACCCTTCGCACTGACAATCGCCTGGCATCTAGCTAATTCGCGGGTTGAAATCCCAATTCCAGGTGCAACTCGGAAAGAGTCGATTCTTGATTGCGTCAAAGGCGTGGGTGTTGAATTGACACATGAGGAGATAGCAGAGCTCAACTCTTCACTTCCAGTGGCGTTGGGTCCAGTTGATGAAGAGATGACGGTACACCCACCATTTCGCGACTAGAGTGTGACGGCACGATTAACTGAACGAATCATTATTTGGGTGTATTGAGCGCAATTGTTTGTTTCTACACTATTTGAAGCCAGTAGACTCATGGGGTGAGAACGGCGAGCGCCCAGGAAATAGTTGAGATGCTCCATCGCCGTTATCCCCCCGAGAGCGCTCAAGAGTGGGATCGAGTCGGGGTCGAATTCGGTGATTTGAGTAAGGCAGCGAAGAAAATTTATTTCGCCGTAGATGTTCTGCCGGATACCGTCGATGAAGCACTCGCCTGGGGTGCAGATTTTTTCATCGCCCACCATCCACTCTTTCTCTTTGAATTGGTCGAGCCGCTTCCTGGGGAAGAACCAAAGGAAATTGCGCCGTGGAAGAGTGAACTTGCAGAGAAGTTAAAGAGCGCCGGAATAACCCTCCTTATTGCCCATACCAATGCAGATATCGCCGACCCAGGAGTCAATGATGCCCTTGGCCAGGCGCTTGGACTTATTAATCTCACCTCGATGCCTGAAGGTTTAGGGCGTATAGGGGAGGTAGTTCGACCTGTTCGGCTCGCCAAATTTGTCGAACATATTTCCCGATGCCTTCCTGTGGGTGTCAATGGCGTTCGCGCTACCGGAGATCCGGAGCAATTAATCAAACGCGTGGCGCTCTGTGGTGGCTCAGGCGCTGATCGACTCGAAATCCTCCAGCAATTG
>Ga0194123_10003906_pt1 | contig 17382 bp, 16 predicted proteins | sample TA2MahsurfametaG_5_FD_155479 | JGI IMG/M metagenome (GOLD analysis project Ga0194123, IMG submission 155479) | Freshwater microbial communities from Lake Tanganyika, Tanzania - TA2015023 Mahale A surface | ecosystem: Environmental > Aquatic > Freshwater > Lake | place: Tanzania: Lake Tanganyika... | reverse complement strand
GATTTTGTTCAAGTGGCTTGTCTGCAACTATGTTTGTTTGATGTCCATACACGTCTTTTATACCAGAAGATCTATTTTGCAACATTTCCTGAAACGACTTCCCGCCCAAAGAATCTGCGCGTACGAATGGGTGAGGCAAGTATGATTGGTATGCATTCTAAGAGACATAACTCGTCCGCCGTATATAAAAAGGAATCGTTGGAAAAAACGTGTTAGACGACCGACGGATTTCTTCGCTCACAAACCACACCATCAAAAGAAAGGTAAGTTTGAAAAAACCAACATTCATTATGATATGTTTTATTGTATTAAATCTTGGTTTCTTTAAAACTTCAGCAACTCCGTCAGAATGGAACCCAAAACACAACTTCAGGCTTTATTGGAAGACCGCCAAAGACTACGAATGACTATATCATTTTGTCAGTCATTGATTGATACAATACATTCTTTTATAAGAATGTATGATAGATTAGTAGATTACCATAAAAAATATTCTTGTTGTGATTGTATGAATGATTTAACGGTTACACGATCTAAGTTGGAAATAATCAAGGGGGATTTTGGTCACTTTCAACGATCATTTTTGCTCCGTTTAGCTTCTACAGATGGAAATTCAACTAGTTTCATAGATCGGTTGCTGCAAATGGAAATAGATCTTATAAAGACCTTAGCTGATGTAACGAATGACTATGTTAAACCGCTGACAAAATTATACGAAAGTCATTTCCAACAGAGATTGAGACGTGAAGAATTCAACATAATGGTGGGTAAAAAAGATTATGTTTCGAATACTTTATAAATGTCATAACACATTTATGAAACAATATCTTTTCTTATCCACAGAACACCAACAACTGCCAAGTGAGTATTAAAAAAACTGACATATTATATAATATTTATGTTATATGAATTAATCAGTCTTTTTTATACTCAACAGGATCATTGATGAAAATAATTTAACAAGGTGAGAATAAAGATGCAAATTTATTTTATTTCATTTTACATTTTATAATTTTATTAAAAAATAAATTGTATTTTATTCTCAAAGGATGTGCTTCGTTCATTGGCGGTTCTGTGTTAAATGTTCACGATACTACTACATACCTAGAAGACATTTTCAGCCAGGGTTTCGCATCGAACTTCCAGTGCACGATCGATTGTGTGGACAAATTAATTGTACAAGGTACCCAATTGTAATTGAACATTTACAAGACCTTCCTCAAGTACCACGGTTAGGCGAAGAAGGTCCATGTGGAGGCATTGGTTGCCATTTGTGGAACTGTGCTATAGTGAGGGTTTATCAAACATGCGAAAACCATCACAACTCATATTTTTATCATACAAGAATTGAAAGCTAATCGATCACAATGCCTCAACCAAATCCTAATAAAATTATTTGTGTTAAATGGAATAATTGTGTTGTGCAAATCCCTAGACATAGCTATAGACAACTACAGCACTATAAAGCTATAGTAGTAATGAATAAGTTGAATATACCTAAAGAGATATTTCGAGATATTTTTTTTGCTAGGCTTGGCTTGGCTCGATCTCATCAACACCCTTCTCAACTGAAAAATGTTTGACCTAATTGATTTATTATTGCTAGTGTTGTGTGTGAATTGTATAAAGTTATTAATTGTGTTCTGTCCTTTGTCATTGATGGTGGTGTGTGTGAGTTTTGTAAAGTTATTTTTTGAGTTTTGTCCTTGCTTGAAGTGTAGATTCGTGTCTTTTACCATTGTTTTATTTCGATTATATTTATATTATTTGGTGTTGTTGGAGTCATTGAATAAATAAGTTAATGATTATTGGAATTGTTACTGTGACCCAATCAATATATTTAAAAAATATATTTTTTATAGGATATGGGTCTTGCGATCATACTTCATTCTGACAGTGACGCACCTTTCATCATCAAAATGAGCAATCAATCTTTTGCAGAACGTGTTATGACACCAGCTGAAATGGATAATTGGGGTTTTAATGCATACTACGGAGTGTATACCCAACACGCAAATCCAGCCAAACTTAATTTTTTGATAGACTGTTTGCAGAGATGTGGTGAATTACATTTGCTTACTCCTAGACGAGGTTTGCACCGAATTCGTAGTGCGGTCTTTTGCTATACTAAAAACCTTTGTTACATTCCCTATGAACGACTGTCTGAAGACTTTGACAGGTATGCTGACCGAAGACCGTCTGAAAACTTTGATTTGCATGCTCGAAGACTTGCTCGAAGAGACGTTTAATATGTATGCTTTGGAGGATAGAAATAAACACTATTTAAAATAAACAGATGTGTATTCATTTTATAAAACCTTTTAAAATGCCTTGGGATATCCAGTTTCAGACTAGCTTCAATTGTATGATACATGGAGCGTCAGGTACAGGGAAAACAACTTTTGTTAAGAATTTGCTAATGTTAAGGAACCAACTGTTTTCCAGTCCACCTGTAAAAGTGTTTCTATTTTATAGTATGCATCAGTCGATTTACGAAGAGATGAAAAAAGAGTCTTTGGTGGATGAATTAATCAACGTTTCGAGCGAATTGCCTAGTTTAGACACGATTTCAAGTATGGTTCACCCATACAAAGATAGTGGTGGTAGTTTGCTCATATTTGACGATATTTTAACTCAATTAAATAACGACTTTGAAAATATTTTCTGTAATTTATCACATCACGAAAACGCCTCTGTAATATTTCTAACTCAAAATCTATTTTATAAGAGTAATATCTATAGAACACTTTCATTGAATTCACACTATTTTGTATTCATGAAAAATGATCGTGATCGACAACAAATCAGTACTTTAGCACGGCAAATATGTCCAGGAAATAGCAACTTTATTGTGCAAGCTTATGAGGAAGCTACGAAGAAACCATACAGTTATCTAATTGCAGACTTCAGACCGGACACACCGTCAACCATTAAACTACGTTCCAATATATTTCCAAGTGAATTTCCGACAAAAGTATATCTTGAAAAATAATGATCAACAAGTCCTTTATTGATTTTGCATCTTCTGCTAAACATCTAAAACCTCATCAATTTTCCTCAATAGTAAACTATTTAAGTGATCAGGCAATAGATGAAATAGGTGAATGTGTTTTCAATATCATAGAAAATAATATTGATATTCCGGCAGCTAAAAAATATAAACTTAAATCACACATTAAAAAGAAGTGTTGTGTGAGACGAATAAGAGTAATTGCTAATAGGAAAATACCATTATCTAAACGTCGACGTGCTATTAAGCAAGAAGGTAAAGGGCTGCCTTTACTTTTAGCATCTATAATTCCATTCATAGCTAGTTTGTTTCGAAAATGAAGAGTAAAAATAAAAGTGCGTATTCTAAAATGTACTTGGTTACACCAGGTGTCTATGAAAAACTACTAAAATGTTTAGAAGACGGAGATAAAAGGCTAACAGAGGACTTAAATAAGCCGGCAGAAGAATTTTTAGCTAGTCCATCTGAGACTGCGCTTCAAGAGCTAGGTGAAACTGATGTCATGTCTGAAATTGCGGATGAGTTGTTGCCTGAGGAAAGATTAGAAAATATAAATCCCGGTATACCTTCAGGTGTAGTAAATATACCTCCTCAAATACCTCAAGTAAATCCCGGTGTACCTACTGGTGAGGTACAAATTTATGGACCGAGAGATTTAAACATACCCCCGACTGAGCCTCCTACAATACCTACTTCAAGTTGTACAACTCGTCAAGGTGCTCTATGTAGCGTTGTAAGAGAACCGTCGCAGTCACAAGTGCAACCACAAATAGACCCTGAAGATGTACCTTTAGCTGTTAGGTTTCCCAGACAAAAACGTGGGGGTGTTTATCCTAAGCAAAAACAGCAACCCACTTTTATAGTGAAAAAACCAGGTGTTCAAAGCTTTTCTTTTGGTTATAATTGCCCGATTTGTGCAAAGAAATTATCTAAGAAATCTAATTTAACTAGACACATTATTCAAGTTCATAAAACTAAAGCGCAACTTCCTCCTGATTTACCTTCTAATGTTGTAGACCCGTCTAAATTTACTTATACAGTACCTCAAGAGGTTCAAAATATTCCTTCAACTTTTGGTGTTTTAAAAGATGACGATGAAATAATGGTTGACCCATTGAGGATGGTTGGGGATAAACCAAAACTTATGATGCCTCAAATAACAATAACACCTCCTGCGCCTCCTCCCCCTCCTTCTAGTTTTAGTTTGTGGACTAAAAAACGACAGACAAATATGCCAATGGAAGGTGTAGAGAAAAGTGGGAGGAAACGTACTATAAAACGAACTGCATTTAGAGACCCATTACCGCCAGGTAAAAGTAGAAGAACCCAAAAGGATTCAGATAGTGAAGAAGAAGAAGAAGAAGATGTTGAATTTGAAAGTTGGAAATGATGTAATATTGAATTAAATGAAATACATTTATTACAATCAAACAAATAATACTTAAATTTTAATTTTATATAATTCTGTGGTAAGAACCGATTCCGTCTTTCTAGCTCTCTTGTTTTTTCTGTATTGTTGCCTACGTTCACGTCGATGATTTTTCATGGTTTCAATGTAACATAGCAGATGGATGTGGGTGGCGTCAAGGAGCTGACTCATTTGACATGTCTTAACTTTACCCCATTTTATAGTAAAGTCATCCGGCTGTTCTAATGATTCAGACATTTCATCAATATGACGTTTAAGCAAACGTAAGTTATAGCTAATGTTTTCCAGTTCACTAGTCATTTTTCAACAACTTTCCTCGTTTACTGTCGTTTCACGACTGATATATTTCGAGTAAAGAGAAATGTATTTATATTATGTGAACAGTGATGACTAAGAATAAAAACGGGAGTGGGGCAAACAAATTTTTGGTGGGTCACGATTCCTCGTTGTGTTGTTCCTGGCATTCAAGAGTTGAAATGCATCCAATTAGATTAATATTAAATTTTTTGCTTGGTTCCCATGTCACTTTCAAATGTCGCTGTCTTATATCAGAGAGATGTCTAATTGTAATTGACACTGACATATGACCGCGACATTTGAACGCAAAATTCCAAGTTCCAAGTTGACAAGGTTGCTTCCCAGACTAGATTTAACTACTGTCTGCATTCATTTTGATAAATTCCAAGTTAACAATCACTTCTTGGTTACTTCTTGCAAAATTTATATATTTACCGTCGTGTGCTCTGAGTTGTATTTCTACAGTATCAATTTCGAAGTGTTCCAATTCACAGTAGTCTTTTGTTTTAAATTCGTTTAAGGCGTAGTTGAGATTATTATCTTTGATAGAAACATTCTTTAAAATTTTACCGTATCCACCTCCGATAATAGTACTTTTTATTATATCTGTATATAACATGATATAGTTGGGTTTTAAGTAATTGAGATCGATTTGGTGTGGAAAGTTAAATTTATAGTATTCGTTTTCATCTCTATTAACAATAGGTGTTGATCCATAGAAGTCAAGCTGTAATAAACCTATTTTATTCACCTCTCTATTAAGCCCTATAACTTTTGCAACAGCCATTGGTACTTTGATTTGACAGTTTACATGGCATGTAAGATTAACGTGTGAGTCAATCAAAACACATTCACCAATATCGTTAGACTTTAAAAAATTATCTAGTTCAAACACCAAAGATGATTTCGTATAAGCATGTTCTGCTTTGAATTCAAATTTCAATGTAGTGCGACTGTCCATTAGTTTGAAAATGATTTGTCTTGTTTGAATTTCATCGAGAAATGTGGCAAAAATATTTGGATAACTAATTGTGTTTATACAGACTCTCCAAGAGTTGTCTACCATTATTGGTTGTGGTAATTTTACTTTATAATGATATAATTTGTTATCGGGGTAATCTTTAGTGGGGATGGATGTCAGTGTGGCAGTTTTTTTATCACTTTCCAAAATAGACATTTTTTTAAGTTTTAATTTGATAATTGTTGCGTGACCCGCTTGTAGTTGAAGATACTCGTCATTCTCATCTAATAACTTAATTCTAATGTGTGATAGTGTAGTGTTTAGTAAGGGGACGTAATCAATAGATTCAATTTCTTTGTATGTAAATTTTGACTGTAGACTATAGTCCGGACTGAATATGAGCAAATAATTGGAATAATTTGAATCTATCACTTGTGCTTGAATGTTATCACACACAACTTTTATATAACTTGGATACTGTGGTCTGCTTAAATCAAATACGTTGGACACTAGACTTGTATCTAGATATGTTATTTTTCCTTCGGTGTTCTTGTATGGACTTTTGTGAATAAAGTATGCGTAGTATTCTTCATCCATGTACACAGCAAATCTTTCTCTGTGTACTTTATTGTTAATTAACACATCATTCATTATTTTAGAAATTTCTTGTTTCTTAAAGCTTTTGCTTGATCTCGTAAACCCTTCAAAATTACTCTTCCTGGTTAAAAGTGTAATTCCTTGAAACCCAAATGTATCTTTAAAGGATTTATGCATAAACACCCAAAAGTACTGAAATCGAATCATTTGTTTCAAGCTAATTTCAAATGTAATTTGATTGTCAGCTATTTTCATAATTAGTCCAGTATCGTGCTGTATGTAATACGCTAAATTTTCGAGATCTTTTAAAGAATAATTTTTATCTTCTAAAAAGTATTTCCAATGTCTACATCCGCTTTCATGTTCTTCATTTAACTGGAAATTAACTGGAACATCACAACTACGTATTCTTCCCTCTTCGTCGACACAAGGTCCTAACCGATCACTTATTTGACAGTTGCTAATTATTAGACTAGGCACTGAGGTATTTTTAGGCAAGAGAATATTTCTAAATGTCGAGGAAAATCCAATTTCCTGTATACCAATTTGATAATTATCACTAGTATTAAACGGTATCGGAAAATGGTTAGCAAAATTAGTCAAAGTGTTATTAGGGTAGTATTCATCACTACCGTTTGAAATAACGTATATATTTTGTTCATTCATTTTTCTTTATTTTTATTTTTTACAAATATATATTTACATAGTGTTTTAATTGGTGACAGAAGTAGGAAATTTCTCTTTCGTAATTATCTCTCTTGCTCTCTTCCACACTTTTGTCACCAATTTAACTAAAATCTCTAACAACTTCATCGTTTTCATTTATCCAGCTGTTATAGGAATCATCAAAGCCCTTCCATTTTACATATAACTGTTGTTTTCCCTTGTAATTTCGTCTTCTCAATATCTTTTCAATTCTGAAAATATCAGTATCAACCTTTGTGAGTTCATGCTGATAGAATTTACCTTTTATGATCTCGTCACCTCTATAATTAGACAACACATACATAGGTATTTTTAAATTTGTGGTGATATTGTGAATCTTGAATATTTCTTGTGACGACCTTTCATTGTAACCTCTAGCAAATTTTCCTCCTATTTTTGCAATACGTACATAATCTCCTACTACAAATTTGGGTTTTTTATTTTTTATTTTTTCGTAGTATTTTGTCATTCTAGTTCTAATATCCAAGTGACTATCAGGAACATTTTCTGCGATGTACGGTGTTGTTCCAATCATTCTATGTTTTCTATTGTTATAAGTTGCAAGGAATCTTGGCATCAATGGAACAATTAATCCTTCCTCATTTTTGTAGTCTATGAATCGATTAGTTTCATGTTCGGTCATATATTTATAAATTATTTGTTGTAAACTTCTGTTAAACCTCTCAATATATGCACCATGAATTGAACTGTCAGGTGAATACAGAGCAATTCCGTTATCACGACAAAATTGTTCGAAATGCTGGTTGTAAAATTCTGTACCCCGATCCAAAACCACCATTTTAGGTGGTTCAATAGCTTCTCTGATAATATCTTTAAATGCATCAGTAACTGGTTTACCATGTTTAGTAGTAAGAAGACGTACAAAAGCATATCTCGTAAAAGTATCGATACAAGTGAGAAGATAGTTAACTCCATCGTTGTATTTAGACAAAGATCGAATATCTACTAAATCACACTGAAATTGGTATCTTTTAAAGTGAGAATATGAAGGATTTCTTTGATTAGAGTGGTATTCCCTATGAAGTGTATAGTTTTCAATGGAACTTAACACATTTTCGATGTCAGGAATACTAAGATAGGGCTTATAATATTGATAGATAACGTTTATTCCGGCAAATGCAATTGGGTGTCCTGGAGTATTATAACATTCTTTTAGATTTGCCAAACAGGATTCTCTACTATCACAAGTAGCCATTTCAATCTAAGAAACTGTAACGACTTTTCTTTGCAGATTTACACTTTTTTCTTTTTCTTTTTCTTCCTTCGCCTTTAATAGTTGAAGCAATTTTAGACTTTGCTGAATCCAGCTCTTTATTCAGTGTTTCTTTTACATCTTTTCCTTCGAGCATATCTACAACAACATTTTTAGCAGCCTCTTTTCCAATATCTAATGCTGTTTTACCTAGACTTTTGGCGGTCTCGCTCGTAAGTAATTTTTTACCTGCAGAGAGACCCATAGAGAAAAGTGGTTTTAAGCTTCTTGCAAGAAAACCAAATATGCTCCCGATACCACGACCAGATTGGTAACGTAAACCTTTATGAATATACATGTTTTTTAACAAATCGTTGAATCGATATTTGGCTAGTGGCAGTTGCTTTTGCTATTTTTCTTATGGACAATTTGAGTTTTAATTTTTTGCATACAATATATATACTCCCAGCTAAAATAGTAGATGGCGAGTGTCCTGATTGTTGGTGTTTATTTATATAGTCTTTAATAAGTGCAATAGTCCCCCAATTAAGGTCTAAAGCAGTAGCATATTTTTCAACAGATTGAGCTGTATCTAAAATGATATTGTCTCCTTTTTTTTGTGCTGCAAAAATGGAAGTCTTATTAACCCCCGTGACATTAGACAAATCTTTTAAACTAATTACCACACCATAATCATCATTTAATATCTTATATATAGAAAAAATTAAAACCGATATACTTTTTTGCTGATAGTTGTTATCAAAATATTCCATAATTTTGTTTAGAAATATCGAAGGCAAGTGGAGCATGTCTAAAATTGTTGTTGCTTCGTCAATCCATTTGTTGTTATTTGCTGAGTGTTGTTGGTGTTCAATTACAGGAAGAAACTCATCCTCATAGTGTTTGCTAAGAACAAGACCGCAACTAGTGCAAATATTTTCTCCTTCGTGGGGATCAATTATATAGTTTTCATGCGAACACATAATATTCGGTAGACGTCTTCTAATATGTCTATTTGTTTAAAACCTACAAGGACTATGTTACCCGAATGAAAAAGAATAACAGTTCCGCCATCGAATGTTATAAAGATACCAGGAAATTGTTCGGGGTTATATTTAGTTTGAGAAAAGCATTTGGTTTCAATTACTTTTTTGATGTTGATTGGTCTGTCGAGGGTGGACGTTGCAATAATGTTGTCTATGGTTTGACTTATGACTTCAAAGCAGTAAATATCTTTCAAACATACAATAGCTTCATCCACTTTATCTAGAGATGGTATCTTCGTAATATTAATGTGGTTAATTAGCTTGTTTCTAAATGGTTCTTTAAAGTAGACGTATGTAAAATTATGCAAAACAAAGCTTATAAAGTTCGGGTGTTTTTTGTACACTATACTTTTACTATCTAGAAGTTTTATAACATTATTTAAACAACAACCTCTAACTTTGAGACTAATTTTCACATTTCTTACTTCGAGCATTATCAAATATTGACTGAGTAAGATACACCAAAACCATCTAATAAATATGACAGATAAATCAGGTATAGGTACCTTCGTAACAGAAGAACATGAAATGGGCAGCAGCGGACTTGATCTGTTTAGCTTGCCTGCTGTGGATAAATCTCAACTTGCAGGCACAAACAAAGAATATTATTTACAAACGACTATTAGTGACGGTGGTCCTTATGAGTTTATCATACCAAATGACTCATATGAATACATCCCAATGACTGAACTTTACTTGCATGGTATTTTCAGAATAGTAAAAGCGGACGGCACAGATTTGGGTGAGGCTGATAAAGACAAGTGGACCCTCGCAAACAATTTTCCTCAAACTTTGTTTAAACAAGTTGAAGTCTCCATTAATGGTCAATGTATCAACGACCTATCAACCAGCCTGTATCCCTATAAAACTTTCATTGAAAATCACCTCTCATATGGATACGATGTTAAACATACTTCATTGTGGGCCAGAGAAATGTATTGGCCAGATCCAATAGGAAAGGAAGATGATTTAACTGCAGGTCTTGCGGTAGATGCTATTAGTAACGGATTCCGAAGACGACGTGATAGAGCAAATAAAAAAGATGTTCACTTTGTAATGAAACTCCACATCGACTTTTTACAGTCTGTTAGGTATCTACCACCTGGGGTTGAAATGAAGATTAAATTAATTCGAAATTCGGATAATTTTGGTATCATTTGTGCTACTCCTAATACGTATAAAGTCAACATGAAACATTTAAAAATACTGATGAGAAAAATCACTTTGGAACCAACAATAGCAAATAGCATTGCAAGCAAAAATGCTGCAACACCTTTTATCTACCCTATCGCACACTCCAAAATAAGAACGTTTACCATCACAAAGGATCTCAAAAACGCACAATTTTCACAGGTTGTGCGAGGTAGGTTACCGCGAAGTTTTATTATTTCTTTCTTGTCAACTTCAGCATTAGATGGCACTGCAGCTTTAAACCCCTTTGTTTTTAAGCACTTTAATCTGAACTATTTGCAAGTTTTCATCGATGGCATCCCAATTCATCCGTTAGCACTACAACCTAGTTGGGAAGATGATGGAGCTATTTTAAATTACCATTGGTTATTGAACAATATAGGGTTACATCAATCAGAGTCTAACGATATTACTTATGAGATGTTTAAGTCTAACTCTGTATTCTTCCCATACGACATGTCCCCCGATTTGTGTAACGGTTTTCACTCAACAGGTTCTGAAAATGGTGTTATAGATATTCATGTGGGTTTCAAAAATGCAGTAACAGAAGCTGTTACCCTCATGTTTTATGGAGTGTATGATGAAACAGTTCTTATTGATAATAATAAGACTGTTACTATTGTTTAACCATGGGTCTGACAAATGCATACGTTGAAAAATTATGTAAAAAAATACTAAAACATCATACTTTTCTTGGTGTATATCCTTGTGATATACATCCAAAATTCGATAAGAGAAGAAACTTTTCAGTTGTGTTTAATACAGGTGATAGTACAACATCAGGTTATCATTTTGTATGTATCTATGTAAATAAAAAAACTCTATTTTATTTTGATTCTTTTGGAGACGACATTAGTCTAGATCCTAATATTAAGAGATTTACCGAAAATTTCCCTAACAAATGTCTCTGTCAAAACACTCAAAAAATACAACATAACCTTAGTCAGTTTTGTGGATTCTATTGTATAGCTTATCTCTTATCTAAAGACTTAAATATACCAGAAGACATCTTTAAATCACAATTTAATGAAAAAAACCTTTTAGAAAATGATAAAAATGTTATATATTTCATAAAAAAGTACATAAAAAACCAAAACCATAAAAAGAATAAAAGAAAATAAAATTACAAAAGCCTTTCTCAATTACAATTTTTCTTTAATGCAGACATATATTGAAAAACTCTTTCGGGTTTGATGGAATACATGAAATGTGATGGTAACAGTTTCCTTGTGAGCCAACAATCGTTGCAAAGTAGACCATGCTTATCACAAGTCTTCTTTCGATTGACCTTTGACATTTCACGATCACATCGCATGCAAGTTCCTATGCAAGTTCCTGAAATAAATTAATTAGTTTTTATACATATTTCATGTTTTGTAGGTGTGGTGTGTTCATTCCTTGCTGTTTGCAAAGAACTTATGATTTTCTTTCATCAAATAAGATATTGCCTGGATGACCTTAGGAGCAAGGGAAAGTGGGACTTGAAATTCAAACAACTTGTTTTGAGCTGTTTTCCTTTGGAAGACCATGGCTGCATAGTCATAAGACAAATTGTTGTTGGAGGATGACATCATTCGGCATGTTAGAATCAAATTGTTGCTCAACATGATTCTTCGTTGAACGACATTCGTCGGATTTGCTGAGTTGAGATTTAAGTCCAGATTTGAGTCATCAAACATTGCATCTTCCTTTTTCTTTTTCTTTTCGTCTTTCTCCTCGTTGTCCCCCCCTTTGTCTCCTACCTTTGGATGTTTCTTTTCTTTCTTTTCATCTTCTTTCTTACCCTTTTTCTTGTTGGATTTGGTGGACCCTGAGGTGCTTGGCTCCGGTTCCATCTCTTCTGCCTTCCTTTTGCTTGCCCTGGAAGAACCATCTTTTTGATCGTTTTTTTCTTTTTCTCTTTTCACCTCCCTGGAAGGCATCTTTTTCTTCATTACCTTGGCGGGAGTCTCCTTGGCATCGTCTTCGTCTTCAGAGATATCTTCCTCTGAAGAGGACCCGCTAGACTCATCGCTAGTAGGTTTCTCATAGTCCTCATCTTTGTCGTTCTCTTCTTCCTCCTCCTCCTCCTCTTCCTCCTCAGTTTCCTCGATCTCTTGCGAGGAATCTTTGGTTTCTTTGGGCAATGGCACTTCCTTCTTCTTCTTGCCATCGATCTTCACTACAATATAAATATAAGAAAGACATTAGTTTAAATACTGAAACTTGATTTCAATTCCGAGATCTCCAAGCAAAAGGAAATTTATGAAACAAGTAAACCAAATTCCATAGATATCCCTGCATGGAATCCCTAGGAACCCGAAACTTAATTATTCTTGTAGGAGGCCCGCATACAGAACAGTATTTTTTCATTGGTAGACTCCTTGTAACACTTCTTGTTCGATAGAAGAAGTTTCGACGACAACCTAAAGAAAAAATATTGGTGACATAAGTGGGAAATTCTGTTGAAAACAATACTATCTATCTTATCTCCCCACTTCTGTCACCAATTTCTTTCTTCCCACCTCTGAATTAAAAAATTTCCCAGGTGAGACTTGAACTCACAACCTCGGCATTATAAGTACCACGCGCTAACCCATTACGCCACTGGGAAAACGTATTAAAAAGAATGATTATACTTACTCTTTTTGACTTGCTTGGGAGGCATTTTCGAAGTTGGGTAGTCTTCAAAAGTCTTTCAGAAGTAGACTGTCTGAATCATGGAACATCGTTTCTTTTTATAGGCAAAATTTTTAGACTAGGTGGGGTCTGCGTCTGTTGCCTACCACGAAATGGGCATGTGTCTGATGCACAAATATTTTGTCTGGCTGCAATTGCACAATGATAACGATGTTGAGACACGTTGCATCTTGTCTACGACTTAAAAGTATAAAATGCAGACGTGTTTCGACAAAAAGCAACAGTTGAAGACCTTTTTTGAAAAGAAATGTTTCTCTGCAAGATTGAAGGCTGCTCGAGGCAGTTTACCCGAAAACACGATCTGACGAGGCACCACAATCAGAAGCATCTACATAACGACACCATTGTGGACAAGTGTTTTCTATGTGGTCAATTTTTTAATTCTGACGATGAACTTCAGAATCATTACCAAACAGCTCACAAACCAGGCCGAAGGTTCGTTGTTAAGGAATCGGCTTTCAGACGTAAGTTTATTACCTTGAGGTACAATTTCTTGGATACGGAAAAGGATTTCCTCATTTCACAACGGGGAATTAAAAAGCTTATTGCAAGACAAATCGAGACCGAGGCAGCAAAAAGGATTATGACAAGAATAAGTCTCATTTTCATTGCTGAAATGATTATGACTGATCATCAAGGGGAAAAGGTGACAAAGGCCATGATTCCTTTTAGAGCACCCGGATTCTACGCAAATGCACTAGCAAAGCAAAAAATTGAAGAAGGAATTAGGAACTCCTTTGCACATCAAAAACGAAGCTTGGACGAATTCATGAGATCGGGGTCTAATTGGCAATTTTCAAGAAGTGTGGCTTACGATATAGAAATAACTAGTGTCAATCCAATCAGAGGTGGTTGTGGGAATGTCTGTTTAAAGAATTTCAACAATAAGACAAACCTTTACTCGCCTAAAAATAAGGATAGCTATTGTTTTCTATACTGCATAGCTTATTTCTTACTCTTTGGCATGCTGATAAACAAGAAACTACCGGTGAAACTGTACAACAAAGACAGATTGAAGATGAAGTCAACAATCGAAAAGAGATTTGATGTCACAGGAATAAACTTCCCCATGGGTATCGAAGATATCAAAAGATTTGCAAAGAAAAATGAACACTTAAATTTGAGATATAACATCTTAATAAGAACAAAAGATGACCAGATTTTCCCGTTAGAATACGGCATAGGGAATGGAAAGAACTTTGTCAATCTTCTTCTATGCCACACCAATGATGGAGGAGGGCATTACATGTTCATCAAAAACATCGACAACTTTCTCAAGAGAGTATACAACAGCGGGAAAAAAAGATCTTATCAAAGAGCATTTTTCTGTGCAAATTGCTTTAATTCCTTTAGCAATAAAGAACTAAGAAACAATCACGAAAAAATATGCAGTTTGAACAAAGCAAGAATTGAAGAAGTGCCGGAAAAAGGGGACAATATCATAAAATTTAAAAATTTTGAACGGACTCATCGACTAGACTACATTGCCTATGTAGATTTTGAATGTGTCTTAAACCCTAACTGCAGCGAAATCTGTGCAGAATGCTCAAGTCTCAAGTGCAAATGTGACGCCAGTTACATTGAAGATATCAATGCACAATTACCAATCTGCTACAGCTTTTTAGTATTGGGTCCAAACAGGAAAATTGTTCACGAAGATACTTATGTAGGTGAAGACGCACATGTTCGATTTGTTGCACATTTACTGGAACAAGAACGACTTTGGATAAGCGATTTATTGCAGATGAAGAATCAAATTACGATGACCGATAGCGATCAAGTAGACTTTTTAAATTCGACTAGCTGTTACATTTGCAAAAAAGACTTCACAACAGAAACAGTGAAATGTAGAGACCACTGTCATTTTACATCTACATATTTGGGTGCTGCATGTCAATCTTGTAACTTAAGAAGAAGAAGACCTAAGAAATTAAAGATTTTTGCACACAATAGTTCAAGATATGATATGCATTTTATCATCAAGGCATTGGCCAATTTCACTGACGACATTATCAATATTTCTGTGTTGCCTTACAACGGGGAAAATTTTAGAACGATGCGTTTCAACTCTTTTGAAATCATGGACAGTCTGGCCTTCTTACAGGAATCATTGAATCAATTGGCAAATAATCTCAAAGAATCCAATCATAGCTACGACATTCTCAGACAGACATATCTAACAAAGAAAAATGGACGTCTTTGTAAAGACAGATTTGACATGGTCTTAGGGAAATCTTTCTTTCCTTATGAATACTGCACAAGCTTTGAAAAAATGAGGTCCACAAAGAAGATGCCAAAACAAAGAGAATTTTATTCGACACTATCTGAACAGTCCATTACAAGAGAAGACTACCGATTTGCAAAAAGCGTTTGGAAAGAATTCAATATGAAAAATCTTGTGGATTATACAGCTCTCTATTGCAAAATTGATGTAGTGATCTTAGCTGAGGTATTTGAAAAATTTAGAGACGAAATGATTAAGTTTAGTCAGATTGACCCCGCACATTACATCAGTTTACCTGCATACGGATATGACAGTATGTTAAAAATCACCAAATCTGAAATCGAATTGCCTACAGATATCGACATTGTGCAGTTCCTTGAAATGGGCAAGAGAGGTGGGGTTAGTTTTATAAACACAAGATATTTTAGTTCGGAAACATTAGACGGTGATATCATTTATCAAGACCGGAACAACCTCTACGGCGAAGCACAGATGCAAAAATTGCCATACAAGCACTTCAGATGGCTCAATAAAGAAGAAATTGAAGATTTTGATGTGAGCAAAATAGATCTGGACGGGGACAAAGGATATTTTGTGGAATGTGATTTACACTACCCAAAAAGACTTCACAAATCTCATTCATCACTTCCGCTGGCACCAGAATTGCTTGAAGTCAATTTTGCTAACCTGTCTCCGTTCATCCGCAGTTCAATTAGGAAAACCGAAGGCACCCATTACAAAGACGTCAAATTAATGTCCACTTTTCACGATAAATTAAACTATGTGTGCCACGCCAAAAACCTACAGCTTTACATTTCACTTGGACTAAAGTTAACAGGAATTCATAGAGTTTTGGAGTTTACCCAAACAAATCTCTTGGCTCCTTATATTGAGAAAACAACAGCAGCACGACAAATGGCAACTTCAAAATTTGAGATGGACTTATTCAAGAAACTGGTGAGTGTAAAAATATTGTTACTGTGTTAGAATAATTATTATTTTTCCAACAGACAATATTTCGCATTAGTGGATACATCTAAACCCTCGTAGTTTACTATAATAACCACTTTTGCACTACTCATATTTATATTTATATTACTAAATTGGCATCCGAGGCATGACAAGTCGTTGTATGTCACTAACATTATGACTCTAACATTATGACTAAACTGTCTTGTTGGGAATAAGCTCCCTTTTATGTTATGCAAGACAGACATCGCAAGAATTACTTTCACGCGTTAGTCAACTGAGCTATAGTGACATACGAGTTAATAAGCTTATTTTATTTGTTTTTCAGTCCAATTCTGTGTACGGAAAAATGATTCAATGCGTCAGGGACTACATCAATGTCAAGCTACACCTAAAAGCTGAGTCAGCATTAAAAGCTGCTTCATGTCCTACATTCAAACACTACGTTATCATCGATGAAAACCTCGTGCAAACAAACCACTGTTTGGATACTGTTAAACACAACACACCCATTGCCATTGGTGTTTCCATTTTGGAATTGGTAATTATATTTTTTTAACCATAACGAAAAGGTTTTTGTGATCTCAATTTAAAATTTCCGAACACATCTCTCATCCAATCCCGTATGGTCTAGTGGTTAGGATAGCTGGCTTTCACCCAGCAGGCCCGGGTTCGAATCCCGGTATGGGATACATTATTTTAAAATTATGCCACAATAATCGTGGCATATATTTTTCCGCACGACCATTGTGACATAATTGATTACCTAATTTTTTCACTTTCTTTCAGAGTAAACTTATCATGTTTGATTCGTGGTACAACAAAATGATGACTTCAGGAGTAAAAATGGACCTTGGCATGACCGACACCGATTCCTTCCTATTCAAAGTTTCCGACAAAGCAAAATTTATGGAGCATTTTGAAGAATTCATGGACTACTCAAACTACCCACCCCAACACCCAAAATTTTCTAATTGTAATAAAGCCAAGCTTGGATATTTCAAAGACGAACTCTGTGGAAAATTAAAATGTGTGGAATTTGTTGGGCTCAGATCGAAATG
>Ga0194123_10003899_pt1 | contig 17411 bp, 21 predicted proteins | sample TA2MahsurfametaG_5_FD_155479 | JGI IMG/M metagenome (GOLD analysis project Ga0194123, IMG submission 155479) | Freshwater microbial communities from Lake Tanganyika, Tanzania - TA2015023 Mahale A surface | ecosystem: Environmental > Aquatic > Freshwater > Lake | place: Tanzania: Lake Tanganyika... | reverse complement strand
CAACCCTGCACGAATTTGCGCACCGCCGATTGAAATACCAGATGCTGTGAGTCGTCTGCCGGCAGCAGTATTACCAGCAGCTGGCCCAAGCTGTGCAGTTACTCCACCAGTGATTAAATCTGTAAATGTTTGGCAAGCTGTGAGCAATTGACTCACACTACGCAGAGCACCGAACACTTCAGCTATACCACTGCTGGTAAAACTGGCCTGTTCAAAACTTCGCGCTCTTAGAGCTTGCTCAAGAAACTTCATGGGACTTTGCACCAGGTCATTGGCTCGCTGTATCGCGCTTCCCACAATGTCACTGGGATTTACACCAGCTGCTTGAGCAGCCGCCGAAATCACACCCAGTCCTACTGTAAGAGCAAAACCACCGGCGTTGTTTTTGATAGCGTTGGTTAAGACAACACTGGTGCTGGCTGCATTGACAATGGCCGTGAGTTTACCACATACTCTGGTCACACTCTGCAGACTGCTTGCCAGAGAACTAAAGTCTGTGGGCGGAATAATTGCCAAGGGATCAGTTAACAAAGCCAATAGACCCATTGGCTGTACGGGTGTAACATCAGGCCTCTGTTTAGCATCCGGGTACGGGGCCTTGCCCTGGGGTTGTTTACCAAACCTTAAAAGGTTACTCATGGCTGTGTCCTATGTAACTATACTTATCTGCTTAAAATCACAGCAGATTAAAGCCCAGTTACAATACTGCCAGCCGTGATAGGCTTGATACCTGTGGTAATTTCTATGTAATGATCGCGTATTTCGTTGGCTGTGTTGGAATGCAGCAACACATGGTTCTTGCTGATAGTTACCTTGAAATCCGGCTGTGAAGTAAACAGACTTGAAATCAGCATGATACCTTTTTGACTAGGAACCACTGTGCATGGGCGTTCTAGTCTATATTCTGCACTGCCATCTTCGATTACTTTGGCTACAATTTCGTCGCCATTGACTAATTTCAACGAAGCGATGTCGCCTTCGCTGTACTTGTTGTTTGAGATTAACATTTTTATCCTTTGAGAGCTGCAAACCAAGAGTCGTTTTGACGACTCAATCCTTGATAACCACCTTCTACCAAGAGTTTACCGTCTTGGTATATTTGCGGAACTGTTCTGTGTCCTTCGTCAACAATAAACTGTTTGGCTGTGTCATCTTCATCTATTTTTACTTCTTGATAGTCAAGTCCTTTTAGTTTTAGCAAGTTTTTGGCCTGCACACAAAAAGGACAATTGTTTTTTGAATACACTGTTATCATGTTATAAGCTGAATCCTTTGAATGTATCGTTGGTGACATCTTGTTTTGTGCCACCAATCACATAAGTAGTTATCTCTGTTTCCTGAGGGGCAACTTGAACTTCTGCTCCAGCGATCCATTTCTGTGTCCATGGCAGAGGATTACTGCCAGTCTTGATATGGCATTTGAGTCCCACGCTGTTCATACGCTTGCAGGTCAGCCAATCAATGTAGTCGCAAAGTAGTTGTTCATTCAGGCCAATCATGCTACCGTCCTTGAACAAATACCTGGCCCAGGCTTTTTCTTGAGCAGCGGCTTGCAAAAACATGTCTTCACATTCCTGCAAAGTTTCTTCCTTGATCTTGGCAAAGTCAGGATCATCCTGCGGCAGTATTTTCAATAAAGTTTGTGTGGCGCCCAGATGTACATTTTCGTCGCGGCAGATCAGTTTGATGATCTTGGCATTGCCTTCCATCTTCTTTAGCTCTGCAAATGCCCAGGAGCAGGCAAAGCTAACATAAAATCTTATACCTTCAAGGGCATTGACAGAATTTATTGCCAACCACAACTTTTTCTTAAGATCATAAAGATCAATCTTGATTTCTTTACCGTTTACCGTATGAGTGCCGGCTCCTAGTAGATTATAGTAACTGCCACACTCTATCACATCGTCATAGTATTTGCTGATGTCTTTGGCACAATCCATAATAGGTTGTATTTCCATAAGTTCATCGAAGATGATACTTGGGTCGCTGTAGACATTTCGTATGATATGAGTATAACTACGGCTGTGTACTGTCTCGTTGAAGGTCCAGGTAGCGATCCAGGTTTCTAGTTCTGGGAGGCTGCACAACGGTCCAAACGCCACATTGGGCGCACGACCTTGTACACTGTCCAACAAGATTTGTCGTTTGAGGTTACTGGTAAAAATATGTTGTTCAAATAGTGTTAGTTCTTTGAAATCCTTGCTGTCATGGCCCACATCAATTTCTTCAGGGCGCCAAAAAAAGCCAAGTTGTTTATCTGTTAGTTTGTCAAATTGTCTATACTTGAGAGTATCAAATCGTTGGATGGTAACACCACCATTGGGATCTAAAAAGGCCAAACTGTCCACATGGGACTTCTTATTAATATTAAAAATTGACACGGTGTCTTCCTTAAATTACACAGCTTTCGCAGTCTTCTTGTTCTATTGCAGCTAGTTGTTCTTCTTTTGTTGAGAGTTTATCTACATCAATTTCGCCTTGCCCGTCGTAGGTATTGAAATAATACAGTTGTTTACCACCGTACTTGTAAAACTGCACCACATGGCGCAGCATATCGCTCATGGGTATTTTTTCATCATCATAAAACTGTGGATTGTAACTGGTGTTTACACTAATACCTTGATCAATGTATTTTTGTAGTACAGCACAAATGTTCATGTAGCCTTCTGGGTTGCGCTGATTCCACAGCAATTCATACTTGTTTTTTAATCTACGATACTCTGGTACCACTTGCTTGAGCACGCCATCCTTGCTCTGCTTCACGCTAACATAACTGCGTGGAGGTTCAATACCATTTGTGGCATTAGAAATTTGTGCGCTAGTTTCAGCTGGCATCAAAGCCATCAGTGTGGCATTACGAATACCGGTGGATAGGATCTGCTTTCGCAGATCCTGCCACGGCATGCGCTCTTGATGTGCTACTAGTTCATCTACTTCTTTCTTGCGTGTGTCAATGAGCAACACACCGTCGGCATACTTTAGATCGTGCCAACGAGTGCATGGACCTTGTTCGGCCGCTAAGTCAGCTGATGCCTTGATTAGATAATAACTCCAGGCTTCTGCGTATTCGTCCACCAAAGGCAATGCCCGAGGGTCTGAATAACTGGAATCATTTTTGGCCAGCCAATAAGCAAAGTTAATAATACCAATGCCCAACGGACGAAATTCTTGGGTGGCCAGTTCTGCTGCCAATACAGGGTACTGTTGGTAACTCAGTAATGCATCTAAACCACGAACTGCTAACCTACACATTTTTTCGAAGTCATGGGGGCTTTTTACATTGCCCCAATTGATCGCTGATAGAGTACATAAAGCGATCCTACCATCCTCGTCGTTGACATCGTTCAACGGTACAGTTGGCAAATCGATTTCACAACAAAGGTTACTCATCTTGATAGGAGCACGGTCTGGCTTGAATGGACTATGCGTGTTGGCATGATCCACATTTTGTAGATACACACGACCGGTGTCCTTGCGTTCCTGCATGAATTTACTAAACAACTCCGCTGCTTTGATCTTTTTCTTTCTAATCTTAGTATTGCGTTCAGCGGTTTCGTACAGTTCCTTGAAACGATCAGCATCAGTAAAAAATGCATCGTACATTTCTGGAACATCTTTTGGCGAAAACAATGTTATGTCTCCGCCTTGCAACAATCGCTCGTATATCACGCGATTGCACTGCACTCCATAATCCATATGACGCACACGATTGTCTTCGGTGCCTTTGTTGTTTTTCAACACCAACATGTCTTCAATTTCCAAGTGCCATATGGGATAATACAAGGTAGCTGCTCCATTGCGCACACCGCCTTGACTGCAACTGCGAGTGGCTGCCTGAAACAATTTGAAGAACGGAATCACACCAGTATGATATGCGTCGCCATTGCGAATGGGGCTACCCAGCGCACGAATACGCCCTGCACCAATTCCAATGCCGGCTTTTTGACTCACATACTTTACCACAGCACTGGTTGTGGCATTGATACTATCTAAACTGTCATCTGACTCAATCAGCACACAACTGGAAAACTGTTTTTGCGGAGTGCGCACACCTGCCATTACGGGCGTAGGCAAACTGATGTCATGATTGGAAATAGCATCGTAATAATCTCGAACCCAGCGTAGTCGTGTTTCTCGAGAATATGTTTGAAACAGTGTGGCAGCAATCAGTAGATAAGCCACTTGTGGTGTTTCAAAAATTTCTTTGGTCACACGATTCTGTACTAGATATTTGCCGCGCCATTGTTCCATGGCAGCGTAGGTAAAGTTTTCGTCACGCTTGTGATCTAGATAACTGTTCAGCGTGTTCCACTCTTCTGTAGAATAAGCGGCGAGAAGGCCTGCATCGTAAAATCCAGCTTCCATATTTTTCTTCACCAAATCCAGCAGGGGCCATGGCTCGTAGTCTCCATAGACTTGTTTGCGCAAATGGTACACTATCAGCCTGCCGGCCACATATTGGTAGTTTGGTGTGTCTTCTGTGATTAGATCAGCTGCTGCCTTGATAAGTGTTTCTTGAATTTCTGATGTTTTTATTCCATTGAAAAACTGAATGTGACTTTTGATTTCCACTTCGCTGGCACTAACACCTGTTATGCCCTCTGTGGCCCAGAACACCACTTTGTGCAGTTTTTCTAGATCCAATGGCATCTTGGTGCCGTTTCTTTTTGTGACTTGTATTTGTTGACTCATTGATTCCTCTGACTTCAATAACGGTCCAGCCCTAAATCAGCACTGGAATATTCGATAATTTTTACTAAGCTCTCTGGTATTGATTTTTTATTTACAACCTGGCTGGATTCTAAATTAAGAACATATTTTCCATTGTTAATCCAAACTCCGTTAAACTGGTGAAGTGTTCCGTGCTGACGAAACACCCGCACTTCTAAATCACAATTTTTATGATCACTTAGATGTAGAGTGTACACTATTGCTAGAGCTTTTGCAAGATCGCAGTAGTAATTCTCGGCAATTAAAGTCCACGGATCTGGCCAAGTTTCTGGCCTGTCGTACTCAAGATAAAAAGGAGTAAAGGGTGCTTTACTCCAGAATCTGGCCACATGTTCCAGCGCAGATTCAAAGGACATTGAATCTATTTCTTTACGAAATCTTTTCCAATAGTCCAACCGTTCAGCTGGAGATAGTTTCCACATGAACTTACTTATGTTTAAGCAAACTTGGTTATTGAATATGTCAAGGTACCAGAGCCACTGCCGTCACTAGTGTATGCCAGGTTTGCCTTCGTGGCACTAATACTCATGACCTTGAAAGTTACTCCAGTGGGGCCCGGATACGAAAAGTTACCAGCATCAGGATACTCAACATATTCGTCCATGTATTGCACATTGGTTCCTGCATACACAATGTCAATTTTGCCATGTCTATATGCACTGGCGCTTGGTCTCTGCAACCAATAGTGTACTGTTGCAGCACCATTGGTTCCGTCGAATACAATACCTGTGTTTGCGTCAGTCTGACTTGCACCAATGGTCAGCACCAGTCCAGGTGCTTGATTGATCTTGCCAAGACTTATACCAGTGTTGGCATCAAAACTCATGCTCACACTAGCCGCTGGTGTGCTCACTCGTGGCTGCACTACATGATCTTTTTCGTCGCGAACAAAAACATCGCCTATGCTGTGACTGCCACTGCCATTGAATGTCAGCACTGGGTATGCAGCAGATCCTGCGCCTGCATAGGCTGTGCCAACATCATCGTAAAAGTTCATGCTGCTGATTACAGAAGTGTAAACGTTTGCATTGGCTGCTTGAACATTTATAGCTGACCTAGCAATGTCGTCAAAGGTACTGTTTATTACTTTGATATTTTTTGTTTCGACCACTGTAGCTGTAGTGTCAATTACCACTGCCTGACTTAACTGTTTGAAACCGCAGCCAATAAATCTAATGTCTGTTCCATTAAGTACCGCGCCTTGAGTGCAGTTGTTGAAATCACATTCAACAAAACTTACATTTCGTATAAAACCAGAACTGCTCAATGGTCTTGCATAAACAGCATTCTGTAATGCAACATTGGCGCTGTTGGGGTTACTTTGACTGCCTTTGAATACCACTCGCATAAATTCAACTCGCTCAGTGGTATCTAGTCTTACAATATCTTGATTGACAAGATTTTCAAGCGTCATGTTTTCAATACAAATATCTCGGGCTATGGTCGCACTACCGGTGCCGTAGTTTGCATCAATTTTGTTTTCGCTATCTTTAAGTTGAACCAATGGATAAAGATTTGAACTCTGTCTAATTATGGTTCTTCCTTTGCCTTCGCCTTGCAATATAGCAAAGCTGGGCAATTTTAGGCTGGCAGTAATTAAATACACACCGGCTGGGAAATGAATAATTCTACGCAGTCTTGGTGTAGTCAGTGAGAAGTTACCAAAATACACTTCGTCAATGGCTCGTTGTATAGCTGCGGTATCATTGGTGTTACCGTCGCCCACAACACCAAAGTCGCGCACATTTACATAATCATCAACTTTTTGCTGTAACGTGCGAGTGATCGGTTGATCTGTAGTAGGTCCAGTGCGACTGGTATAACCAGACTGACTGCCTCTAAATGTATAGGCATCACTGATATTCAACAGATCTGAATACTGTGTGAGAATTTCTGTAACACCAGTTTCTGGCGCACCCTCAGCAATAGTTCCATTGCCAATGTATAGCTGGCGTGTGTCAACAGCCCATCCTAACTCTGAGCTGGCCAGCTGTGGTAAATCCTGTTGCAGCCCTTTACGGTGCTGAATTCTTGATATCTGAATAACGGCCATTTGCTAAAACCCCTGTATGGAGTATTTAGCTCATCAGGTAGTATAGCTCAACTCGCTTGAGCCACTCTTCTCTCCAGCGGGCAAATTCAGTACCATCGATGGTGAATTCCTGGTATTCTGGCACACTATAGGTGCCATCTTCCAGCAGTTTTGGCTGTGCGCACATCAAGATTACACCGTCCTGTATGTTGGTGCCATGTGTGTCGTTGTGTGCTTCTGCATAGGCAGCCAGCTGAATAAAGTAGTCGTCAATCCACTCGCGCTTTTTGGGCTTGTTGGTTTGCTTGAAATCCATGATAGCAGGTTTGCCTTTCCATACACCCACACAGTCTGTGGTACCTGCATATAACCCGCTATAATACACAGGCACTTCTGAGCCCCAGAATTCTTCCACATGACACAGGCCCTTTAGGATAACTTCTGCTGCCATGAACCAACTAGGGTGTGCATAGGGGTTGGTGGGCAAGGGTTTCATGTCATCTTGCAGGATATAAGATTCTAGATAAGCATGCATACGAGTACCGCGATTGGCTGCTTCTGTGGTAATCTGTGCTGCTTTCTCGTGCCCCACACGGTTTTTCCATTCGGCCAGCTTTTGTTTTGCTTCCTCTGGCTTGGTGCGATCTAAAATAGTAGTAACACTGGGTACTTTGTCCCCATTAGGGAGGCAATAGTGTCTCTTGCCATGCACAGTTGTTCTGTTGAGTGGCGTGTAGTCATATCGTTGAATTATCATTTATATTCGAAAACTTTCTCCGCATCCGCATTCACCTTTGGAATTTGGATTGCGAAACTCGAACCCTTCATTGAGTCCTTGTCTTACATAGTCTACTTCTAGTCCACTGATGTACACACGGTCTTTGCCGTTCACCCATACAGTGGCACCATTGCTTTCGTACCGGAACCAGTCACGAGTAACAGGCGCAGTATCCATGTATTCTAACACATAAGCCAGACCTGAGCAACCAGTGGTTTTTACACCAATGCGTATGCCAACACCACGCCCTCGGCGTTCAAGATGTGTAATGACTTTTTTAGCAGCTCGCTCAGTTAGTGTTATCATGTTCTATAGGTTGTGCAACTATCGCTCCAGAGCTCTTGAGCTTGTTTACGATAAAGTTCCATTTCCAACTCATCTTGTTTTTTCTTGTAGTCTGCTATGGCCGCTTTGATTGCGTCTTCAGCAAGAATTGAGCAATGTATTTTAACTGGGGGGAGTGCAAGATGTTCGGCTATCTCACTATTCTTAATAGATCCTGCTTCTGCCAGCGTCTTACCTTTGACCCACTCCGTAACCAGTGATGAACTTGCAATGGCTGATCCGCAGCCGTATGTTTTGAATTTTGCATCCGTAATAATGCCATCTTGTACCTTTATCTGTAGTTTCATTACATCACCGCAGGCAGGTGCTCCCACCATGCCTGTACCCACAGTGTCGTCAATTTCTAACTTGCCCACATTGCGTGGGTTTTCGTAGTGATCTATAACTTTGTCTGAATATGACATTTTATTGTATGTTAGATGTATCGTAGGTCTTGGCGAAGATGTCTGCTTTAACAGCACCATAATCACCGGGCCCATGTTTGACAATGTAGTCATTGCCTGCTATGTAGTTCAAGTCGCCCCAGCCGGTGTGCAGTATACCATCATGGTCAGCAAGTTTTGCTACCTTGGGTATTTTCTTAGGTGTGCATTCCCCGTTGCCAAGGTCGTCTTTATATTCGCGGAATTTCTCTGGTGTGATAGGATACTGTTCGCCCTTGGGTCCTGTCATGATATAATGACCTGTGTCGTACTTAACAGGTCCTTCTAGTGTTTCCACTGTGCCAGGTGCAGATGCTATTTCGTATTTTTCAACAGCAGGTTTTTTGAAAGTTGAAAATGCACCTTTTTCAAACCATGCATCATTTATTGCTGCTTCAACTTCTACTATCATATCACTGTACTTTCGAAAAAATTTTGCGTCCATACGAAAAACCACACTGTTATTGTAAGGTATTTATTTAACCTTGTCAAGGATTAAGAACGATTTGAAGCAGCTCGTTTAGCCATTGCTCCAACTATTTTAGTTGGGTCTTTGGCATTACCGCTGTCTCCAGTGTCTTGCTCGTCCTCTGGACTGGTGCCGGGCTCGTCACCAAAAGGCTTGAAGCTGATGTTTTTTTCGTCTAGATTGGTAATTAGATTTTTGAATGCCGGCTTGCTCATCATGTTTTGCAGCAATTGGTAGTTTAACATACTACTGCCTGCCATGTTGTTCACCATGTTAATAAACCCCGCGGTGCTGTGCGGGGTTGTTAACTTTTTGTTATGGTCTCGGTGACGCAAAAACTCCAGCGTGGTCAATATTTGCGCAGTGAGTTGATCCGAGTCCTCACTCAAGAACTCGTGTATGCGCATGATTATCTCTTGCCGCGGCCAAGTGTTTCGTCGCCGCCGGCAGCAGCATCAGTTGCACCAAATTCATCCGGTGCTTCAACATCGCTGGCCATATCTGGTGCAGGAGGAGCTTCCATGCCAGGCATACCTGGAGTTCCCATGTCGCCACCTGGCATGCCCATTGGAGCAGCAACCTGTTCACCGGCTAGTGTTCTAGCAGCACCGTCAGATGTTTCGCGAGCACCTTGCAGTGCTGTTAACAACTCCTGCAGGATAGGTGTTACTGTGCCTTTGAAAGTATCAGCTTGTGGTTGACCAATCTGATCACGGATAGTGTCCAGCAGTGCAGGTAGTTGTTCGTTCTGCATCTTGCTGAGGTCTTCCAGCATGTCCTGGAAGCTGTCCACGATATCCTTGGCAGCCAGAATTGCGCCGCTTTTGGCAATTTCGCTTTCAGTAAGTGGACGATTTTCGTCAATCCAGCGATTGAGTCCTTCGCGCACCATGAGCATTTCCATATACTTGGGATTCTTTTCAGCTGTGTGGACGCCAAAGTTATACTTTAGACGGTTTAGGTTTTCTGTTAAGCTGGCGCTGAGCTCACGAGCTTTGCGTAAATTTAGCTTGCTGTAATCAATGCGAAAACCAAAGCGATTTTCGTTGATTCTGTTAATCTTGAGAGACGAAGGTCTAGTTGCGATTTCTTGCAGTTTCATGGTTTTTAGTTTCCCATACTTTAGAGTATTTAGCACTGTAAATTGTTTTTTGCATATTAGTTTTCAGGTTTTCTAACCTCGGACGACTAATACTTAGCCTAGCTAAAAATAGGTCTTGTTTGAAAGTGTTATGACTACGCACAGCCTGCTTTAGTCCATGCGTGTAATCTGTCACTTCCTGCGACATTTTTGTGAAGGCTGCGTCCATGCGCACGAATTCTTGCGCTTTATGACACATGTTGCGGCTCTCGTATAAGCAAAACAACACAGCAGCAGGAGCCACAGAAAATGTGTGCAGAGTCACGCCGTACTGATTTTTTACAATCCAAGCGTTGTGTTGTTTCTTGAGTACAAATTTACCCACACGATACAGATGTTTGCCAACATCCAGACATACAAATGCACGGCTGTCTATTAGAACTTTTAGTTCTTTTTGAGTCCAACGATCTAACATCCTTGCAGCTACTTCTGTTATTACTTCAGCAGCCGCAGTCATTGTGGCTTGTTTAGATAAATGTTGATTGTTCTGGGATTTTTTTGTAATAGGTGACTTGCCCATTTTGATTTTTCCTGTACAGCACATCCTTGACCACAAGGTTATTGGCAAGCACAATTTCACGCTCATTGAGATCCTGTCTAGACACACTGCTGTTGTCGTAGAATTTAGAAAGTAGGTCAGCTTCCTCATTTGTTACGGGCATGGACAAACCCTGTAAGACCTCAATTATTTTCATTTATTAACGAAGTTTACCAGTATGGTGATCAAACCGGTGATCAACACACTGATAACTGCCGTGCCAATGGCTATCAACTGTTTGCTTTGTCTATCGCCTGCGCCAGCTAGAGTCTGCTTGATATCAATGATATGAGTCTCAAGCTGTTCTACCTTCTTCTCAACAGCGTTTAATTTGTTTTCCAACTTTTCATACCTTTCAGCACACAGCTCAACGTGGGCTTCAAGGTTGGTTTTTTCAATATTTGTGGACACCTACTTATGCTCCGTAATCAATTACGATGCTGTTGTTGAGCCTTGATATGAGCCTTAATAAATTGCCTACAAATGCCTGAGCATCTATGCTTTAGTTATTTACACCAAAGTCGGCAGAAGTAAAATATATGTTTTTAATTGCACCGTGGGTATAAAATACCGGCAGCATGAATCGTGCTGTTTCAGTCAAGTAAGTGATCACTGGAACTTCGTCAAAATCTGTATGCAACAGGTGCACAGGATCTGTATCATCACCAAATGTACCCGCATGCTCCACGGTGAATGCAAAACTCCAGACCTTGTGCTGTCCAGTGAACATTTCTCCAAAATTGTAATTTTCTAAACTTACAATATCCTGCCTCCAGCTCATGTCCACAGGCTGTGCTCTAATGCCAATGCACTGCAACACAGTTTCCCAATTGCGCTGTTGATTGCGTTCCAGCTCATGGCTGCCATCATCTCTGATAATACCAGTAGCAGTGATATCCACCAGCGTGTATCCAATATAGGTTTTGTCCTGAGAGAGTGCCATGATAAAAATATTTAGTCACAAAAAAAGCGCCCGGAGGCGCTTTTCTTGTCACGGTGAATGTGATTACTGACGAGATAGTTTCAAGCCACGATCAAATACCAGTGCGTTGGTCACTGTAACAGCGCCATGTGCACCAGCGTTGCCGCTCGAACCTGCTGCACGAACAGCAGTTTGGATTGCAGCATTGCCAGTCCAGCCACTGCGCTCAACAACTACGCTGAGAGCTGCGCCTAGGTCGCCAGCTACGCCTGTACCTGCGTCCACTTGGTATGCAAGAATAGTTGCATTGGCAGCAATGGTGCGCAGAATTGTTTCTACGGCACTTGCTACACCAGAACCGTTAGGACCACCTAGTTCAGCTTGCAAGTTACCCAGTACTTCAACACGATATGCGTCGATAGGGGTAGCAATACCAAGACTGATGATTTGCGAATTTGCATTTTTGGTGATGTCATCACCAACGTTTATGAGGGCTTGTGAGTCGCCATTTACACGATTAAATACGGCCATTTTATTTCTCCTAATTTAATGAGCGCAGTGCGCTACATGCAAATATTTATGATCTTGTTATAAATCTAGTTCTTTTGGTAGCAGATCTACAATGTCCAATAACAGCGCATGACGCTGTAATTCTCTGCGTAGATTACTCGCTGCTGTACGCTTTTCAAAGCGATTGCTACGAGTCCAGTCCATCACCACTCTGCGTATGCCAGTAAGTGTGGAATCGCTGATGTCCAAAGCATGTTCTAGATTTAGAAAAAACTGACGATCCAGCGTAGGCGATGCTATGCCCATGCGCAGTCTTTGCATATAGCTATGTATCTGTAGTGACGGAGCATGCACATCAAAGTCTACCTCAATGCGCTCTGCATAGTCATTTTGATTGCTTAACACTGTTACCAAATTTGCCACATCTGTGGATCCGTTGCGCATCTTGTCAAAATCATTGAACTGTAAGGTTCTGTAAGCATACATTTGACTGCGTTGTTCATTGAACTGTCTTATGAACTCCAAGGACAACATGGCCACATACAGCACCCGAGCCAGTTCGTGTGCTTTTTGCCCACGCAGGCCTGGCAGTCCGCGAAACATGCGGCTTTCTTTAAGTTCGTCTAAGAATTCAAAACTAGCCATTTTTTGCAAAGTTAGCTCTACTGAAACCCAGTCGATCAATCAATTTGAACTTGTCAGCACCACCGCCCACCACATAGCCTTCGTGACCCAGCTTGTCGCCAGTGTATGCTTGTACATCGCCACCGGCTTGTTGTGCATCTATTTGTTTTTTTACTGACAGTTTGAGATTGTACAAGGCTACCCATATTGCAAACATGCCTGCTAGACCTCGTGCTCCTTCTTTGTAAAGATATCCAGGTTCTTGTTCTGTACCAAGCAGTTTGGCGCTGGCTGCTCCGCTTAGGTTTGCAGCCAGGTATGTGTAAAACCCTTGCAGCATGTTGTCAAAATTGCCTGCGGTGATTTTACTGGTGATATACTTGCTGGCCAACCCAATGATGCCTTTGGCTTTGAGCGCAGTTAAACTGTCCAAGAAATTGGTCACAGCGTCTTGATACGTTTCAATGGTTTTGAGCGCAGGTTGAGTGTCTGCTTTGCTAATGGTTACTTTGGGCACTGGCATTTCGCCGGTCACAAACCAAACAGGATTGCCGTCGGCCGGCAAACCACCTAAACCTTTTAGTGGTTGGTCCTGTTCACCGATGTCAGGAATAAAACTGTGTACAGCAATGCCTGCTATGCTGTTGGCAATCCTGGTACCAACCTCACTTTTAATCTTGACCTTGTAGGTTACTGTGTTGGGGCGAAACACATAAAAGCCCTGAGTTTCTTGTAATCTTCCTGCATACAACAGATCCCCAAAGTAAAATCCACGAAAGTTACTTGGAATTATGGCTTCCAGTGCTGGCCATAATATGTTTATTTTGGCATACAAATCGCTGCGGTCAGCACCACGGTTGATATCATACTGCTGGAATGCCTGGGCACTGGTCACACGGCCGCTACCATCTTTCTTTGCAAACATGTGTTTGTCTGTGACCATGAGTTCACCGTCTACATTGCGGCCAAATACCAGAGCTGGAAAACCGTCCCACTTGATAGTGGTCAGTTCACGTCCAGATGTCATCTGAACAATCTTGGCCACTTCTTTTCTAGCCCCTGGTATGCCATCTGTCCAGACCGCATCTTCAGGATGTGGTATATCTTCTTTGAGAATCGTCGCAGCAGGCGCAGCAAATACTTCAGTTATCTTCATCGGAAATATCCTCGCACCCTTTCCAGGCCTTGTAGTATTTTTTGTTTGTCGTTTTCTGCACGAGCCATGGCAGCCGGAGTTTGTGCTTTGTCACGTTTTTTGCCCTGTACATCTATCATGGCTTTTTCTTGATACCGCTGCCAAAATTTATTTAAGAAATCATCTGCACTGGCAAACGGTTTTAGATCACCGCTGCCAAACATACCATTGGCTTCTGCACTGGCGGCAAATGCTTTGACTCCTTTTACCATGTTTTCAATGCTCACTTGCTCTATGCGCACACCACCATAGGTTTTGAGTGCAGGCACCATGCGCGGCTTTTCTATGCCCTGTTGTTGTGCCAGATATCTAAATGTGTCCAGTATGAATGTTTCTGGATTGGTTGTAACTGTGACGATCTGGGTGTCTTTTTGTTTGCTGAATGGCACACGTTCATTGTCAATCACTTTGAGCTGCACACCTGCATGTTGTACGCTCATGTCTAGCAGTTCACCAAACACACTCCACATGTTGCCAAACAGTAAACCTTTGGTACCGCGTTCGGGCGTGACTCTGGTGGCGCCCCACTTGCTCATGCCGGGCTCGTGCCACATGAAATCAACTTGTACAAAAGCATCCTTGCCAATGGCGATAATAGGATGTCCTGGTTTACTTTCTGTGGACAACACATACGCAGGATTAGTTTCTTTCACAAACTCGTCGGCCAATCGATTCCAAAAACTAGTGAACTGACCGTACGTTAATCCTTCAACAGGAGGTGCTATCATCTGCAGGTCCACATCACCATAGACTTTTTCTGGATCATCTTTAGCATCTTGAGCATGATAAGCACTGCTGCCTGTAGGACGGCCCATTTGTACCGGACCTTGGCCCTGTGGTGCTAGCCAAGCATTGAAATCTGTCACAAACTGTTGAACCACTGCCAAAGAAGATTTTACCACATTGGGTGTTATCACAGTGCCTTGAGTAGCTGTGGTATCCCAACCACCTTCTCGAACACTTTCTCCGCCGTCACCACCATCACTGCTGTAGCCGTATGAGCCAAAGCCAGGAAACCAATAACCACTATAGGCAAATTTAGATTTCTTGTGGCGCTTTTCGCTGACAAAGTGTTTAGATTTCATTATCTCACCAGTAGAGTTTGCATGGCGCGAAACCAACTGGGAGATCCTTCTTCTAGTTTTTTAGGTAGCATGATGAGACCTTTAACCTCGTCTTCACGGGCTTGTGCTAATTTCTCATCTTTCTTAGGATCATTTTCCAGTGCTCGCAGAATACTTTTAACACTGTTGAGATCATCACCGGTGGCTCGAGGGTTGAGCAGTATCTTGGCCACGCTGTCACGGTCTCTTGCTACCACAGTGTTATCGTCACGACGCAGCAGTTTGGCACCAAAGGCATCAAATTTCAAGCCCAGTGCCTTGCCAATACTGTTCATTAGAATAAAGATACTTTGTCCTTTGAATTCAGGATCATTGTAACTGCCGCGAGGCCCGTGCTGATGATAAGGTGCAACCAAGGCAGCATCATTGATGACCATTACATCAACTTGAGCCATGGCATCCTTGTAGGGCACACCTATGTGTACATTGTTGCCCTTGGTCACACTGTCAAAGCCTTTGGCACGGAAAAAATTTTCCAATGCCTTTTTACCTGCCTTCACCGGTTCTTTTTCGTCCTGAGTTTGAAACAGAGCAACAACATCTTCTGCTTCAATCATGACATCAATGTCACCGCTTTCAACCTTGTAGCCTGCACTGCCAATGTCTATCTGCATACGTTTTACCAATGCAGGGGGCAGTGCTGATCGTACTTCATCAACAACCTTGGCAACATCCTTTTTGGCTACAGGAATACTGCTGGGAATGGCGTTTCCGCCTTCTTTCAATTTAATCACTTTAACGCATCCAAAACAAAGTTTTCAAATTCTCTTGCAAGTTTTACATTAGCACTCTCGCGAATATATTTGCCGCCGTAGATACGAGTGGCAGACTCTGCTTGCTGCATGGCTCTGGCCGAACTCATGTCACGATTGACTCTTACTGGGGCATCTGCGGCTTGTGAAACCATTTTATCAAACTTCTCACGCTCGGCTGGTGTAGGCGCTCCAGGATTATTAGCCACCACCTTGCTTGGTCCAAGCGGTTTGCTGGTTGGAGCAGTGTCTGTGGTTGGAGTACCTCGTTTGGTTTTCTTAACTCGTGTTACAATGTCTGCGGCTTTCTCGCGTTGCTTGCCTGTACTCATGCCACGGAATTGTGCCATCTTTTCTTTATAGGCAGTAGGCGCACTACGCTGAAGCACACTGAGAGCAGTGTCAATGATAGTGATCAAATCGTCAGCATACGCAGGCCCAGTCATACGAGCTAACTGTGGCAAAATCATGCTAGTGGCACTAGCGATCTGTCCATCGCCTTGTGCTCCACCTGTTGTAGTGCCCCCCGGTGTACTGCTTTGCATTCCGCCCGAGGTTGTTGTAGTGGTTGTTGTGCCACTTCCTGCTCCTGCACCACCTGCGCCAGCGTCAGTACTGCTTATGCTGGCAGACATGTCAGGTGTGCCATTGGCAAAGAATCTCACATTGCCTTTATCGTCGCGATTGTATGGATCAATAGCATCTGCACCACCTGCTGCCCCTTGAGCTGAGGCAGGCGCATCTAATTTAGGTGCAGGGAAGTTAAGCTGTGTGAACAGTTGTTTAATAACCTCCGGTGGCACTTTTCTGCCAACCAAAAACTTTGCAACTTCGTCACTGTCAGTTGGTGATCCTGCATCCTGCCAATGGCGTAATAGGCCATTTAGAGTCACCTTGGTCGTTGCTTCGCGCCAGGTGTCTCCGGCCCAATTGCTAAATCTTTTTAGTCCACCTTCTATGCCGCGCATCATTGAGCCGCCTAGTGGCCCTTTGCCTTTGGTTTTGAATTTGCCTTCGGGGTCAGCAGCCAAGTAAGGCATGGTATTACCAGCAGGTGCTGCTCCGCCAGGCAACCCGCCCAGTGGTCCAGCTGTGGTGCTGGTATTGGCGGCCGATGTTCTCGCATTCTTGGCCATGGCCGCAGGATCGTTAGCATTGGCAGGCCGGCTGCGCACTGTGCCGCCTTGTTGGTCACGATCTAGATCAGCTTGGGTCCTTCCTCTTTCTGCATTGGTAGCTACCGTACCGGTGTCGTAACTGCCAGGTTCCGGAGTAGAGGCAGCGATGTCTGCTGCCGCAGCCGGATTGGATTGTGCAAATTGTTGGGCTGTTTGCCCTTTGCGTCCTGCTGCCTGGCCCATGGCCCGGCTGCGTTCGCGACCGATGTTGTTGCGACGTCTTTCATCAATGACGAATTCATGCAATCGCTCTAGGTTGGCAAACACTGTGCGAACTCCAGCTTCGTTCAATTGAATGCTACGACCGCCACGACCAAGACTTTCGTTTAGTGCCCACTTGCGCACCGTGTCTTGACGATCAACCAGCTGTGCAACAGGCGCAGTAATTATATCAAATCCTTCTAGGATACCACGACCTGCTTTGATCTTGATAGATTCTGTACGTATAGTTTTGGCATTAAACGGGTCTGATTGGGGTGGTGCTGGTGCTGGTGCTGGTGCTGGTCTAATGTTAGGATCTTTGCCAGTGAGATTTACATCATCCGGGCCTCCTTGTGCTGAAGGTGCCGGCGTCTGTGCTGAAGGTGCAGAGCTAGCAGCAGTTTTGGCCTTGGCTGCGGCAGCATCTGCTGCAATACGTTTGGCTGCCA
>Ga0194123_10003896_pt1 | contig 17422 bp, 13 predicted proteins | sample TA2MahsurfametaG_5_FD_155479 | JGI IMG/M metagenome (GOLD analysis project Ga0194123, IMG submission 155479) | Freshwater microbial communities from Lake Tanganyika, Tanzania - TA2015023 Mahale A surface | ecosystem: Environmental > Aquatic > Freshwater > Lake | place: Tanzania: Lake Tanganyika... | reverse complement strand
CCACTCCGTGCACAGCGTCTAGAACTGAAGGAGAACAGCCTTGGTCGCCTCGTCCTGAAGGTCGGGCGAACACCCAGTTCCCCTGACGCCTGAACCCCAAACTTCCGTCCTCACTCGAACCACACCTTATCCTTGGCATCCAATCGCTTTCTGCCAACAAAAGGCACCGTGAAGCCCACTTGGTACGCCGTATTTTTTTTAACGGTCGTCTTGAATGCCGCCTCTCAGGTGCTCCCTAGCCTTCCCGGTACATTAGCGGCTGAACAAACCCAGCCAACAACGGCAGAACAGTCCTACGCATCAAACCGACTGCTCATAAAGTTCACGAGAGATACGACCACCACTCAGATTGAGTCGATTGATAAGACGGAAGGGCTAACGTACATAGAGACTATACGCCTTACTGAAGTAAGGATCTACAGCTATTCCCACGAAGAAGACCCAACAACCATATGCAAAAGGCTGTCCGCGAAATACCCTGAGATCGAATACGCGGAACCAGACGCACTCAGAACAACTTATTCTGTATCGGATCCCAAGTATCCTGAACAGTGGTATCTGAATAACACAGGGCAGACCGTAAACAACAAGTCTGGCCCTGCTGACGTCGACATAAACTGGCCGGAGGCCTATGCGACGCTCAATCCAAGTACCGAGGTAATTGTCGCCGTCATCGACACTGGCGTAGCCGGGCTCCACGCCGACCTTCTTGGCAAGCTTTATGTGAACGTCCGCGAGTTGAACGGGTTCTCAGGAAAAGATAATGATAACAATGGATACATAGGAGATTTTGCCGGTTGGGACTTTTTCTCTTCGCCCGCGAATTCTCTAAGCCTTGACCAAAATGGGCATGGTACGCAGGTCGCTGGGATCATAGCAGCAATGAGTAACGATGGAACTGGCATAGCTGGAATTGCTCCCTCCGCAAAGATAATGCCACTGCGAGTACTGAATCAATTCGGTCAGGGAGGAGCCCCTAAATACGCCAGAGTAACCGATGTTGCGCTAGCCATTTCCTATGCAGTCCTTAACGGAGCAAAGATTATAAACTTAAGCCTAGGAGGATCGCTGTACAGCAAAACCGAACAAGATCTTATTAAGGCTGCAGGAAATTATGGGGTGCTAGTCGTAGCAGCGGCAGGTAATGGAGGAACTGATGGCATTGGGGACAACAACGATTTAACGCCAACTTATCCCGCCTCCTACTTGGCGGGAAACCTAATCGCTGTTGCGGCACAAGACCGCACAGGATCCCTCGCAGGCTTTTCTAACTACGGATCAAACTCTGTCCACTTAGCAGCTCCAGGCACAGACATTCGCGTACCAGACGTGCAGAGGCAGCCCGTCCTTTCCGAGACCTTCGGTACGACCACCGTTTCTGCATGGACCGTTGGACAATCCAACGGAAATCTCTCCACGGACTCGTGGACATTGGCTAGTTACGCTGGGAACGCGTACTTAGTCGATCACAGTCCCCAATACGGCACTTATCTGCCGTACGCCAATCTTTGGGCAAGATCTCCTCTCATTGACTTTTCCAACCGTGTTGGCGCGAGGCTAGTTTTTGACTGCTACCACGACCTGCGCGACGATTTTCTCTGGGTGGAAGTATCCTTAGATTCCGTAAATTGGTACCAGTGGAAAGTAGTTACAGGATCGAGCCTTGGGTTTTCAACTATAGAAACTGATTTATCCGAATTCGATGGCCTGAAAGTGTATGTGCGCTTTAGGATTCAAACGAATGGAAGCAACAACGGAGCGGGCGTTCTCATCGACAATGTCGTAGCTTCGTCTGTTACTGTATACGACACAAATAATCCAGCCTACGTATTCACTCAGGGAACTTCGTTCTCAGCTCCGATGGTTTCCGGTGTCGCAGCTATGATTTTTGGACGACGCCCAGACCTTTCAGTATCTGCAGTTCGAGAAGCAATTCTAGCTGGCACTCGGAAAGTTCCGTCTCTCACTGGTAAAGTTCAGACAGGTGGCATGCTCGACGCAAAGTCGGCTCTTGATAGGGCTCTAGCGATGCCGAGGGCGCCGCTAATTACTCGCCCACCCTCAGAAACATGGGCAACCATAGGGCCAACTCCAGTATCCCTTTCTGTAGAAGCTACGGGAGATGCACCTCTTACCTACGTTTGGAAGAAAGATGGCTCTATCATCGCAAACGCTACAAGTGCCACGCTAAGCTTACCTGCCTCAACTGCATCCGTCGGTAGCTACACGGTGGAGGTTTCCAACGCCTATGGGTCGGCGACCAGCACTTCTTCGAATCTGAACATCGGCAACGCGGTCCAGAAGCGCGTTTTCCAGATGGCCTCCACCTTCCCCCTCACGACCACCCCCACATACGCTTACTTCGCTGTCACAGGAACTGCTTCCAAAAAAATCCTCATCCGAGGGGTCGGACCAAGTTTGACCCAATTTGGATTCCCGTCTCCGGCGAGCGATCCGCAAATAGCGCTGCTCACAACTGACGGAAAGGTGATCGATAGCTGCAACGATTGGGGCCTGCAGACAAATCGTGTAGAAATTGAAACAAAACGAGCGCAACTCGGTCTTTTTGCCTTTTCGCAAGGAAGCAAGGACGCCGCCCTTCTCACAACAGTACGCCCCGGACTGTATGTCGTTCAAATCTCAGTGACTTCGGGAACAGCGGGAGACGGTTGGTTGGAGATCTTTGATGCAGACGACACCCCCCTCTCATCCCTATCCTATTTTGCCTTCGACGTTGCAGCCGGCGGAACATCTGGGCCGACCGCGATCAACTGGACTTTAACGGGGACCCAACCTTCAGACTTTTTGGTCCGCGCCAGAGGACCATCTTTAGGTTCCTCATGGGCAAGAGACCCACTTCTCACTCTCGAATTAGACAGAGCAGTGATTCGCCAAAACGACGACTGGGGTAGCGATGCAATAATCACGTCTGCTACGACCACCGCAGGAGCTACTCAGTTGGCTTCCGGCAGCACGGAGTCTGCCATACTTTTCAAAATGCCGTCCGGAAAAAGTGCTTCAGCTCAGGTTGTAGGCAAGGCCGGCGCACCCGAGAGGCTAAGGCTTGAAGTGATTGCCCTACCAGATGGAACCGTTGACTCACTTCTTCCCACAATCTCACAACATCCCCAGTCGACTGCAAAAACAATAGGCGAGAGTCATACTTTTTCAGTTTCTTCCAGCAGTCTGTCGCCAGTTCGTTTCCAATGGCTCAAGGATGGTACTGCAATCTCAGCCGCAACAAACTCATCTGTTACGCTTGCGAACTTGCAGACTGCCGCTTCTGGGAAGTACTCGGTAATTGTAAGTAACACTGCCGGTAGTGTTTCCTCAACAGAAGCGACCCTAACTATCGCGGCTTTGGCACCCGCGATAACCAGTATCGGAACGGCGTCCGCCACAAAGGGATTGCCATTCACCTACCAGATAACGGCGACCAACAGCCCTACTTCCTTCTCGGCCAGTGGTTTGCCCGCTGGGCTTACCCTCAACACAAATACCGGCCTTATTTCCGGCACACCAACGTCGAGTGGAGTGAGCACCGTAAGCGTTTTTGCCACAAACGCCGCTGGACCGGGCGGAGCAACCTCCCTCACAATCGCGGTAACAACAGCATCACCCCCTTCTTTCACCTCTGTTTCGAAATCCGGGAACGTTTTAGTCGGCGGTACTATTACGCTTTCTGCAGCGGTTTCTAGCCCAGGGGGCATCACCTACCAGTGGAGCAAGAATGGGACGACGATTTCAGGGGCTACGAATTCGACGCTTTCGATCGTTAACGCCCAATCTGGCGATTCAGGGAGATACGCTCTTCAGGCCACAGGTATCGGCGGAACAATCCTATCTGAACCGATCGTTGTCACGGTTGGAACTGCAAGCCTCAACCCTCTCGTAAACCTGTCCGCGTTGGCAACCATACCGGCAGCAGGCGCAATTGGAACCGTAGGCATTGGCAGTGGGGGACCAAAGTGGGTTCTAATCAGAGCGGTCGGACCGGGGCTGGCGGCTTTCGGCGCAGCGGGATTTTTGGAAGATCCTATGTTGGAGGTGAAGGGAAGTGGCGCACAGTCTGTAGCGACAAACGATGATTGGGGATCAGCCCCATTTCCCGGCGATCTGATTAGGGCCGCCGAATCAGTCGGAGCCTTTGCGCTGAACACCAACTCTAAAGACTCCGCTCTACTTGTCTTTTTGGAGCCCGGAAATTACTCCGTAAAAGTGTCCGGCTCGGGAGCCGCCAGCGGGCTTGTTTTACTCGAAGTGTATGATGTGGATTCACCAAGGGTTTCATCGTTCACTACCGTTGGTTATGAGTCAGAAATCCTAGGAGGCGGTCTAACCACGGGCTTCGTTTTGGCAGGTACGCAGAGCCGCGATGTTCTGCTGAGAGCGATCGGCCCCAGCCTGCCATCTGGTGGAGTCGTTGACCCACTCTTGTCACTTTACAAAGGTAACGAAGCAATTGCATCCAACGACGACTGGGGCGCTGACCCGCTGGTGATTGGAGCAACTACACTGCTGGGGCTAAGTCCCCTCTCGGCCGGGAGCAAAGAAAGCGCACTGGTTAAAAACCTAACACCGGGAAACTACGTCGCACAAATTTCCAGTGCCACAGGTTCTTCCGGCAGGGCCAGAATCGAGATTTACCCCACCCCGGTCCGTGATTTTCACTCGGGGGACACTAATCGTGACGGAAGAATAAGCCTTACTGAGCTCACCCGAGTGATCGAACTCTACAATACCCGGAACGGGACTACTCGAACCGGCGGTTACGGAGTAGCGTCGTCCACGACAGAGGACGGGTTCGCGGGTGATTCCGCAAGATCGTCATCAACATCTGTAACGTTAAGTCGTTATCACACGGGTGATACCAACCGAGACGGGAAGATTTCCCTCACTGAGCTTACGCGCGTTATCGAGCTATACAACTACCGCCTGGGGACGACACGCACCGGCCAGTACAGACAGCAGGGCGGTACCGAAGATGGTTTTGCTCCAGGCGCTTGATTTCAAGTGAGGCTGGGAAGTCTGGCGCAACCCGACGCGGTAGAAATCCGAACTTTGCTCGAAGCCGACTCCTTCTCGTGGGCCGACGCCGCTACCCCAGTCCCGAGGACCTGCTGGCCGACGCCCGGCGCAGGTTCCCGACGTTCTACCTCCTCGCGGAGCCGGTAGAGGAGACCGCCCTCGAAAGCCTGGTGATGGCCCATGCCGGGCTGACTCTCACGGTGAACGCGGTGCGGCCGAAGTTCGATTCCGAGACGAGGAGCCGCTTGGAGAAAGCCACGGACAGCTCGGAGAAGCTTTTCATGCAGTTGGTCGACGTGGTGAGGCTTTGCCCCGTGCTCTCGCGGATACCCGACGACGAGCGAGCGATGATCGAGAAAACACTCTTCCGAGTGAAGATGCCCGGAGACTAACTTCACTCCCGGTGCCAATCGATCCGAAGCGTATCGCTTATACGGGTACGGTTGCGTTAATACAAGTTTGTGTCCTGTTAATACAAGTTACGGCTATTCTTCTTAACGCTCGGCCGCCACGGTGATGGAATGCAATCCGCCACCGCCATTGAGCGGCCCCACGCCGAGCGCTCGGCCTCGCAGCTGGGCCACCTGACCCTCTGCCCCGGCTACCGACCGCGCGTTTCCGACCGCACCCACTGGGTCGCAGCCCAGGGAACCCGCGGCCACGAGGCCCTGGAAAGCGGAGACGTGGGCGACCTCGAGAGCAGCTTCGAGGAGCGGATGGTCTCCATCTGCGAGAACTACGCCGCTCTTCATACCGCTGCAGGAGCCGAGGTCCTCAACGAGATCAAGGTCGACACGATCGAGGGACGCTGGGGCTACTGCGACCGCCTGGTAATCAACCCGGACAACACGGCTCATCTCTTCGACTGGAAGTTCGTCCGATCCAAGGAAGTGGTGGACGCCGAGGTGAACCTGCAGGGAAAAGACTACGTCGTCGGAATCCTCGACGACCCGAGGTTCTCCCGGATTTCAGAGATCACCGTCCACTTTGTGATGCCGCGGTTTGAAACCGCGACGTTCACCCGCCGGCCGTTCACGCGCGAGCAGCTGCCGCAGCTGAAGCTCGAGATCTTCGCGATCCTTGCCCGTGCACGTCAGACTGACGGCAAACGCTGGCGCGGAGCTTCCCTGCGGCCCCACTACGACGCCTGCCGGTTCTGCGGGGCTTCAGCCAGCTGCGTGGCTCTGCGACGCATCGCTGACCAGATCGGTCGCGCGTACGATCCCGAGGGCTACGGGAAACTGCCGGCCATTCCCGAGCAGACGCATGCCTCGCAGGTCTCAATGCCTGATGACCGTGCCCAGCTGCAGGAGCTGGCCACCCTCATGGAGGCGTGGTCGCAGTCGGTGCGGCAACACAACCTAGCCGCGGCGCTTGCCGACACCGCCAACCTGCCCACCGGCTACACCCTCGATTACCCAAAGGGCCGGCGTCAGGTCTCCGATGCCCAGCGGCTCCTGAACATCGCGACAGAGTTTGGCCTGACTGCCCAGGACCTGATCGATGCAGCCAGCGTCTCGTGGACCAAACTCGAGCAGCTGCTGCGCGATCGTGCCGGCAAGGGCGAGAAGGCCCGGCAGGTAGCGAGCTTCAACACGCGGCTTGAGGAATCCTGCGCCGTGGTGCGCGCCGAGCCTGCCCCGCGCCTCTCCCGAGTCCGTCCCTCCACCGTTTAACCCGAACCATCAAAACCATGACCAAAATCAAAATCACCCGCGAAGAGTTCAATGTCCCGGCCGCCACTGAGTCCGCCGTCGCCACCACATCCGTGACCGTGCTGGACCGCCCCTCCGAAGCAGACCGTTACGACGACATCACCCGTGATGTGATCGTCCCCGTGCTCGGCCTGATCAACAAGGTCGGCAAGCTGGCCGAGAAGTTCGAGAACCGCAGCGGCAACTTCGCCCTCGGCGACGAGGTGCTCGGGCAGTCCGTCTCGGTGATTCCCGTGAGCATCGTGAAGCTCGTCGAGGAGGTGTCGTTCCAGGGCAAGCCGCTCGTCTACGGCGAGGCAGTGCCAAAGGTCTTCTCCTCCGCGGTAGAGGCCTACGCTGCCGGCTACGTGGTGGACAAGAGCCGGCTCGCTCCAAATCGGGTCGAGGAGATCGCAAAGGTCGGCTACCTGGTAATCGCTCCCGAGGGCAACACGAGCAGCGACTTCATGCTGGAGGTCGGCGGCATGCGCCTGCAGCCCGCACAGTGCACGTACCGCCGGAGCGCCTTCGCCCGCGTCTACTACCCGCTCTTCAACCACGCCCACGGCATCTGCCTCGCTGATGGGATCGAATACCGCGGGCTCAACGCCACCAAGGTCTTCGCCAACGCCAAGGCCTGGACGCACCAGTGGACGCTGCACTCGAAGCTCGAGAAGAACGCCAAGAACTCCTGGTGGGAGCCCCGCATCTCGAAAGGCGCCGAGCTGAGCGCCGAGATCCAGTCGTGGATCGAAAAGAACTACGGCGCCTTCGGCGCATGAACCCTGCTACGTGAACCGAACCGACCTACATAGCTTCATCACGCAGCCGGGGGCTCCGGACGAAATGATCAGCTCCAGCTTTGGCCAGATGCCGTACATCAAGTGGCTCCGCTACGAGCGCGACCGCATGATGCGGAAGGGAATCCTCTCGGTGACGATCTGGGAGGATCCCGTGACCAAGCAGGTCTGCCTCGCCCGGTACCGCACGGAATAACCCGAGGGCACACCCATGCAGGACAACCTACGCCATCAAGCGGCGCAGGCGGAGGAACTCCTTGCCTCAAAAGGCAGGGACCTCCGCTTCGCGGCCGTAGATTTCGAGACATTTTACCGCGGTGAGAAATCAGCCGCGCGCCACGGCAAGACTCCTTGCTCAGTCGATGAGTCGGGCAACTGGGCCTATTGCCGCCACCCGGAGTGGCACGCCTACCTGGTCTCCATCTTCTCGCCAGCATACGGAATCGAGTACGTGGGAACGGTGGAGGACGCGCCGTGGGAGCGGATCGCCGGGTTCACCTGGCTTTCCCATAATCGCAACTTCGACCGCCACGTCTACGAGCGGCTGAATGAGCTCGGCAAGGTGCCGGTGCCGGCGTGGGCCGAGTGGCACGACACGGCTGATCTGGCTGTTTACTCGCACCTGCCCAGATCGCTGAAGAAAGCAGCCTCGGCGGCATTTGGCGTGAAGCTCGACAAGGACACCCGCACCCTGATGGACGGGAGAACCTGGTCGGAGCTGGCGCCGGCCCAGCAGGAACGGATGCGCCAGTACGCGATGGAAGACGCCATCGCCTGCTGGCTCTTGTGGGCCAAGTTCGAGGCCGGCTGGCCCGAGCACGAGCGGGAGGTCTCCCTGCATACTGGTGAGATCGAATTCCGCGGCATCCCCGTGGACCTGCAGGCGATCCGTGCCGACATCGCGGTGCTAGAGACGGCAAAGTGGCACGTTCAGAAGGCGATTCCCTGGTACAACGCTGAGGACAAGAACGGGGACTCCGTCCCACTTGGCTCGCGTAAGGCCCTGAATGAGGAGTGCCTGAAGCATGGGGTCACGCCTCCGGCGACCACCGCCCGTAAGTCCAAGGAGTTCCTCGACTGGCTGGACAAGTTCGGCGCCCGAGTACCCGCGGTAATCGAGCTCAATCGCTATCGCCGCATCGACCGGATGCTGAGCGGTTATCGCAGCCTGCTGGCACGGGTCCGCCCGGACGGCCGCGCCGCCATCGGCCTTAAATACGGAGGGGCCGAACGAACACTCCGGTGGAGCGGAACGAGCGGATTCAACATCCAGAATCTGGGAAAGACACCCCTCTACTTTGACCAGGAGGGAAAGTGGCTTGAGCCCGAAGTGGCGACAGATGCCTCGCTGGCCGTAGACCTGCGTTCACGTTTTATCGCCCCAAACGGGCGCAAGCTGATCATTGCCGATCTCTCCCAGATCGAACCGCGGGTCCTCAACTGGCTCGTGTGCAACGACCAGTTCCTGAAGCTCTGCGCGGCGGGCATGTCTCCTTACGAGGCTCACGCGCGAGCCAGCATGGGATGGACCGGCGGCAATCTGAAGAAAGAGAACCCGACCATGTACGCGCTGGCCAAGGCTCGGGTGCTCGCACTCGGCTACGGCGCAGGCTGGTCGAAGTTCATCGAGATGGCGCGTGGCTATCTTCCAACCGAACAGGAGTTCCTCGACGTCTTCGGTGTAACTCCAACCGCGGAACAAACCGACCAGTTCCTGGCATACCTCCGTTGGCTCAGTATCGATTGGGAGCACGGTTCGGCCACCAAGGCGCTCCTCGCATGGCGTGATCTGGACGACCGCACCCGCAGCATCTGGGTGAACTCCTGGCTGCAGGTCCGCGAGTTCCGCCGAACCAATCCCGGGATCTGTGGACTCTGGGAGAAACTGGACGAGGCGCTCAGGTCCTCCGAGTCAGACTCCATTCTGGAGAACACCCTGCCCTCAGGGCGCGTGCTCAAGTACTTCCAGGTGACCAGCTGCCTGGGCTGGCGGTCATCTCCTGGAAATATCTTCAACCCGACGCAGAGCACGTACGGCGGCCTTCTGGCGGAGAACATGGTCCAGGCCATCGCGAGGGACTGCTTCCTGCACGGGATCCTGAACCTTGAGCGTGCGGGCTTTCGCGTGCTCTTCCACGTCCACGACGAGGTGGTCGTCGATGCCCCGATGGACGCACGGCCCGAGCAGGTCGTCGCAGAACTCACCCGCCTGCCCTCCTGGGCCTCCGGGCTGCCAGTCGCGGCTGAGGCCGAGGAATCAACCCACTACAAGAAATGAAACGGAAGAACTACGGACAGCTGCTGATTCCGCTCGAGGGACTCGAAGATGATGACTTTCGAGCCGCGCGAGATGTGGCCCAAGACCGTGTCGAGCAGGCTGCGGGCAACGCGTTCGTCGAGGCCGCCTGCGCAATCGTGCTCGAGCACCTCACCTTAAACGGGCCAACGACCGCTGAGGCGCTGACCAACGAATGCAAGCGACGCGGGGCGGTTCCGCATGACGACCGCGCGTTTGGACCAGTCTACCGCCGCCTGCTTGGTCGCCGGCAAATCGAGCCCTGCGGCACCGCCATCAGAACCAAGGGCCACGGCACCGCCGGAGGCCGAATCTGGAAACTTACTTCTCAATGACCACCAAACCTCAGGCATTCTACCTTCACAATCAGTCCAGCTCGGAACTCCACCAGGCTGACCTCGAGTCCCTGCCTTCACTGGCAGCGGCGCACTCTTTCACCGACAAGGACAAGTTCCGCAAGTGGTGCCAAAGTTCAGACACGCGGCATGTCTTTTACACGCTGTATGAGCCGACCCACCCGGGGATGCGCTCTTCGGCCTCAAATCAGATCAAGATGATGCACGGCATCGTGGCCGACTACGACGGCGTGCCCTCAGCCGTGCAGGCTGCAGTCGCGGCCATGAAGTTCACCACGGACAAGGCACCCACCTGGGTCACCACCACCTTCTCCGGGAAAGCACGGCTCGTCTGGTGCTTCGAGCAGCCGGTTCCGGTGTTCAACGACGACGTGTTCCGTCGATTCCGCTCGATCCTAGCCAAGGAGCTTAAACTCAAATCGCTTTTGCCGGGCTTCGATGAAGGGGCGTGGGACAACGCCCACACTCCCTTCGAGGTCGGAACCGACTGGCGGCAGCCCTTCGGGGATACCCGGCTGATGCAGGGATTCGTGCTGACTGCGGTTCATGACGCGAGCAACCGCGCCAAGTTCAAGACTGAGGGCCCCGAAATCTCGATGGAGGCGATTGGCGAGGAAATCACACGCCGGTTTCCCGGACGCTGGAAGTCGGCGTTCCTGGAGGGAGCGCGAGGACTACGTTTTTGGGACGACAAGGCGGACAATCCCAGCGGCGCAACGCTTCGCTCGACTGGAGTCCAGGCATGGACCGGGGAATGCCGTTTTCTGCCGTGGGCCGAAATCCTCGGAGCGGAGTTCGTGAAGAAGTACCGCGAGAACCGAATCGGCGCCGCGATCGAGGGAATCCACTTCGATGGCATGCACTATTGGCAGAAGGACGCCACGGGCATCTACCGCTCGCACACCTCCGAATCCATCAAGCGCCACCTAAACACCGATTTCGGCCTTTCCGCGGAATCCAAGCGGGGCAATCCAAGCGAGGTAGCGGTGGCCCTTTCCACAATCGACCTGACCAAGCAGGTCGACGGGGCTTTCCCCTGCCTGTTCGTCCAGACGGATATTGTCCGGGACCAGAACTCGAACTTCCTGAACATTTCGAGGGTGAAGCCCATGCCGGCATCGGGACGCGGGGCCCGATGGGGCGAAGGATTCGGATGGCTGGCCAAATACCTCGAGGGCCTTTTCGGGGAGCACCAGCTGCCGGTATTCCTGTCGTGGATCGCTCACTTCTACAACAACGCGCGGCTCGGGACCCCGCAGAAGGGTCACGCGCTGTTCCTGGCGGGTGACGTCTCTTCAGGGAAAACCTTTCTCTCACAGAGGATCGTGGGATCCCTGATGGGCGGGTTCTGCGACGCGAGCAGCTACCTGCTCGGACATACCAGCTTCAACGAGCAGCTCTTCCACGCACCGGTATGGGCGATCGATGACGCAGTGGCATCAACGGAGATGAAGCGCCACGCGCAGTACACCCAGATGGTGAAGAAGTTCGTGGCGAACCCCTATCAGGAGTTTCATCCGAAGTTCAAAAAGGCCACTTCCTTCAGGTACAACGGCCGCCTCATCGTCACCATGAACGACGACGAGGAATCCATTAACATGCTGCCCTCGATCGATCGCTCGATCCTGGATAAGATTCTGGTGCTGCGGGCCGGCAAGCCAGGCACCTCGTTTTCAGGGGCCGACGAAAACGCGCGGAGAGAGCTACCCCACTTCGCTGAGTTCCTCTCAACGTGGAAGACACCGGAGAGCCTCCTGACCAAAATGGACGAGTGCCACCGCTTTGGCCACGACTCCTGGCACAACGAGAGCCTGATGGAGACCGCACGGAACTCATCGTCGTCAGCGGGACTCATGGAACTGCTCGACCTCTGGCGTCCACTGTACTTCCGCCAGAGCAAGACCGAGGAGTGGGTCGGCACCGCCACCGATCTCCTCGGCCAGCTGAAGCAGACCGAAACCATTGCCGGACTGATCGGCGGCATGAGCCGCAACAGCCTCGGCATCCAGCTCCAAGGGCTCGCCCGTCAGGGCGTGCGATGGGTCCAGTACCGCCGGGGTAACCAGGGGCGCCAGTACCGCATCGCACGTCCTGAGGACATGCCGATCTACAAGTGACGCTAGTCGTGCGCCTCGAATCGCACAGTCTTTGCGGCCTCGAGCGAGTGCCGGTCCCGCAGGTGGCGGTACGTCCTGATGAGCAGGGCGCCGCCATCGGAATGACCAAGCCAATCTGCCACGGTCGGGATCGGCACTCCGGACTCGATGCACACCGTCGCGAAGTAGTGCCGGAGGTCATGATGCGTGAGCGCCGGAATCCCGAGCCGGCGGCAAGCCCGCGCAAGGGCCAGCCGCGCGGACTTGATCGCCAGCATGGAGCCGCTCTTCCGCTTCAGCCGGATTGCGTCGATCACCTTGCGCAGGGCCGGAGTCACCGGCACCACACGGTAGGCGGACTCGGTCTTGGTGCCGCGGACCAGCAGCGTGTCACCATGGTCATCATCGACCTGGCAGGACTCGGCCTCGCCTCGCCGCAGCCCGCTGTAGGCGAGGAAACGGCAGTACTCCTCGGCGTTCGCCGCGGCAGCAGTTCGGATGGCACGCATTTCCGGATCCTCGATTGCCTCGAGGTCAGGAACCGTGCCGACCGCGCTCAGGAGCCGTTCCATCACCTCGCTGGAAGGCAGCTGCGGCCGGCGCGGTTTGGGCGACAGGAGCAGCGAGCCATCCAGCACCCCACGCTGATCGAAGGGCGTGCTGGCGATCGCGTGGGTCTTTACCGCGAGCCCCAGAAGCAGCCGCAGCGCGGTCAGCGTCTGGTTCACCACCGCCGGCTTGTACCCGCGGGTCTCGGTCTTGCCGCGTTGGACGATCGCACGCGTGGCGAGATGATTCCTCAGTTGGATCACCGTGTCCCGCGTGACGGAGCGAGCCAGCGCAGTCTGGAAATCCGCCGGCCAGTTCAGTTCCAGCCGGTCGAGCCAGACGTGGTAGCCGTCCTTGGTCACCTGAGTGACCGCGGAGGCGTCGATCTGCCGCCGCAGTTCCTGCGAGAGGGCGCCGAGGGTGCGAAGGTCGGTGTTGATCCGCTCCGCGCTCTGCCGGGACGTCTCAAGTTCGCCGCGGCGTTTCTCGTGCCGAAGCCGTGCGACCTCGGGAACCTCGGTGTCGAGGCTCCTCCAGGTGCGACGGCCGTTCAGGGTGTAGCGGGAATAGTAAACGCCGTTGGAACGGCGGTAGAGGCCCGGCGTGGCGGTTGCCTGCCAGGCGTGAGTATCGGTCGTGCTGACCATGGAAAGTGCTCCTCCAATTTTTCAGAAACCATAATCTAGTCATGAACGTAGCCACCGATCATCAGGCCACTGCCCAATCACCGCTGGATCGTCGTGCTCTGGTGCCGCTGCGCCTCACCGTGCAGGAGTTCAGCACGATAGCTCGGGTGTGCTGCGAAACTGTTCGGCGAGACATCAGGGCGGGTATCATTCAGGCGAGAAGCCGTCCGCACCTCATCAATCGACGCGAACTCTCAAAGTACGGCATCGATTGGACTGAGGTGACGGAGGCCGATTTTCCTCCCAAGGAGGCTAGGCCGCGCTCGCGGTAGCGTGCTGTTCCGGCATCGCGGCCACCGGCGAAGGGGAATCCTCCGTCGACTTGGCCGGCTTCCGGCACGACTCCGGCGTGATCGCGAAGTACGCGACGCCTGAAGTCTGCGTCGCCCGTCCGTTGTAATTCGACCAGAGCATGGCCTGATCGGTGTGGCAGAGCATGGTGGCCGTTTTGCCCGGATCCTTGAACGCGGCGACGTGGTACGTGCACGCCGAATGCCGCAGGCAGTTCTTCGGATGAGGAACCTTGGCGTCGGTGAAGAGACGCGACTTGTGCCTCATGTACTGGCGTTGGGAGAGCGACCAGGTGCGGTGATCCGCGAGCTCGATCCACTGCCAGAGGTTATCGGGCAGTCCGTCGATGTAGTGGCGACGGCCGGTGCGCATGCCTGTCTTGAGTTTCTTCGCCGGCAGCAGAATGCCCCGGTCGGAGACGTTCACGTCTTCCTTTTCCAGCCGCACCGCGGAGGAGTAGCGCAGGCCGGCGAACGCCTCGACGGCGATCCGCGGCATGAGCCATACCATGTGCTTCAGCCCGTGGCTGAAAAGACGTCTGGTCTCCTCAACGGTCAGGATCGCCACCTCCTCCGGCGTGGCGTTGCGGTAGCTGACCTTCTTCGGGATGTTGGGATTGATCTCGGCCGAGTTCCACACGGCCCGCAGCACCCGCAGGTACGAGTTGAAGGTGTGGGGAGAGTCGTGCTCGAACTCGTCGAGCCACTCGGTCAGCCGCTCGGCGGTCAGTTCTCCGACCTGCAGCGACCCGAGGTCCCGGGCGAGTTCGTCGGCGATCTTGAGGTGCCGCTTCTTCGATCCCTCGTCCAGTTTCTGGGCTCTCACCTTCTCGGTCTGGCTCTGGCGGTAGATCTCGACCATGTCGCGGACGGTCATGCTGAGGCCCTTGAACGAACGGGAGCGCCAGTAATCAACGACGAGCCTCCAGTCATCCGCGCCGATGGCGGACTTGAAGGCGCGGAACTCCTCGATCTCGCGCGGCCCGGGAACAATCGAGAGCGAGCGGGCGCGTGCGGCGCCGCGCCACTCCGTGGCGAGCCGGTCACGATCCTCCGCTCTCGCGAAACTTACCGTCTCCCTTTTCCCCTCAACATTTCGCTGCACGCAGTAGGGCGCGTGCGGCCGCTCCGGGCGGTCAAAAACCCATACACCAAGGTTCGACCTTGGTTGGCGTTTGGTTGGCTTCATCTGGTTGGGTCCTGGTTGGTTTCCTGACGTGTTTTTGGGTAGGGTCGGATTGCACCGAGTCGCCTTCCCCCGAGGAAACCACCCCGAAACGTCGCAACGTTTCGTAAGGTGGTGGACCCTACTGGACTCGAACCAGTGACCTTTTCCATGTCAAGGAAACGCTCTAACCAACTGAGCTAAGGGTCCGCACCGGTGGGAAAAATCAGGAAAGAGTCTCGGCCCGCGGTTGCGCAAGGAAAAACCTCGGTACTCACGCGGGCGGTAGCCCCAGCACCGCCCGCGCCGCAGCGCAGTCCAGCTGGATCTGCACTCGCAGCGCCGCGACGTCCGGAAAGGCCTGCTCCGGCCGCAAAAAACGCTCCCATTCCACGCTCAACACAGCCCCCTCGGCCCAGGGACAGTCGCCAAACACGTGTAACTCCAAACGGGGATCCGTCGCCTGCTCAAGCGTCGGGCGCAGGCCGTAGTTAGCCACCCCAGGTCGCGGCGCTCCGCTGGTGCCGCGCACCCGGACCGCGTAGACGCCGAACCGGGGCCCGGCCGGTGGCGACCAGATCAGGTTCAGGGTCGGAAACCCTAAAGTGCGGCCCAACCGCTTGCCGGTCACCACTGGCCCTTGGGAGACATAGGGGCGGCCCAGCATACCGGCGACTGCCGCCATCTCCCCGGCGGCCAGCAGCGTCCGGATCCGGGTGCTGCTCACCGGCGCACCCTCCCAAAGCACAGGCGGCGCCACGACAACGGCGATCCCTCCTTCCCGACCGGTTTGCGCGAGTAAAGCCACATCGCCCCGGCGGCCGCGGCCGAAACGGAAGTTCTCGCCCACATAAAGGCCTGCCAGGCCCGGCAGCCGCGCCCGCAGCCACGCCGCGAACCCTCGCGCCTCCACCTCCGCGATCCCGGCGGAAAACGGCTCCGTCAGGATCAGCTGCATCCCCAACCCCCGGAGCACCTCCGCCTTAGCCGCCGGATCCTGCATCACCCGGGTCGGCGCCGCGGGACGCAGCACGACACTCGGATGCGGCCAGAAGGTCAGCACGCCCGCGGTCCCGCCGGAGGTCCGTGCCGCGTCCAACGCGCGCTGGATGACCGCCTGATGCCCCCGATGGACCCCGTCGAACATTCCGACCGCCAAGTGCAGCGGGGCGGGATAAGGAGGCACCGCAGCCAGGGAGGCGAAGACTTCCGGCGGCATAACCAAAACCCCGCTTAGAGCGCCACGGAGGGCACTGCCGCGGCCACGGGAATCAGCCGGCGCTCGATCTCAGGGAGGGGCAAGGCGATGATCTGATCAAGGGTCAGCGCCTGCGCCACTCCGAACTGTCCCGCGCCGGTCCGGCGCAACGCCGCCAGATGGGCTCCGCAGCCAAGGCGGTTGCCGAGGTCGTGGGCCAGGGTGCGGACGTACGTGCCTTTGGTGCACTTCAGGCGGAAGTCGAACCGCGGCAGGGCGCAGCCGGTCAAAGTCCATTCCATCAAACGGATGAAACGCGGCTCGCGCTCCACCTCTTGGCCCTTGCGCGCGCTCCTGTACAAGGGCACGCCGTCAATCTTCACCGCGGAATACATCGGCGGGGTCTGGTACTGGTCCCCGAGGAACGCGTTCATCGCCTTTTGGATCTCCGCCGCAGTGAGGGGTGGAACCGGCCGGGTCTCCATCACCTCGCCCTCCGCATCTTGCGTGTCGGTGGTCTTACCCAGCTCCACGCTCCCCTCGTACTCCTTGTCGACGCCCATCAGGTACTGGGAAACCCGGGTAGCCTTGCCCACAAGGATGACCAACAGGCCGGTGGCCATCGGGTCGAGGGTGCCCGCGTGGCCGACGCGCTTTGTCCGCAGCTTGCCGCGCAGGCGGGCCACGACGTCGTGGGAAGTGTGGTCACCGGGTTTGTCGACCAAGACAATCCCCTCCATCTCCTTAGCGGGCAGCAGCATGATTCAGCGGGAGGGCGCAGGCGACGCCGGCAGGCGTTCGGCCATCGCGGCCAGCAGTTGTGCTTCGAAATCGGCGGGGGCCGACGGCAGGCTGAGACCGGCCGCGCAGGCGTGGCCTCCCCCCTTGAATCGCGCCGCCACCAGGTCCACGCGCAGGGACGGCTTCTTGGCCCGCAGGCTGGCCTTCGCCGTCCCATCCTTGCGCCATTCAACTAGCGCGCCGATCTCCACCCCGTCGATGCACCGGGCGTAGTCGGCCAGGCCCTCGGTATCCTCGGAGCTGGACCCGGTTTCCTCAAAGATGCCCGCCGGCAGCACCCCGAGGCAGAGCCGGCCACCCGCCTCCAGCCTCAGCGAAGCCAAAAACCGCTGGAGCAAACGCAACTTGCCCGGGGTTTCCCGCTCGTAGAGCTCGAAACCCACTTCCGCCGGGGCCGCACCCCGGGCAACCAACTCCCCCGCCAAGAGGAAGCAGCGCCGACTGGTCGACTGTAAGCGGAACT
>Ga0194123_10003888_pt1 | contig 17458 bp, 15 predicted proteins | sample TA2MahsurfametaG_5_FD_155479 | JGI IMG/M metagenome (GOLD analysis project Ga0194123, IMG submission 155479) | Freshwater microbial communities from Lake Tanganyika, Tanzania - TA2015023 Mahale A surface | ecosystem: Environmental > Aquatic > Freshwater > Lake | place: Tanzania: Lake Tanganyika... | reverse complement strand
TCTGAATGCGCACTACCTCGACCACTCATGAAGACCCCCCACTTTGTTAGTTAAAAAACTTCCGCCCTTGCTCTCAGGAGAACACTTGCTACGCAGCCAACTCATCATTCTCAAGTTCTTTCACTGCTCGACCTAATCTTACTTTGGACTGAATCAAGTAGTCCTCATTTAGTTCATAACCGATGTACCTCCTGCCACCACCAACACGCAAAACTGCCTCACCTGTTGTTCCCGTGCCAGAGAAAACATCTAAAATTGTATCACCAGGACTCGTACATGACATGATTGCGATAAGAGGTAAAGTCAATGGGAATGTCGCTGTATGGGTCAGTAATACACCTTGCTTTTGACACTCCTTACTCAGTGCAGAGTTGTTTGCGACAGGGGCTTCTACAACACCATTTCTATAGTCAATGATTGAACGAAGTTTGACCTTTCCACCGACTTTACCATATGTGATTACACCTTTTTCATCCTTATGGTAGTCTTGGGTCCAACTATCATCGAAGTCTACCTGCTCCTCTTTTTTGAAGACGAAGATGTTCTCATGAACCGCTGATGAACGGGGGTTTGTGTTCCATCGAACATTAGACTTCACCCAAACCTGCTTGTCGTGCAACATCCATCCCCGTTCAACCATCGCACAAGCAAACTTTTCAGGAACGAGTTGGTATTGATAGTCAGAAATACTATCGCAGATGTTTACCCAAAGTGTCCCCTTGGGTTTTAGTACTCTTAAACACTCATCAAAATGAGCAGCGAGTCTGGAGACGAATTCAAGGACACTCATCTCTTGACCTATTTGGTCTCGTCCGAGCAAATAATCCCTTAGACCAAAATAAGGAGGGCTGCAAAAAATAAGCATCACTGAGTTATCAAGAATCCCTTCGAGTTGAAATGAATCAGCATTAATGATTTCAGCTTTGGGGATTTCGACAAACTCAAACTTCTCACGGCCTTTAGAATTCTGCACAACAGCAAGTCGCCGAGCCTGAGAGTTAAGGGCACTTCTCAAACTTTTGGCTTCGTCCAAGTACTGCAGCTCTTGATTGAATATTGATTCGTCACCATTTGAAATGAGTTTGGCACGTTCACTATAGGTCCTGTATTGATTTACTACATGCTTACCTCCTTGCTCAGCAACCAAACCACTGCGGAGATTTTTTGCCTTCTTACCTTCCTCCGTATAGTTTCTTCTACCCTGTTTAAGGTGCTTCCCGTATCGGTCATATAGAGCCTTAATCTCCCGTAACTGGTGCGAACGAAGTTTGACCCGCTGTTCTTGGTGTGCTAATACGAGGTCGTCATCAATCTCTACGGGTTCACAGATGACACAGGGCACTTCTGGTAATCCAAGGTGTTTCGCCGCAGACAATCTCCGATTACCCGAGACCACCTGGTACTTCTTTTCATCTTGAACCACAAAAACCTTGAGTGGCTCAAGAACGCCGAACAACTCAACTGACATAACCAGCCGAGTGAATTCCTTATCAACGCCGTAGATGGACTGAGTACGGCTATTAGGGAGCAGTAGTTCAATGGGGATGTTTTCCATGCCCCAAAGGTAAACATACTTTTTGACATACGCAATAGTTGAGTATGTTAAAAACTATGCTTTTGCGCTAAATCACTTCATCGTTGCACTTTTAGCCTCACCTTTCTTTTTGATTATCAACTCCATAGCCTTCCTGTTAGCCAAGGCAATGAGATTGACATCCTCTAATCCACCAGGGTAATCTGACAACTTTCCAAGGTGAACGGAAGTGGTCTTGTGCTTGTCACTTCCTTCAACATAGTATCTGATGGATGCTCGGACATACCTCTTCCCCGAAGTCTTATCGTTCACTTCCGCTATGGTCAGGTTTGGAATGTGCTGTCTACGATATGATTCAACTCTTGCCGCTAAATTCTTGACCTCTTTTTCAAGGGGCTCCACTTTCCGCCTAAACTCTTCTTTCTCCTTCTCTAACTCACTCTGCTTATCAATCAGCTCACGCTGTAGAGACCTCAACATTACCATTATCTTGTTAACACTCTCTTCCATAGTGAATCACATACTTTGTTTGTCGTATGTGCTAAAGTAGGCACTTATGCTTTACCAGCAATGCTCCAAACTTGGTTGAAGTCAAATTTATCAGCACTACCGAACTCCTCCTGAAGTACTTCAATAAGATTCGGAATATCTTGATGACTTACATTAATGTGCTTAAGTATCCGATATGACCGATGAAATAGGTATTGAGTCCTAATACTCCGCACTGGCTGCTTAATGAACTTGTCTTGCCACTCCGTTTCCCACCAAACTCTGTTCGCATCCTCGATGCCAAGTAGCACATAAAACAACAGGTCGTTAACTAAGTCGTTTTTTTCAGCGCTAATGATTCGACTGCGTTCCTCCTCGGAAAGTAATTCGCGCAAAACAAGTCTTATGAGTTCCTTCCGTCTTTGGGAGTCCATGTTGGCAATTTAGCTCAAGACCTGTTGTCCAAACTCTTTATACAAGAGCCATCGCCACCTACTCACCCTTACCCCCCCCTTCCTCCTTGAGTATCCCGACCACCCTACCCCCCATTAGGGGGTCAATAAATGGGGACAAACCCACGTGTGAAAAAAAATTTTTGCCAAAATTTTAACGAAATGTCAAATCCCTTTTTTGCTGGATTGTAAATCATCACTCGGCTCTACCTCATTCTTCCAACTAAATTGATATACACCACAACACAGAATGGGAATTCCTCTATGGCAATCAAAATAACGGGGTTTGCCATGAATGGGGGGGTGTTAATCCAAATTCACGAACAAGTTGAGAAAACCCATTAGGACAGTCCTCAACCTTAGCCTTGAGCGGTATTTATGGTTTATGGCAGCAACACTTAGCAAGACGGAAAAATTCAATCTCCTTTTTAATCAACCAGTTTGGATGGTCTCATTTCAAATAACTGAACGCTCACTTCGCATAAACAAGTTTGGCAGTATTAGAAACCTTTACAGGAGGGCGATAACCGGAACGCGGAGACTTAAAAACCTATCAAACAGGGACTACTTTAAGTCCATTGACCTTGGTATGTACATATGGCGAAAGGAGACACCAGACACCTATAGGTTCTCATTGTATTTCACCTTAAAGGAGGGCTACTCGTTGAACGAAAAAAGGCTCAAATGGCAACTCAAGCGAACAATCACGTGGAATCCAATAGAAGTGAACCATGGACTAATTGAGTGGTCTGAACTGAGCCAAGGAGACTATGACAACATCCAATTTATCAAAGGACTCTATGGCCCTAAAGAGAATACAATCTATTTAGCACCTCCCTCAATTGCTGGTCAGGCACTTCAGCCTCTATCAAATAGTCCCTCGGAGGTTGATTGCCATTACGACGGGCACCCGCAACAAAATCTCGAACATTAGTACCGAAACTCTGTCGAATTTCTAATTGCGCTGAAAACCGCCTGAGGACTTTCGATGGAGTCCACTCAACTTTCTTTATTGGACGGGCTGGAAGTGCCCAGCGAGTACTCTTCATCACTGCAAAGGTGTAGAGTTCCATAAAGTGGACAAACTCCTCCACTTGTCGGTCAAATTCCTCTGCATCCATTTCCACCTGTAGTACATTTTGACACATCACAATGGTTCCCTCAAAACTACTTGACCAAGTAATTGAAAATGCATTGGTTAATACAATGGAGTCAGGATGGAACTTCTGAAAGTTCAACATTGACCGAGTACATAAGTACAGCCGTTTATTTGGTGCGAGAAATGCCATAGGCCAAAAGTCGGATATGCCCCACCCACCGGCAGCATTGATTAATTCCCTTTCCGCGAAAAAAGTGCAATTTTCATTTTTTCAATTTGTCAAAAATTGCAGAATTTCCTCATTATATGCTTTAGCATATTAGTAATCAAGCGCTTAACAAGCAGCAAAAAAAATTAAGCAAAAGAAATATTAATTCAATTATTTAGAAAATGAGAAATAATAGATATGATTAACTCTAATTGGACTTATTCTAGTTGCGCGCTCTAGTATTATAAAGCAAATTTGAGAAATTAAAAAAAAAAGTAAATAGCAAAATTTTGAGGCAGGAGAAAAAAACTCCTACCTCAATGAAAAGAACCTATTCGCTCCTAGTCAAGACTTGAAGTCTTCCAAGAAATCCTTAAGCTCCGCTTTATGGACAATGAACTCTTGAACGACTGAAACAACCTTGTGTTGGCATCCTCGTTCACAATTACAGTCCTTGACAATGATTCTCTCTTCCATTTCAATTGATTTAGGTTAGTGGTGCTAAATAATGACCAACCCAATCTTTTAGTCGTACTTAAACGAACATAAGTGTTTACCACACTTACAAATGGCTTGTTGATGTATTCAAAGTTCTTCAATTCCCAATTCAACTCTTATAATCCCGCATCAATCTATCAATATTCTTGTTTCAAGAAGGAATGACAGCCATTATCATAACGTCCAAGTAAAATCTTGGATATGTCTTTTATTCTATGGCTTTCAGAGTTTTGATTCAATCATTGGTTCTTTTCAATATTCCATACTTCAATTCGACCATTTCGGGCATTCACAAATGCACTTACTCTCTCTTTATACCTCAAATAATCGTCAATACTCTTAAATTCAGGCGGCGATTGAAAATTGTCAAAAGGCATGTAGAACTTTATGTTCTCATTTGAATCAATTAGGTCGTCCAATAAGAAGAACTTCACATATCCTTCGAAATTTTCAAACAGCCTGAAATAATCACTATATCTATCTAAAACATCCTTCATAGGGCTCGGCCTATTCAAGTAAAATAACCTAATGCACTCCAATGTAAGGTCAAATCTATCGTCAATTAATTTTAGAAAACCCCTAGCTCCATTAATGGTAAGCTTGCCATCAATTTTTTTTTGTGGAAATATGATGTACGCCCCAATAGTTGAACCCAAATCATACAGCTCATCTACCTGCTGGGGAATTTGGGAAACAATCCATTGCTTGCGATTTTGATATTTATATGAATGTGTTATTGAATCACTACTAAGGCAAAACTCACCAATCTGCGACTTGTGATATAAATAACAATCTGGCAGGTCAGCGACCAATTTGAAATCAACACCACTTGGCAATGGTTTGCTCCAGAGCATTTTGTGATATTTCTTGAGCGTAGGGCTCGTCTTATCAGGGTCTCCACCATTAGCATCTGTGTAAACGAGGAACGACGTATCAATTTGTTCAACTATCATTACGTCTATTATTTTCCCCCTTTATAAATCAACTGACATACTCTATCCATGGCTTTGAACATCTTCGCATCAAAGTTTGGAGATTTGCTAATCATCGTGAGAATACTAACTGCCTGAAATAGTAATTCATCATCTCCACGATTTATCCTTTCAACCAGTTTTATTGAATTACTACCCTTCGGTGATTCCGAAACGACTACTTCGTTTGTTGATTCGTCAAGGGCAAAAAGCTTATCCATTACTTCAATTTCAGCGTTTCTAATTCTTAGTGTAAATGACAACGGCCATTTGCATTCGTAGTACGATTTCTGCACCTAAGCCCTTTCAGTGTTATTCCACTGCATTGCTTGGCTAATACTGACTTTGAAGTGGTGCTTGACGATGAGCAACAATTAGTGCCAACCCTTTTATTGTGGACCTTGCAATAACAGCTATTTGACTTGCTGCGGTTACATGACAGACACAAAAGTTGAATGTTTGACACATCGCTACTTCCTCCGCATGAAAAGGGGGTTATGTGGTCGTATTCCAGGTTCAACGAGCTCCCACAACACTGACATCTACCCGCATCTCTGGTATAAACGATTTTTTTTGTTGTCTCGGAAATGTACCGGCTTTGTCCAAAGGACTGAATACTCAGTAGAAAAAGAACGATAAACTTTAGAATTCTCATTTTGAACGAGCTCCAACTATAAGGAATGGTAGTAGTCACGGATTTTCAAAGCCATCAACTTCCTACGCGCAAACAAGAATTCATCGTATTCTTCAATACCGAATTTGTCAAAATTGATTGGAATGGCGTTCATCTTTAGGTTTTCGTCAAGCTCAAAATCAGTAGAGATTCCACTTACTAACCTGTTTGATGATTGAATCTGTGAACGAATTAGCTCCATGTAGTCTTTCGGCGACTTGTTTCCAACTTTGATGTTTATTTCCGATTGCATGTAGACGTAATTGGCAATCTGGTTGTACTTATTCTGACTCAACCCGTGCTTTTTCAAGTAATCCTTTGGAAAGATGTGATGGATGTCTCCACGAATAGAAATCAGGTCAGAAATTGTTACGCCGGTAGATAAAAAGCCTTTATCCGATGCTTTTACTTGGGCTGCAAGGAATACATTAAAAAACGGACTACTTGCGGCATTTGTTTCCAACCTTGAGGGGAGTAGGGTATTCCAAAAGGCTTCCGAGAGTTCACCATCTTCCTTTTCCCTTAGATACTCCCTAAATGGCCTATTTGAGATTTGTTTTACATCAAAGTCAAATGCACTTTCAGGAGAACCCGAATAACGTTCCGTCAAGATGCTCCATACGAGCCATCGACGCACATAACTTTCTATATCAACAGAGTTTACGCCAACGTCCTTTAACTTCAAGTAAACAATGTATGCAAAATTGACAGCGTTCTGAGACCCGATAAGTTTAGGCGAGATAAAACCAGCCGATTTAACAATCATTAAAAACCTCGTGAAATTGGTCTTGTTAATGAAATTTTCCACCCCAATCCTCAAGCTTGCAAAAGCTTGTTCTGCTATGGAGTCTTCATACGTTCGAGTCTCAAAGTTCCTACCTGAGAGGAGGCTTACCAAGTCAGAAAGTCTACCTCTATTAAACTGAGTTGTAAAGGCTACTCTAAGCAAGTCACTATAATCAGGGTCGTATAAATCGTCCTTTTCGGTTTTCAGCCAAGCAATTTTCTGGAAGAAAGCAGATTGTTCAAAAACCTTGTCATTATCAATGATGTGCTTATAGAAGTCGGGGTCAATACATAGATGACAGAAATAGTCGATGGCCTTCCTGAGTTCATTTCCGCCGTATTCCGTGTTTGATGCTATCTTACTCATCGCGAAATCTGCCTGGCTTAGAACGACACCCTTGGAATTGATTCGAATAAAGATTTCGGTAACAGTTTCAATTTCTAAATCGGGGGCTAACTCAATTAAGCCAACTTGTTGCTGCGGGATTTTTGTCAACCTTGACAGAGCATTTCTGACCTGCTTTTTATCGACGTCGGGGTTCTGTTCAAAATACCTTTCTGCAATCTCAAACAAGTCTCCGTTGATTGCATGTGAGATGTCGGCCAACCAACTTTTATCCTGGAGAATGACTGGGGTCTGAACTTCAAAACGCTCTTCAACCGGGTGAAAGGCGATGCGGATGGAGATACTTTCGTAGGTCTTGCTAATGACCTTCTCCCCAAGAATTGCCGCGGTTAAAGCAGTAATCCGCTGTTGGCCGTCAATAAGAATTTTCTTTCCCTCACTTAGGCTGCCGTCTTTCAATCTGACATTTGGATTGCGCCAAGCGATTACATACCCGATGGGATAGCCTTGATATAAGCTATCCATTAAATCCCGAACCTTTTTACTTCCCCAAACGAATGGTCGTTGAATTTCAGGGATAGCAATCTCACCTGAGCTAACCCAAGCGAGCATTATCTCTATTTGGTACTGATTTACTGAATACTTCTGCATTTCTTAAAATTTAATAGCGCTAAACTTATAATCGGAGTCAAACCTCTTTTGAGCTGAAATCGACTTTCGGAAGTGACTTGACGATTTCTACTGTCTGAACACTTACATTGATAACACTCAATAGTAGGTCAAGTATGTACCGTGGATTACCTACTTCCTTCGCCCAATCATTCGGGTCATTAACAATTCCACTTTCCTTGTGGGTGGTGACCTGGTAACGTTCCATAATCCACTCAATAGCAGATTTTCCGTTAACTACATAATCGTATGCCTTATCAGGAATATTGCTCAATGTAATGGAGCCGTTAAAGATGATGGTGTCTTTCTGGTCTTTCTTCGGGAATCTCATTTTTGCTACGGTGAAAATCCCTCTATCATCTCCTGATACAGTTACCTCAGGAGAAGGAGCAACAATTTCATACTTCAAGTGAAGTTCGGCTAATTGACGACCTGCTTCGCTGAAATCCCAAAAGTCTGAAACCCGTTCCACTAATGGTAAGCGAGGTAGCATCTTTTTTAAGTCGTTTGCAAAGGTCTCACGATATTCTTGGCTGTGTAAGAATCCATAGACATAGAAAAAAATATCTTCCCTATTTACGGTCTTTCCATATTGCCTTTTGGCTCGTTCTAAAATGAAATCACTTAGGGCATCTCTACGAACATATTTTTGGCTTTCATCGGTGTCAAACAGTCCTATTTGATTAACGTTGTTTTCATCGTAGTAGTAAAGCGGGAAACATTGACCAAAAGAATACTCTACAAAACTATTACAAATTAATGCTGAAAAGCCGGATGTTGTGCCAGGAACAGAAGTGCAGATTACCAAATTGAATGAATCTACACTTGGAAAATACGTTTTCTGTAAATAAACAGAATGGCTTAAATCAAGAGAAAAATAGTTTAATAGCTTCGTGAAAGGGCGATAAAATCCAGGACGAATATTTGTTTTATCATATTTGATTTCTCTATCCCCGTCAACACCCCCAATTAACCTACGACTATCCCAACTTATTCGAGATGGATTTACTGAAATGAAATTCTTTGCACGTATTGAAGGGTTAGTTCTTTTTGCTTCACGAAATTTTTCCCTTTCAGTATTATAAAATTCTATTGTGCTCTGTACATTATTTGAAAGCGAAACATTACTATAATTCCATACCCAACTGTCTCGAGCAGTTAAAACACCATAAGAAAAGATTGGGTTGAAAAAAGTTAATTCTTTTGATGAATTTTTATCTTTTTCTCCTAGTGGAATGAAGATGTCAAATAAACTATTTCTTTCGTTTAGCCAATCTCCATGCTCATTTGGTTTCAAAGAAATCAAATTCATTTTTGAGTTAGCAAATGTTTTGAATTCCTTGACAATACGCAACTTCTCTTCCCTGTTGAGATAGTCACCAATATCGTGATAATAGATTGCCGACTTTTCTACTTTAACGTCAGGATTCTTTACCAAGAGTGTAATTGAAATGGGGGTGCGACTTCCACTACCAAATGTTTGACCTCCTTCTTTCCTGGCTAATTCACCGCTTGTTCTTGTATTTCCTCTTAAATTAAAAACATAGATAGATGAAAATTCCCTTTCAAGATATAATCTAAAACCAGCAGTAGCAATACCATCTAACCATGAACCATTCGAAACAAAACAGATGATACCACCTGTTTTATCCAATCGGTCGGTACTCCAGCGGAATGATTTTATGTAGGCGTCATAAAGTGCTCTTTTACCAGTGCCGCTTGCGATGGCCTGGTATGTGTCCGCTATTCGTTTATCTAATTTAGGGTAGATTTGATTTTGAGCATTATCATCCGCAGATTTTTGTCCTACGGAATAAGGAGGATTACCAACAATAATTCTAAGTGGTGCTTTCTTTTGTCTTTCAACACGGTCAGAATTTCGCTTTAGCATTTCTTCGTATTGGATTTCACCATCTTGTGTTTCTCCTAATTGGAAAGTGTCGGTCAAAACAATTCCATCGAACGGTGTGTAGTTTGCCTTACCCACCCCATCTTCAGGGTCAGGTGTTGCATCGTGGTAAGCGTTTTCAATATTGATTGCCGCGATGTAATAGGCGAGCAATACAATTTCGTTGGCATGCAACTCATACTTGTATTTGCGCTCCAAGTCGTTGATGTCAATTAGTCCACTTTGTAGCAATCGTACCATGAAGGTTCCGGTTCCAGTAAATGGGTCCAGGATGTGAATGTTTTCCTCGGTAATACTTCTTCCAAATTCCTTTTTTAGGATGTCGTTCACAGAATGAACAATAAAATCAACAACTTCAACTGGCGTATAGACTATACCAAGTTTATCAACCATTTTTGGGAATGCTGTTTTGAAGAACTTGTCATACAGCTCAATTATGATTCGTTGCTTACCCTCTGAGTTGTCTATTCCTTCCGCACGTTTTCTTACGGACTCATAGAATCTCGTTAGTGTCTCGTCTTGTTCGGCGAGGTTACTTCCTTCTTCGAGGGAATCAATCATGCTCTGCATAGCAACAGAGACTGCGTTTGATTTCACGAATGAGTAACCCTCGAATAAAGCATCAAAAATTGGTTGGGTGATAATGTGCTGAGCAAGCATTTCAATCGCCTGCTCTTCATCGATACTCGGATTTATGTTCTTCTGAAGTCCACTTAGGAAACGTTCAAAAGCTGCCCGTTGGTCAGCTTTCTCATGTATGAGGTACTTTATTCGTTCAATTTGCCTTTCAGCAATCTGAGCTACGTCGCGAGCCCATTGTTCCCAGTATCTGCGGTCACCAACCTTTTGAACCATTTTGGCGAAAACCACATCTTGGAGTTCCTGAAATTGAAGTGCGATTTGATTCCCAAGACCGTTAGTAGAAATACCCCCCTCAAAAACACCAGAAGTTTTTGATACGGGTGCCCCGTCTTCACCGAAACCGTACTCAGAACCGCCAACAATAATTTGATTAGGTCGCTTTTTGTTAAGTTCAATTTTGTTGACGGTGGCATTAAATCGGTCGTCATGGGCACGTAGCGCATTTAGCACCGTCCAAACCACCTTGTAGCGTTCGTTGTCGTCAAGTGCAAGTTCTGGTGCAACATCTGCTGGAACAATGACAGGGATGATGATATAGCCATACTTCTTTCCTGGGGATTTCCGCATTACACGCCCCACTGACTGGACAACATCAACCTGAGAATTCCGTGCGGATAGGAAGAGGACTGAGTCTAATGAAGGAACGTCAACGCCCTCACTCAAAACCCGAACATTTGTGATGATTCTACACTCATTACCTGGGGTGTCTTCTTTTAACCAGCGAAGCATTTGGTCTCTTTTTGGAGCACCCATGGTTCCATCCATGTGCATAGCTTCCACGGTTACCATTTTTTCCTTTTTCTCTTCAGGAAGTGACTCCAAGTAGTTGGTTGAAGCAAGGTTATAGTTTTCCGCGATACTAATGGAATTGGAAATGTTACTACAGAAAGCAACAGCCCGCTTCATAGGCTGTTCATCTCCCTCAACGAAGATGGAATCATTTCCAACAAATTGTTTTGATAATGCACTGACAGTTCCAATCAATTTGGTAAGGTCATCAGTTTTGATTTCTGCACCGCCATCAGAAATCATTTTTTGAACTGCAACTGGTACATCCTTATCGTTCAACGTTAGGATGATGACTTTGTAGTCCGTTAGAAGTCCCCGTTCGACAGCCTCCCCAAATCCAATGCGATGAATTTCCTTTCCGAAGAAATCCTCGTTGTCCATAGACCATAAGGGGACATCATTTTTCTTCGCTTTCGATTGAGCTTCCACGTCGTAAAGACGAGGAGTTGCGGTCATGTACAATCGTTTTTTAGATTTGATGTATTCACCATCGTGAATCTTTACAAAGGCCGAATCATCCATACCGGCATCGGTGTATCCAGTTGTGCGATGCGCTTCATCACAAATAACCAAGTCAAACTCTGGAAACCCCTCTTTGAGCAGAACCTTTTGAGCTCTTGAAATAACATCAATCGACTGGTAGGTAGAAAATACTACCGTCATTCCTTCCTTTGAAGAGCTCTTGTAATGCTTGAATTGATTTAGAATTTGCTCTGTGTCCGTAGATGCAGGCCAAGCCAAATCAACGGTACTTGTCATATCACGGTCACCTGTTGAACGCCCTTTTGTTATTTCAGGGTCAGAGCAAATACAAATAGGATTTATTGGTTTATCCGCTTGTGAAGTCCATTCCTTTAGAGTCTGTCCGATAAGAGCGATTGACGGCACCAAAAAAAGAACTGTGCCTTTACTTTCTGTATGTTTTTCGGCAATTTTAAGTGAGGTCATGGTCTTTCCAGTCCCGCAAGCCATGATTAACCGACCTCGTTCATTATCCTCGAAGTATTCTACAACCTTGTCACGTACCTCAATAACATGGGGGTACAGTTTCTTCTTTTCAGTTCTGGCATTATCTCCATGAATTCCTTGCTCCAACTTCACCCACTCAACAGGTGCAGTCTCCAGGTCAGATAGACTGATTGTTGAAACAGGTGGGTTTTGTCCCTTGAATACTTCAAGTGCTCCATCCCCCCAGTTTTCAGATGTCGAAATCCAAAGTCGCTGAGAAAATCCCGTGATTTTTGAATTTTCGTCTTTGAACGTGCGACTTGATGTGGATAAAAAACTATCGACCGACCCCTTTGAGATAACTGTTGTTTCTTGGTAGAACTTACACTGAACAGCCCAATACTCGTTATCATGTTTAAGGGCTACCAGGTCTATACCCGTATCTTTTCCACCTAAATCATCCTTGAAGGGAAACTCATCCCACATCCAAACATTCTTAAACTGACTGGCATACATCGGGTCAGTTAGCAAATACGCTTGCATCAACCTTTCGAACCGCTCCCCTTTGTCTCGCTCGGAAAAGGAAATACTACGATACTTCTGAAGAATTGAATTGAGGCTCATACAAATACAGATTGGAACTGGTCGTTGGTAAAGTTAGCCCTTAAAAAACCTTGAAAAAAGTGAATGTTCGTTAAGTACGAGTGCCAAGCGTGTTCACGTAAGTTAAAACATTAAAGACCACAGCAAAGTGACGTTTGAGAATTGGTAAAGCCTTGTGGCTGTTGAAATAATGTATTATTTTTAATCCTGTATTAAAAAAAACACAGAATGAAGGTCAAATACAACCGAGTGAGCACAATAAATCAACACGGCCACCGGAACGAACTGGACGAGGACAATTATGACCTTGTACTTTTTGATGTCGTTAGCGGTAAAGTCAAAATGGTTGACAGGCCGCAAGGCAAGAAGTTGATTGCTTTAGTGCGTTCCAGAAAGGTAAAGACCCTTGTTGTTGAAGAGCTGTCTCGCCTCGGAAGGTCAGGGTTCGATACCCTTTCCACGCTTAATCTTTGCAAAGAGGTGGGTGTGAATATTGTCGTTCGCAGTCTCGGCATTTCCAGCCACGTCAACGGTGAGCCAAATAAGCTCTTTGACCTCATTGGAACGGTTTACTCCTGGGTAGCTGAACAAGAGCGAGAAGCAATTATGGAGCGTACCACCCAAGGCCGGCTAATGGCTAAAGCGCGAGGTGTTCGTTTTGGAAGGCCCATCGGGACAAATGAAACAGTGCGCGACTTCCTGGGGAAGCCAAAAAACAAAAAGATTGCAGAACTCCTAGAATTGAATAGACCGATTCGCGAAGTGGCCCGTGCGACGCAGTCATCAACCCGCACCGTTCAAAAGGTCAAGCAACTATTAGGCGGTTTCAATAATAATTGAGGCAAGTTCAAAAACAGCGTGGCGAACTTCCAGATATTGCTCGTGTGTTAATGAAACCCCAAGGAGTGACTCTAACTTCTCTTTCGTCAAGTACATCTGGGTCTCAATTTATTACACTCAAATAAATTTAGTTTCTTAAATCCAACTTATGCTGACGACTTACAATTTTGAGAATTTTGGGCGTTTCCAGCGGCCATCTACAGTGAAGTTGTACTCGACCCTCCCAAATCGTCTGCCGCCCTCCGCCCCAATTCAAACAGAGCCCCCAAGAAAAGTGCAATTTTCATTTTCTCAGAGGCTCACCGAAGGGTCTTCCCTTTCAATTTATTGCTTTGATGAAACTAACCTTATGCAGGATTTTGTACAATCCAACGAAAAATTCACTTCTAAAATATTATAATTCAACGACTTACTAACAGAACGGAGTTAAACGCTTATTCTAAATATTGACCTCTTATTCTCTGATTATCAGTTTGTTACAAATTAAGGAGAGGTCAAAAAGAGAGCAAAATAGTACAGTTTGCGCTGAGTTTTGCTCTCGCAAAATGAAAAGACTATCGCATTTATCAATCTCCTTTCTAAGAAGATTGGTATTGTATGCAGCAATCATCCGAATGAGATTCTCATAATCAACTGTGCGTGAGCTATACGGCAAAATGAACTATCAACGTAAATCAACTACGATGAAACGTAAAATTACTAATAAACTCCTGTGATTAGTCTTAATGCAATACTGTTATAAAAATCACCCAATCCCATTACAGGGGAAGCTTCTGGACGTAGTTCTAGACCACCAACCTTTGTTCTTTCTTCCATAGTAATTCTATTATACTCATTCACTATAACTTCCCATTCACCATTTTCCTTTTTTCCTATACTGTAGCTCCCAATCCAAACATCGTCATCTTCTGATATTTTACCGGTAAATAAATTAATTTCTTTCCCCAAGTTTTTTATAATAATGTCATCAGAACTTATCCAACAATTTTCCATAAAATCATTTTTGTCAAGTGAATATATCAAATCACCTTGTGAATTGTATACATTTATATTTTCAATGAAACCCACACCATAAATGTTCGATAGTGATACAATATTTGTATTGAATGTCAATCCAAGTGCCTCCTTGAAAATTTTTTTCTCATCCGAAAACATAAAACTTGAGTGGTTCAGCATGTCATGAAATCTGATGGTGCCAGTTGCAGGACCATTTATTTTTCCATCAACGACTGTAAAAGCATAATCAATATACCTTGATATCTCAATCGGAACACCTTTAATTTTTATAGGTGAATCAACATTAAATAGTTTTCTGTTTGGGTCTGTAAAAACATGATAAACTACGCCATTGTACTTTTGCCCTTCGTAAAATATCACCCTATCAATCACTTCGATTTCAGTTAATTCAACAGCATTATCAGTTTGTATGTTTGAGCAAGAATACCATGAGGCGGTTAATAGTAAAATAAACCAATATCTCGTACCAATAAAAATGTCAATGCCCGTAAGTTGCTTATAAATACTTGTGTGAGTTCTCATGTATTACACTTTTTTATATCCTAATGACGAAGTGTGACTTGTAAAATACACCAGCTGCGGAGAGGAAGGGATTTGAACCCACGGACTTGTTTTTCTCCGTTGCACATCAATCAAATGTAAGAATTCTAAATATTGACATATTGTATTCCCCCCGAATTTAGTGTATTCCCCCCGGTTGTAGTAACACCAAGTTAGGGATTTTCTCTGTACAAGTTCCGATTGCGATGATGTATTACTCTACTTTGTTTACTTCTGAGATAGATGACTAGTCTCAATAATCAAAGAAGCCAATTCGAAGATGGCTTTAGCAACCTCAAAGTACTGTTCATCCGTTAACTTGACCCCAACTTGGTTCTCAATATACTCCTTGCTTAAGAGAATTTCTCCTTGTTCGTTGTCCGTCATGATAAAAATTTAGTTGATTTATAAATCAGGCATGTCCTCAACCTTGAGTTGTTTCACTTCCAATCCACGTAGGTAAGTCAGACTAACCTGAAGGGAACTGTGACCCATCACCTGTTGGAGTTTTACGAGACTACCTGTCTGCTCAAACACCTTGAGAGCACCTGAATGTCTGAACGAGTACATCGTTTGGTCCTTCTCCAAGAGTTTTGACATCTTCTTGAACCTTGACCATTTGGTGGCGAAGAAGTAAGTGTTGAAAGGAAATCTTGTGCCCGAGAAGATGTTGTTTAGCCGGGAACTTTCCTCATTCCTAAACTCAAGGATGAAAGGCTTCACATAGTCAGGTACTGGCACAATCCGATTTCTCTTACCCTTGTTTCTACTCCCACTTAGGTAGATGGTTGAGAGGTCATCCGAGAAGTCCCCCCATGTCAACTCCCTGATTTCACGATGGGGTCGGAGTAAACAGCCATAAGCGAGAATACAACATAGATGTAACCCTTTATCAAACCCATACAACTCATTTAGAAGACCTCTGGCATCGCGAATAGGTTTGTGAAGGACTTCTACTGACCTCGGTAGTTTAATCGACTGGAAGGGGTTTTTGAGGTTCCGCTCTTCAAAGTGGGGCTTTAGCACTGCGGATATATGTGCCTTATAGTTCCGCTTAGTACGAGACGATATGGGACGAGAATTGATGAACTCAACCATCAACCCCTTCGTAAGGTCTTTTAACTTCAAATCCTTCTTCCCCCCATCCTTCAAGAACTTTTCAAATGACCTACCCAAAGACACCAAGTCCTTCTTGTAGTTGTAGGAGTAATCAGAGTTTAGCTTGGTTTGAATGGAGTGGTTCATCAACTCAATAACCCCATCCATTTGGTCAATGACAGGTCCATTTTGCTTGATTGGGGGTCTCCAACCTGACCTCAAAGCCAAGACGAATGCTGACTTAAGAGCCTTACCCTCCTCCACACGTTCATCCCCTTCAAACTTGTTGGGTTCAATTTGATGACCAATACACTTACCATTTGAATAACGATGACGAACACCGTCCACCATTACTGAAACATACAGCCTACCATCTGTCTTGTGCCCGATAGTGACTTTATCAACGAGCCTTGCCATAGGGCAAGTTAGAGCCCTTCTAAAGACTACGCCGCTTCTGATATCGTGCTTTAGCGACATCCTTAGCTACCCCGTTATCAAACCTCGTGTCGATATACTCCTTCGTTGACTTTAGGCTTGCGTGATTCAGGGAATGCTGAATCTGTTCGTGGGAAAAATCCATGTCCTTCAACTGCATTGCGTAGGTATGTCTGGCGGAGTGCGATGAGAATGACGGAATATCTATAGCCTCGGCAATCCTTCCCAATGACCTATAGTACTTGGCAATTGCTCGATGTACAATGGTGGTCTGTTCTATGGTCATAAAGTTCTTTTCCCAATTTGACCCCACGAAGTCAACTTCATTCAAATAGGGGAAAACAAACTGATTCGGAAGTTGTCGGACCTTATCAAAGAACAGCTTGGCTGCCTTTTCTCTCATTTCAAAAACGAGTTCTTCCAGCGCACCCCAAAAATCTCTGTGCCTTGGTTCTTTATCCCAACCTTCTTGTTGTAACTGCCTTGTGTACTTGTCAAGCTCCAACAGGTTCAGAGTTCCAATCTGCTCAACAAAACCAACCTGTGAAACCAAATTATACATTTCCTTAATTCCGACTTCTGTGTTTGCCACAATAGTTGACGTACACGCAGATTGAAACAACTCAGGTAAGACCAACCTGAAGTCATATTATTGATTATGAGACACTTATGGTGAAAAAAGTAAAATTGTCACATTTATAACCCTTAAGCCTAAAACGCTTTCACTAATTCGCCCGTAGCGTCATTGTCTAAACTAACTCTAAACAATAAATCCTCTAAAGTCCTTGTAGCCAAGGAATTAGAGGATTTTTATTGTTGCCCCACTAGGACTCGAACCTAGACATACGGAACCAAAATCCGCTGTCCTGCCAATTAGACGATGGGGCATCTTTATTGGGACGGCAAATGTAG
>Ga0194123_10003878_pt1 | contig 17505 bp, 13 predicted proteins | sample TA2MahsurfametaG_5_FD_155479 | JGI IMG/M metagenome (GOLD analysis project Ga0194123, IMG submission 155479) | Freshwater microbial communities from Lake Tanganyika, Tanzania - TA2015023 Mahale A surface | ecosystem: Environmental > Aquatic > Freshwater > Lake | place: Tanzania: Lake Tanganyika... | reverse complement strand
CATAAAAAATAAATACATAAAGCAATTAATAAAAAGGATAACCACATAAAAATTAAACTTAAATCATCAAAAACAAAAATAAATTTAAATAAAAAATTTTTAGAAAATAAAGTATATTCTTTTAATAAAAGATACTCTTCAAAAAAAGTAAAGTATAAAACTTTATGTTTATAAACAGTAAAATCTAATAAATGACTTACAGTAAAACTATTAAAAATATAAAATAACCAAGTTAATTGCATTGCATAAATAGCAAAAAAATTAATTAAAGAAAACTGAATATAATTAAAATATTCTTCTAAAGTATTACTATAACGACGCACAAAAACCATTACGGCAATTAATACTAAAGGTAAACAAATTAAACTAGTTACTACATTTTGAATAGTACCCCATAACATAAAAGATTTATATAAATAAAAAGTAATAGTAATTAAAGTAGTTAAAATTAAACGATTACTTAAAATACTAAAAATAAACATTAAAGCAGTATAAGGAATAGCAAAATGATGTAAATGATATAAAAATCTTAAAGTATAATCAGGAATACCAAACTGTAAAGGATTAGTTACTAAAAAGTATACAGTAATACCTAAAAATACAAAGAAAAAAAAAGCAAAAGTATAAAACCAACGTACAATAAATTGATAATGATATAAATAAGAAATATCGCGACCCATACCTAAAATAACATTTTTAAAGGTAGTAAAAATAAATTGAGATTTCGGTGCATATACCGGACTTACAAAATTATTTACAAAATTATTTTGAGGTAATTCAAAATTATAAGTATTTTTCATTTGAGGTAAATAAGTATTATTAAAATTAGTATAAAATTCTTTATTTAAAGTATACTCAGGAAAATTATCTTTGAAAAAAGAAAAATGTTTAAACATTAGGAGGAAAGTGAAATTAAAATGAATTTATAAAATATTTTAATTATATTTTAATAAAGATAAAGTTAAGAATTGTAAACTAAATGGTTTAGTATAACGTAATTTATATGGATTTACATTAGTCATAATCATACCTGCAGGAATACGTTCATTTAATAAGAAATGAGATGGATATTGATCACTTTGAATTGGTCGATAAAATAAACGATTCCAAGTTAAAGTTAAACCATAATCTACATAATTTAAATATTTTTTAGATAATGGTTGCATACGTAAACGTTTAATTGGCATAATTACATCACCTAAAGTTACATGATATTTTGGATTATCAATAACCTTATTATTGACTACAAATAAACCACGTAAAACTAATTGACGCGCATGTTTTAAACTATATGCAAAATTTAAACGATAAATAACAGTATCTAAACGTAATTCAAAATGTTTTAAAAACATTAATTCAAAACTACGTTTAGTATTAGCAGTAGATTTACGAAAAGCTTTAATTAATTGACCTAATTTTAAACGATATAAATAACGAAATACATGTTGTTCACGTAATTGATTTTTAAATAAACGACGATAATCCGCAAAACGTGGAAATTTATAAGTTAAAGTATATTTATAACGATATAATGGATATCTTTTATAAACATGACGATCTGCCCAGTTATAAAACATTTTATATTTTTTACGAATAAAAATATAAGGATAAAAATTCCAAGTAAATCTATAATCTTTACGTAAAACATTTAATTTACGACGTTCTAATGCAGATTTATAATAACGCCAATAAAAATTTTTATACATAAAACGTTTTTTTTTAACCATACGACGTAACATATCATCTAAATCATTACGATCAGCAGTATAAGTTAATCGAGGATAATTAAATAATCTATATTTTTTATATTTACTAAATAAATGATTAGTTTTATGTAATAAAAAACCACGTGCTTTATTTAAAGAATATAAAGATAAAAAATTAAATTGACGTACTTTATATAACCAAATACTTAAATAATGTTTAATAACATTATAATCATGTAAATTATTACTTTGATTAATATACATAGTACTAAAGCATTTAAAAAAATAACGTAACCAATAATAAGAAAAACGTTTATAAGTATAAGCTCTTACCATTTTACGAATACGATAAGGATAACGTTTTTTCATATAATTATAAGTACGACTTTTAATAAAAACTTTACGTTTTAAACTTAATTTTAAACGTTTTTTAGCAGCCCATTTAATTTTTTTTTTAAATTTATAAAAAGGAAATTTAAAATAACGAAATTTATAAAAAGTATTACGAGTAGTATAAAATTTTAAATGTCTCATAAAACTATAAGGATTTTTATTTAAAGAAATTAATTTATTAAAACGACGCATATAATATAATTTTTTTACATTATAATTATTTTCTAAAGTTTCATATTTTAATACTAAATTTTTTAAAGTATTTTTTTGTTTAATAATATTTTTATATTGTTTTAAAAGAGATAATACATTAACTACTTTTGGTTTATTATTAGAAGTAATAATAGATACTTCTTTTTTTAACATTTTTAATTTATTTACAATATTACTTAAACCAATTTTTTTTTGTTTATTATTTTTTTTCTTTAAATTATTTTCTAAAATTAAATTAAATAAAGTAATTTTATGCATCATCTTAATTTGATTATAATGAAAATTTTTTAAAATACGTTTAGAAGAATATAAACGAAAACGAAACATATCTTTCGCACGTTTGTATAAACGTGGTTTTAATAAAGTTAATAAATAAAAACGAATATTATATTTATAAAAACGAAATTTCATTGGGTTACGACGATAAGTATAATAACGAAAAAAGTTAGTTTTTTCAAGACGTAAGAAATTAATAGGCATAGTCGGTACTTGATTTAAAATATTATTATTTTTAGTAACTAATTTATTTTTTTCAAAATCGTTTTTTAAAAAATTTTTTACTACAGCAAAAGTATTTAATGTATTAATAGAATTAGTAGTCGTTGTAGAAAAATACTTTGTATAAAATGTATTAAAAGTATTAATATTAATCAAAGTTGTTAAATTTTTAGTAGAATATTTTGTAAACATATTAGTAAATTTATAATTATTAATTTATAAAAAAATATTAATTAAACAAGTTTTAACTTAATTTTTGTACAATAGAACGATTTAATTGACTTAATAAGTATTTAATTACTGGAGTAACTTGACCTTTACGTTTTAATAAAGATACTAATACTTCATCGGCATCTAAAGCTTTAATTAATAAAGTTTCAAATTCTTGTACTTTAGTAACTGGTAAAGTATCTAAGAAACCAAAAGAACCAGCATATAAAGAACCAATAATCCAATGTACGTCATATGGACGGTATGGAGCTTGTTTTAATAATTCTACTAAACGTAAACCACGGTTAATAATAGTCATAGTAGTTTCATCTAATTCACCACCAAAAGATGCAAAAGCTTCTAATTCACGGAATTGAGCTAATTGTAATTTTAAGGAACCAGCTACTTGTTTCATAGCTTTAATTTGGGCAGCAGAACCTACACGGCTTACAGATAAACCCATGTGAATTGCTGGACGGATGCCTTTATAGAACATTTCAGCTTCTAAGAAGATTTGACCATCAGTAATAGAAATTACGTTAGTTGGAATATAAGCAGTTACGTCACCACCTTGAGTTTCAATTACTGGTAATGCAGTTAAAGAACCACCAGATTTCATTTGCGCTGCACGTTCTAATAAACGAGAATGTAAGTAGAATACATCACCTGGGTATGCTTCACGGCCTGGTGGACGACGTAATAATAAAGACATTTGACGATAAGCAACAGCATGTTTAGATAAATCATCGTAAATGATTACTGCATCTTTGTTGTTATCACGGAAAGCTTCACCGTAAGCTGCACCACTATAAGGTGCTAAGAATTGTAATGCTGCTGGTTCAGAAGCAGTTGCAGCTACAATTAAAGTAGAATCAATACGATTGTAACTAGCTACGCGCATAAATAATTGACGAACGAAAGAACGTTTTTGACCTACAGCTACGTAAATAGAGAATACATCGTATAATTTACCTTCTGGTAACCATACACCAGTATTTTGACGTAAAATAGTATCTAAGGCAATAGTAGTTTTACCAGTTTGACGATCACCGATGATTAATTCACGTTGACCACGGCCTACTGGAATTAAACCATCAATAGCTTTGATACCAGTATATAATGGTTTATTTACAGAACGACGTTCAATAATACCTGGAGCTTTTTTTTCAACTAAGGCATAAGAACGGTATGGCATGTTAGACATTTCAAATACCCATTGAGCTTTTAAGAAATAAGCTAATAAAGTACTCCAATATTCTGCATTAAAGTTATATTTAGTAAAATCTAAACCACTAGTTTTTAAACTATTTAAAAAGGTTTCATCATTTAATAAATTTTTTAATTTTTCAGAAATACGGCTAGCATCATATACACCAGGAGTAACACACACTGCAGATTTATTTTGAGCAGATAATTGAATATTACCTAACGCATTTACAATTAAACCTAAAGTAGAAGCACCTACAGCTACAGATAATAATTGGCCAGTACCGAATACCATGTTACCAGTTAAAATTAAAGTATCATCACCGAATAATACTACACCAGTAGTACCATCGTTATTTAAGTTTAAAGCTTGACCTACTAATTCATCTTTAACAGTTTTACCATCTACAGTTACGTAAGAGTAAGCAATATAAACTACTTCACCTAACATAATTTTATTTAAACCACGAACATTAATTACGTTATCCGCAATAGTAATTACATAACCCATAGAGTTAAAATCAATAGTTTGTTCATTTTGCCACCAAGCACTCCAGTTAGTAACTTTTAATTTTTTAGAAACAGTAGCTGCTACTTTATCCATAATAAAATAAGCATTTACACCAGAAGATAATAAACGAATATTTTTAACATTATTCATAACAATTAATTTAGTAGAAATATTTTTTAACATTATACATTATATTATATTTATAAATATAAATTATTTAAATTTTAGTTTTTAATTAAAGAATTAATTAATTTTACTTCTTCAATATTAACCATAACAGTATCATTTACATTTAAATCAGTAGTTAATAAATTTACTAAAGAAGAATCTACCATAACTTTTTCAATATTAGCATAATTCACAGTATAGCAATTACGTAAAATATTTAAAGCTAATTGATTATTATTTACTGGATAATAATAGCCATATACAGGAATAAAATTATTAATTAATAAATTCATTAAATTTTCTTTCATATCTTTAATATAAGTATAAATTTTTAAATTTAAAATATCTACGTTAACAGTACGTAATTGAATTAATTTATTACGACCTTTAACAATAGCAGTGGTAGTTGGTAAAAAACATAAAGTTAAAAACATAAAAAAAACGAACATTACAATAGTAGCAGTAATTACTTGGTTAAACCAACTAAACATATCTAATTGTGGCATAGATTTATTAAAATAAAAACAATTTATACAATTTTTAATATTAATTTTCTGAAATAATAAAAAATACTTAATTAACGATCTACTTCACCAAATACTAAGTCTAAAGTACCAATGATAGTTACTACATCAGCAATCATATGACCTTTAGCTAATAAAGCTAAAGATTGTAAATGAGTAAAACCTGGACTACGTAATTTACAACGGTAAGGTTTATTAGTATTATTAGATACTAAATAGGCACCAAATTCACCTTTAGGGGCTTCAGTAGCCATATATACATCACCTTTTGGTACAATTAAACCTTCACTATAATATTTAAAATGATGAATTAAAGATTCCATAGATTGTTTAATCTGCATACGAGAAGGATTAGTTACTTTATGATCTGGAGTTTTAATCATACCAGCAGGCATTTTATCAATACATTGTAAAATAATAAATACAGATTGACGCATTTCTTCAATACGTAATAAGAAACGATCATAACAATCACCATATTGACTAGTTGGGATAAAAAAATTTAATTGAGAATATACTTCATATGGTTGATACTTACGTAAATCCCAATCTTTACCAACACTACGTAATAATGGGCCACTAAAACCACGACGTAAAGCTTGTTGATAAGTTACTACGCCAACATCAATTAAACGACGTTGCCAAATACGATTAGCAGTTAATAATTCTTCTAATTCATTAATATGGATTACAAAATCTTGACAAAATTTAAATACATCTTCTAAAAAACCTAAAGGTAAATCTTGGTTAACACCACCAAAACGAAAATAAGCTGCATGCATACGGGCACCACTTACACGTTCATAAAATTCAATTAAGCGTTCACGATGTTCAAAACCCCATAAGAAAGGAGTTAAAGCACCAACGTCTAACGCATGAGTAGTTAAAGCCATTAAATGATTTAAAATACGAGTAATTTCAGCAAATAATACACGAATATATTGTGCACGTAAAGGAACTTCAATATTTAATAATTTTTCTACAGCTAAAACATAAGCATGTTCTTGACACATCATAGAAACATAATCTAAACGATCTAAATAAGGTAAAGCTTGTAAATAAGTTTTGTATTCCATTAATTTTTCAGTACCGCGATGTAATAAGCCGATATGTGGATCAGCATCACTAATAACTTCACCATCTAAGACTAAAATTAAACGTAATACACCATGGGCTGCCGGATGTTGCGGACCAAAATTTAACATAAAAGGTTTTAAAGTTTTATTATTTTTTTTAATTGGTACATAACTTTCTTGATGTTGAAATAACATTAATAATTATAAAATTTATTTTATAATTAAAAACATATAAAGAATTATTTATATAAAGTTATATTTTTATACTTTATATAAATGTTAATACAACGAATTTTAAAAACAAAGTCATTTCGGTGAACTCATGTTATCATATATAAAAAAATTAAAATTAAGAGAATAATAATAAGAAAGACATCATTAAACCGAATAAGGCAATAGCTTCAGTTAAAGCAAAACCTAAAATAGCATAGCTGAATAATTGATTAGTTAAACCCGGGTTACGAGCCACAGCATTAATTAAAGAACCAAAAACATTACCAATACCTACACCGGCACCAGAAATAGCAGAAACAGCAATACCAGAGGCAATTAATTTCGCTGCTTGTAATAACATTTCTAGTTCTTTAATTAATGCTGTATTATTATTATTAAATTATTAAAAGTAATCTTTATAGTTTCAATAATAAGATAAGTTTGATTACCAATCAAAGCTTTTAAAAAAAATTATAAATATTATTTTTTAAAATAGTTATAATAAAAATTTTGTAATTTATTATAGTAAAGTTCCATCATCTGCCACTTCTCTTCGAACCATTTAATGGTATCCTGACGAAGCTCCATTTGATCTTCATCTCGTTCTAAGAAAAAATAAATAGATAACCACATAATAATCGCCAAAGGTACGCCAAAAAATAAAATACTACGGCAAATACAAAAAGTACCATAAACTACAAAATAAATTAAAATATATAAAATATGAAAAATAAGATTAAAAATAAACCATAATTCATTACTATAATAAAGAATAATACCAAAAATTTTATCTAAGGGCCCAGTAGGATTACCAGAACTCATATTTACTAAAGAAAAACTGGATAAATCTTTTAAATAATTAATAATAATATCTAAACAAATAAACAAAATATCATCTCGTAACCCAGGATTATAATTGTTTAATAAGTTAAGTAAACTAAAAATATAAACAATACCTTCAATTAAAAACTCTAAAACATTACCAATACCTACACCGGCACCAGAAATAGCAAAAACAGCAATAACATACGCAATTAATTTAGCAGTATTTAAAAACATATTAAGAATAATATAAGAATAAAAATACTATATTATAATTTATTTGAAAATTTATAAAAGTTTATTTATAACGTTTAGATTGTTTAGAAATATTTTGACGTTTTAATTTAACAGTTTGATAAGTACATAACATAATAGAACCGATCATGGCTACAATTAAAGCACCACCAATGACAAGCACTGCAATACCATACTTGTTATATAAAACATCACCTACTTCAGATAATTTCATATTTTCTTTATAAATAGTCCAAGGTTCATATTTAATTTTTAAATACAGATCAGCAAGTTTAACCCCATCAGGATTTGGACGACGAAGAAAAGGGACTACAACTTTAACTAATAAAATAGAAGTACAAAAACCTGCAGTTAAAAAAGCCATAACAAAATGTTGTAACCAATCTAACCAAGTCATTTCATTTTTTTCTTTGGCTTTTTGCGCATCAATATTTGCTTGTAATGCTTTTTGTTCTTCAATAACTAAGTGGTAATCTGGATTTAAGATCATTACCACGAATAAAAATAACACGGCGATAGCGCCTACGTATAATAATAAAATAACAAAAGATAAAAATTCTAAGCCTGCTAATAATAAAGCATAAGCTAAATATACAAAAACTAAAATTAAATTAAAAAGTTTCTCAATAAGAAAACGACGAGTTAATACCTCCCAGATTAAAATGGCTAAAGCCACATATACAAATAAAGTAATAGTATCTACTAATAAAGTTTTAAAAAACATTGATTTATATTTTATATACTTAATAAATTTATTAATGTTTATTATTTAAACTTTATGGGCGAATAATAGGAATTGCACCTACAACCTTCTAGGCCACAACCAGACGCTCTACTTATTGAGCTATATCCGCCAGTAAAATGCAGGAGAAGGCGGATTTGAACCACCATCAATGATTTTGGAGATCATTATTCTACCGTTAAACTATTCCCCTTAAATTATATAATTAATAAATATATTTTTATTTTTTTAATAGCTATATTACGCTCTATTAATAAACCCTTAAAAAAGGTTTATACCTATTTTTTAAACATACGTTTTAAACATTTAATTAAAATTTTTAACTTATAAAAAATTATAATATTATTTTACTACTAAAAAGAAAGAGCTAACTAATACAAAAAATACTAAAGCCCAAGGTAAAAATACTTTCCAACCTAAACTCATTAATTGATCATAACGAAAACGAGGTAAACTTGCACGTACCCAAATAAATAAAAATACAATTAAGACAGTTTTCACAGCTAACCAAATTTTATTTGGAATAAAGGCTAAAAAAGCAAAAGGTGGTAACCAGCCCCCTAAGAATAAAATAACAAAATAAAGACTCATTAATAACATATTTGCATATTCTGCTAAGAAAAATAATACAAAACCTACCGCGGAGTATTCTACATTATAACCAGCAACTAATTCAGCTTCAGCTTCAGTTAAATCAAAAGGAGCACGATTAGTTTCTGCTAAACTAGAAATAAAAAACATTAAAGCTAATGGAAAAAATGGAACAATAAACCAACGGTATTCTTGTGCTAATACAATTTCAGTTAAATTAAAAGAACCTACGCATACACCTACAGATAATAAAATTAAACCTAAAGATACATCATAAGAAATCATCTGCGCCGCGGCACGTAAAGCACCTAAGAAAGCATATTTAGAATTACTTGCCCAACCTGCAATAATAATACCGTATACACTTAAAGTAGAGATAGCTAATAAATATACTACGCCTAAAGAAATATCTGCAATAACCGCATCTACATCATAAGGAATTACAACCCAAGCAGATAAAGCTAAAGCAAAAGTATAAACTGGGGCAAAAATAAATAAAGTACGTTGTGCTTTATTTGGTACAATAGTTTGTTTGGTTAATAATTTTACACCATCTGCAAATGGTTGTAATAAACCCCAATAACCAACAATATGTGGACCACTACGACGTTGCATAGCAGCCATAATTTTACGTTCAGCTAAAGTAAAGAAAGCCACGGCAATTAATAAAGGTACAACAATTACTAAGAAAGATAACACTTGTTCTAATAACCATAAAATAAATTGCATAAACATTATTTAAAGAAAATTGTTTTATATTTTATAATTAGATATTACTTTTTCTACTATTTAAAAAAACTTTAAAAAAGATTTATACCTATTTTTTAATATATGTATATTTAATTTTTAAAAAATTTTAGTATAATCAATTTTAAATAAATCATAAAATATTAATACTAACACAGCTGCAATAAATAGCAGAAACAATAATACTATAAATAATTAATCTAGTTGCTTGTAATAACATTTCTAAACAATATTATTGGTTTTTATAACAATTTATATAATATTTTATATTAAAAATTAATAATAAAAATAAATGGATTATGCATTACCCCATACATAAATAACTAAGTATAAGAAAATCCATACTACGTCTACAAAATGCCAATACCATACAGCAGATTTAAAACCAACTTGTTTCCATACAGTAAAATGTAATAAAGAAGTACGCCATAAACATACAATTAAAAAGATAGTACCAACTAATACGTGTAAACCATGTAAACCAGTTAAAATATAAAAAGTACCACCATATACAGTATCTTGGAAAGTAAAAGATGCAAAATAATATTCAAAAGCTTGGCAAAATAAGAAGAATACACCTAAATAAATAGTACGACGTAACCATAACATAATTAAACCAATAATTTTTTCAATAACAAATTCAGCTTGGTTATAATATGGTAAGTATACTAAACAACGATGAGAAATAGTTAAAGTTACACCAGATAATAATAATAATAAAGTGTTAACTAAAGGTAATTTCCATGGAGAAATAACCATAATAGTTACTGGAGGCCATACACCACCAATTGCTGGGGAAGGTACTAAACTAGAATGAAAGAAAGCCCAGAAGAAACCAAAGAAGAACATTACTTCAGATACAATAAATAACATCATACCTAATAATAAACCACGACGAACATAAGGAGTATGTTTAAATTCATAAGTAGATTCACGAATTACATCACGCCACCAACCAGCTAAAGAAAATAATAAGTAAAATAAACCAATTAAGAAACTAGCAACATTTACTTCAATATAGCTATGTACCATTGCAATAGTATTTAATGCCATAAACCATAAACCAATAGAAGTACAAAATGGCCATGGAGATGGATCAACAATATGAAAAGGATGACTAAATGGACTGTAAATAGTTTTACGTTCATAAATCGCATGAGTTAATGGAGTAAATTTTACTAAATCAGCTTCTACAGCTACAGTACTAGAATTATTAACAATAGCATATTGTTCATTTAATTCTTGTAATTCAGTAACACATTCTTGATAAGCTACTGCAACTTCTTTTGGATCTTGAAAATAATTTTCAAAAAATTGTTCAGTAGTTTCTGCAGCTTGTTGTTCTTGTAATTGCGCAGCAGATAATTTAATAGAATCTTTAGTATTTTTTAAATCAGTAATTAAATATTTATATAATTCAATTAAAGCTTTAAATTTTTCTACTAAAGTTGGAGCAGATTTTAAGTTGGCATTTAAAATAGTACGTTGAGAAATAGCTGGTTGAGATTTATTTACTACTAAAGAAAATAAATAATCAAAAAATTTAGCATGACTGTGTTGAACGTTTTTGTTAGTTTCAGATTTTTCAAATAAAGAGTTAATAGTTAATAATTTATTTAAATTTAACATGAGTTATATGTAACTCCTAAATATAAAGGAGGTTACAAATATAATAAAAAATTATAATAATTTTAACATTTGATTTAAATAGATACAGTATATAACATTAATAAATTAGAAAAAGAAAAATGCATAATAAAGTATTTATAACCAATAAAAAAGATAAATTGCACAGTTACAAATACTTTAGCTAAAAAATTTGCATCTTGTTTAGTATTCGGTAAATAAACCATAGTTAATTTTGGTAAATGATTTTCAGATAATACTACATATAATAAACGTAAGTAATTATAACTACCAATTAAAGTAATTAATAATAATACTACTACAGAAACCCATTGAATCACAGATAATTGAGTCATAGATACCATGATACCAAAATAAACAGATAATTTCATCCAAAACCCCATTAATGGTGGAATACCAAAGAAGTTTAATAAAGAAAACATTAAAATTAAAAATAATACACGATATTGGGGATTATAACGTACAATACTTAAATCAGTAAAATATAAAACTGGGCGTACATTACCAGTTTGATCAGTAATCATAATATATTGTAAACCTACAAAAAATAATAAAGTGCCTACAGTATAATATAACATGAAAACTAAACTAAAAGAATAATAAGGGAAAAAAGCTACTAAAAAAAATAATAAGCCCATATTACTAATAGAACTCCAAGCTAATAATTGTAATAAATTATTACGTACAGAGAACATAGCTAAATTACCCATAATAATAGTAACTACCCCAAAGAAACCAATAATATTTAAAAAATGTTGATTATTGATATAGGCAAATAAATTAATATACATAGAAGATAAAATAGTTAAATAAACTAATTTTGGGGCAGTACCAAAAAAAGTTAATACTGGTAATGCAGCACCATTATATAAATCTTGTAACCACATACCAAAAGGAACTAAACCTAATTTAATAGCAAAACCTAAAATTACTAAAAAACCAATAAAGTCCCAAAATAATAAAACTTTAATATTAATAAATTTTAATAATTTAGCTAAAAAAATCGCAGGATTAGTTACAATCATTTGAAAAATATCAGCATTTACAAAAATATTAGAAATATCAACAGTATAATAAATTTTAAATAAGACAGTGATTTGTTGTTGTAACCACATAACAAAAGGAGCATCAAAAACTAAATTATCTTGATTGTAATATTGTAATAAATTTTTTAAAAAGAAGAAAGGATTAGATAAATACATATTTAAACTTTGAGTAGTTAAAATAATTTCTACAAAAGCTAATAATAATAAAATAGAAGCAATAAAGTTTACAATACTAAATTTTAAAGAAGCAGTAATAGCTTTTACATTTTTACGATTCCATGCAAATAAAGTTAAAAAACATAAAGCTTGTAATTCTAAAGCTACAAATAAAATAATCCAATTATTAGCCATTAAAGAAATAAACATACCGAAAACAGCTAAACTTACAACAATAGGATATTCATAATACATTAAATTATTTAATAATAAATGACGTTTTGCAGTATATAAACTAACAGCTACTAATAAAGATACAATAACTTTAATTAATAATAAAGTAGCATTAATTTTTAAAGTATTAAAAAAACAAAAAACAGTAATAGTATTAAAAGGAATATACATTAAATATAAAGACCAGTAAATAGCACAACCAATAAAAAAATAAGTAGTTAAATCTAAAAATTTAGGTAAAAGTAAAGTTAAGTGTGGAGTACTAGAATCTTTACGTTTAACAGCCATTAAAATTAAACCAGAAATAAAAAGTAATAAAAAAAATTCAGGTAAAAAACTTAAAAACATTGCATTAAAAAAATTATCTTGAAAAAAAGCAGCAAACATTAGATATATCTATATATATATATAACTATAAATATTAAAAAATCTCTAAAGTCATAATTAATAATTATAATTTTAATTAGTAACGAACTTTAATACGTACATGACGTTTAAATACAGGGTTACTCTTCCAATTTAAAAAACGATAAGCATTTTGTTTATCTTGTTTAGTTAAAATAATATCTTTTTTATCATTTTGTGGAATCTTTGGTTTTTTTGCACCATATTTAGAACGACCTTTACGGCGATGTAATAATGGTGGAAAATCCCCTTGACCACGAATAGCATGATAACCCACACCCGGTACATCACGTGGACCACGGCCACGAACTAAAACTACAGAATGTGGATTTAATTTATTAAAATCCATACCTTCTAAATAAATATCTACAACTTTACGAGTTTTACGAAAAACAACTTTTGCTACTTTACGTTTAGCAGAGTTAGGTTTACGTGGAGTTGTAATAAAAGATTTTTTAACAATAGCACCCTTTTGTGGACAATGTTGTAATGCTGGAGAAGCTGGTTTATTTGGTTTTCTTTGTTTTGGTTTACGAATTAAGCCCATAGTTGTCATTTTTCAAATAATATATTATATTTAATTTTTAGATTTATACAATCCTATTAAATACATCTATAATATTCTTGACGTCTTACTGGGCAATAATCTGTACATCCTAAAAAAAATTAATATAAATTTTTTTCTTTGATTGATTTTAAAAACAAACACAAAATTTAAATAATTTATAAATAATTTAATATTAAAAATAATAATAATAAACAACTAACGTAGATCATCTCTAATGCTACCATTAGCAATATTTTCATTAAGTTCTCGTAAAGAAAGTTCGAACATTAAACGATTATCTTCGATGTCTTGAAGAATTAAACTACGCAGTTGCTCTTGGCGATTCTCAGCAGAAACATTAAAAACATTCATATCAAACTGCGCAAAAATACCGTGTACCAACGGAGTCGCAAACTCTTCCGGATAACCGATCTCTAATAAAGTAGTATAAAACTCATTAATATATAGTAAAGAATAATAAGTTTTGGGTTCTAAATACTCTTCAATACTTGGAATACTTAAAAGATCGTCTAATTCCTCATAAGAAAAATATTCCTGAACAACCAATTCATCATAATTACCCTCAAAACTTTCATCAAAACTAATAAGCTGTAACGAAATAGCTTCTTTAAAATTCACTTGTAATAAACCTTCTTCATTGTAACTTAAAGGCACCGGACTCATAGGAATTACATCAACGGCACGTTGGGTTACTTGATTTACTTCATTATTTTGTAATTTTAAATATTTGGTATGCCAATCTTGTGCAGCCCAATCATAAATACCATCTAAAGGTGGTAAATAATCAAGACAATCCTCCCCTAATACAATTAGAGATTCTTGCGCAACATTAGACGGCATAATAGCAGTACTTAAATTATTAGCGTTATGGCCGCTACCCATATTTTGTAGTCTTTGAGCCTCAATATCGGCTAATAAAACTTGTTGTTCCTGTAATTTAGCTGGACTAAAGTTAAATTCATTGGTAGTTGGGGAATTATTTTCACTACTATTACCCCAAAACCACTCATATAAGCGAGACCACCACCCTTTTACGTTAATATTATCTTTTACCATACTAGTTGGCTCAACAACTGGCTCAGCGGAGGCTACTACACCTACACTATGATTATGATCTTGACTAGTAAAAAAAGACAATAGCCATTGCCAAAAAGAAGGAGTAGATTCTTCTTTGTTACCACCATCACACGCACATTGCCAATTTTGAGTAAGTACTTTGGCAGTAAAGGCCGCTTTAGATGGATCAGCGTTGATACAAATTAACGCAAAAGATGGAAAAGTAAGAAACATTACAAAAAAATAAGGAATTAAAAAAACTAAAAATTCAAATTCAATCTGCTCATTATTATTTTCATCATTAGCTGTATGCTGATAACAGTTATTACCATCAAAATGATAAATAGTCATACCTAAGACAAAAATTAAAAAAGAAATAATAATAATCAAGAAAAAAAAGATATCATGATGTAAATTAATGATGCCTTCGCATAAAGAAAAGGGTTGATTATTTTTAGACCCATCACACATCGCGGTAAAAGAAAAACAATTAATAGAAAAAATTAGCACTACGCCTGCGCTTAATTTAAACGTATTAAATAAGTAAGTTAAGTCATTTAAATAAGTATCTACAATTTTATGGATTTTAGAAAAAATTACAGTCACTCCTGTACGTTGAGTGGTGTAGTTTTGCCATGGAATTGTAATAAAAGAATTTTTTAAGGTCACACCTTTTTGTGGACATGGTTGTAATGCTGGAGAAGCTAGTTTATTTTGTTTTCTTTGTTTAAATTTATTTAATAATAAATTCATAGTTAACATATAATTGATTTATACAGATTAAACCTATAATAAGTTTTGAAATTTATATTTATTTATATTTTAACTATTTTTCATTGTTTTAAATAAAATACTACTTTGCCATGGTTGACGTTGTTTCACTACTTGAGTAAAAGTGGTACGACCAGTTAAACGGAAATAACGCATAAAAATTGCTAACGCTACACCAGTTTCTGCACCAGAAGAACCAATAATTAATAAAGATACTGCAGTTAATTCAGTTAAATTTAATAAACCAACACCAAATAAACTATAACTTAATAATAGTAAAATACATAATAAATGACTTAATTCAAAATAAATTAAGAAAGCTAAAATACGTTTTTCTGCAAAAGCCCCAAACATGGCAGCTAAAATTAAAAAAATAATACTAACTAAATATAATTCCATTAGTACTGGCATAAATTTAGAAGAATACACAAAAATATGATTATATAAAATTTCAAACATAGAACACTTTGAGTAAGACTCGAACTTACAACACATAGCTTTTGAAACTAAGGCCTCTAACATTGGGCTATCAAAGCGAAATAAAATAATTTATATTTGTAGACCTGAGTTTAATAATAATTTCTGCCTATAACAAAATTAACGTATATAAACAAATATACGAATTGTTTATTTCTAGATCTTCACTTATTTGTAAATAACTTTTAGAATAATAATAATAATTTTAATATGTTTAATATAAATAAATATAAAATAAAGGCTAGAAGGGAAGTCGAATCCCTATCACATGAATTTGCAGTCCAGTATGTTAACCGTTAACACCATCTAGCCAAATTAATAATAATTAATTGTGATAATCATTAATCATAATTAAATGTAAGAACATAGTTATATAAATTTTTAATAAATTATAAATAAATATATAGTTTAGCTTAAAATATATAAAAATTATTAATTAGTACGTCTATATTTTAAAAATAATGGAGAAGTTCTAATTTTAACTTGTAATAATTTACTTAAAGGGTCTTTTTTAGTTAATAAATTTTTCCATTGTTTGATTAAAGTATATTCAGTAATAGTAATTCTATATTTAATTAAAGCATGAAATAAACGTTCTAAGATACGTGCGGTTGGATCAAAAGTCCAAGTATCTTTAGATTGATATACTAATTCCCAAGGTAATTCTGCTTTTAATTTATAACGAGCTAAATGTTTAACAAAAGGAAACCAACGATAATCATAAACACTTGGGTATTGAAATAAACGTAACCATAATACTTTAGTATAACGATAAGGTTTATTAAAAGTTTTACAATATAAACGCCCTTGAATATTATGAAAATAACGATTAGTTAAAAACCAAAAATTTAATAATTGATATAAATTACTTTTTTTAGATTTTTCATAATATAATCCGTCCCCTTTACGCCAATTAATAAAAGTAAAATAAGAACGAGATACCCATTGTTCAGATTTATATTGATCCCATACTGGGGTAATAATATATGGAAATAATTTATGTTTTTTTAACCCGTATTTATATTTCCAACGATGAATAGTACCATATAATGCTAAAGGATTTTTAGCAGAAATATTAGCTGCAATCATAACAGGAAAAGATACAGTAGCTTTTAAAGATAAGGGGTGTTTTAAACGCCAAATGTCCATAACCCAAAATAAATGTAATAATAAAGCTTTACCAACAATTTCTTTATTTTTAATGTGGTTTTTATGTAAATATAAACTACGCCAACCCCAACCATTAATATAAGGAATATTTTTAGCTTGC